>Ga0315315_10006010_pt1 | contig 11200 bp, 16 predicted proteins | sample M140m3416metaG_FD_203699 | JGI IMG/M metagenome (GOLD analysis project Ga0315315, IMG submission 203699) | Ammonia-oxidizing marine archaeal communities from Monterey Bay, California, United States - M1 40m 3416 | ecosystem: Environmental > Aquatic > Marine > Intertidal zone | place: USA... | reverse complement strand
TCAAGGAAGACAACAATGCTTTGTGAGACCTCCCGCACATCGGCGCGCTCGATTCTTACGCTGGCAAGTCCCATCAGGTAGATTGTCCCGTTTTTGACGCCGATGGCCGAAATGCCCATAGAAGATGTTTTGTGGCTTGCGGGATCGATGCCGACATACAGTTCGGAGAACACGGGCACTGCCACACGGTCGGCCGTGAAGACCGGCTCCAGCACGTTGTCCGGAAAGTAGGAGGAGCGATCGCTGGCCATTGTCCCGAGAACCTGCAGGCGCCATCACCGATTGCAGCAGCAGCGCCACGCCGCAAAGCTAACCTCCATCTTGAAGCTCTCTTGCTCGCGTTTGGAAACCAGCCGGACCATCGAATGGCGTAACTGGATGAGGGATTTCCAAGATGGCAGGCACCCAAACATGTGACAGCATCTGTGCGCAGTGAGCACAGTGCACAGGGCGCGCCGGGCAAGGGCAACCAAACCGATCCGGAATACGGTTGGCCAAGCATTCCTGGCACACAAGGCTGTCGTTCTGCAGATGGAAGTAATGGTCCCCGCGCGAGTTTGCGTCTTTGATGAGTCGAACAACCCCTTCAAAGAACCCGCCTGCCACGAATGAGGATGGCGTGCGTGGAGCGTGGCACTGTGCTGCGTACCGGGCGGAGGCGGCGTTGTGATCAGAGTTGCAATGCGATCACGAACTTGGAACAGCGGATACGCAAACTCAAACCAGAATGCACGTTGTAGAAACGCAGCCTGCCATTTCGTTGGCGTGGGCGAGGCACGCACCGGGCGTTGCGCACTTCGTCAAAGACGGCCGCCGGCGGGGCATCCCCACGGCACGTGTCCTTGTTGCGCGGACGAGCAATGGCGCCGTTCACCATGCCGTTGCCACCAATCACGTAGTGTGTCTCAATCTCTCGAATGACTGTCGGACGTTCTATTCCAACAGGAAGGACGGCGTCCGAACGGGCCCAGTTAATCAGCCTCTTGACGTGCGAAAGCATTTCAATCGACCTTTTTGCGATGCATTGAGCGGCGGCCCACTCGGGAGCACACGCCCGGGGACTTGCCGATCGAGGCTGGTGGAGTAGAGAAAGATTGTTTTCTCCGCATTGCACACCGATAGCATCAGCAGAGTGGCACAGAACTGCCCAAGCGTCGTTGTCTTGCCTGTGCGCCGGTAAGCACCCCGGGGCGCCGAGAGTGATCGGGGGACGCGCCCTGCTGGCGATTGCAGATCCACACTTGGTTCCCCGGGCTGAGAGTAGAGTCAGACGTGATGAGGTTCTTCAGTATCTCATGGCCTGCCTCCATATGCTCCCTGCCCACGATGAGGGGCAGGTGGCTGTACGTCAAGCGCTGCAGCATCATGTTGTTTGGCTTGTGGAATGCCGAGCACCACGGAGCGGCGCAAAACATTTCAAGTAATTCCAGAAAGCGCGAAAGCCTGACGACGGCCACACTCTCGTCCGACTTTTTCAACGAGAACGGAAGCGAGTCAATCCGACGCAGCGCCGACGAGGTCTGTTGAGTTTTCTTGCGCCCCATTTCAAGTCGAAATATCCTCTTCGATTCGGGCATGGGAAACGGCGTAATGAGGTCCTCGATTCTACGTTCGTTTCTAATGAATCGATGGTAAGGGCACCGACAATCGGGCGAGTCCACGCCGCCTACAAGACAGCTAGATGAATCGCGGCTTTGAAGCACCGGAGCCCTCTGTGCTGGGCTTGGATCCGCCGCCCGCTTTAGACTCATTTTGTTTTTGCTCCCTGGAAAAAAGTAGATTTGCCTTTGCTGCTTCCGAGGCGCTGACAAACGTCAGACTGAGCCCGGTAGTAGATCTCAGCGGCATGTCTCAAGTCCTGCAACTCGGTTAGCGCCCGCCGGCGGCAAGCCCTGCGCCCGGCCGCGCCTTTTCTCCAATCGGAAGTTTTGTACGATTATAGCACACCTAGAGAGCCGTTATTCGAGGCGCCAAAAACGGTCACATTTTTAACGCACCCAGATAACGGCACCCTTGTACGGAAGACTTGTCAGGAGAGCAGAGGCACACTTCCCGAGCGGTACTTCCATTCAATGAAACTGTCGCCAGACCAGCAACGCGGCGTCGATGCCGGTCGCGCCGGCAGGAACGTCGGATTCTTCGGTTCCGGTGAGTGTGCAGTGCAGCGCGCGCAGTGGCGGCCAGTGCGGACTCACCGGGCGCAGGCGGCGTGGGGAAGACCGCAGCCGTTCACAACCTCTTGCGGAAACTCCCGTCCACGCTTATACTGGCACTGAACGGCCTCCTCGCCCTCAATGAGGGCGGTTCGAGTGAGTCGGCAGCACCCAAATCGGCCGGTGCGCAGGGTCTCACCTCCCCTTCAGCATTGCACGGGTTCCTGTGGCTTTCGCACCACACGGAGATCAACGCAGCCAACTTTGTCAAGCTGGTAAAGCGAGGCACCAGGGCGCTGCAGAACAAGCGGCATTCTCACCATGAGCTGGTGACACAAGGTTCGGGCACGATTGTGCTCGCCGAGATTTCGCAGTCAGTGTGTCCGCACTGGGCTCGTTGCGCACTGCGGCGCTCACCAACAGCAGATGGAGTCGCTGGCAGTTTGATCTTGCGGAAGAAGTTGTCCGGCGCGTGTCAAAGAATCCGAGCAAGCTGTGCGCATTTGCGCCGCACAATCGAAACGCGGGTGGCTCACCCGGGCATGCAGGTGGGGAGGACACCAGGTCATCATGTCCGGCGACTTTTGCCAGCACCCGCCGGTAAGACACCCCACGGTTCAAGCCAGTGCAGAGCTAATGCGCGAATCAGGTCATGCCCGGGTACAAAGACCCATACGCTTGCAGCTGCATCTTCTCGGATCGATTCAGCAAGTCCTTTGACCTCGTGGTCGAGCTGACTGTCCAGCACCGCCAGAGTGGAGGAGCGAGCGACGTTGCAGAGATTACGGCAAGCCTTTCCGGTCTCGCCTGCCAATGCAAAGGCTGACCCGATTTGCGCAGGTTGGCGCAAACCGCGAGGTGCGGAATGGAATGCTCACGGGGCAGTATGGACCCGACACCATGTCCCACATTGTCTACCGGGCAGGGGTCGACCCGGTGAAAGAATGCCTCGAAGGGGATGCCGTGTACCTCGCCCGAACGCGGGCTGCAGTGCACGACTTTAACCGGTCCATGCTCAAGACATTCCCGCAGAGATTTCAGGTGACCTCCTACACAAAGACAGGAGACCCCGAGTCGAGCGAGTTTGCAATCGATGCAACGGTCATGTTCCACGTTCGCTCAACCGGAACGCACCCGACGCTGCCGCCGTACACCGCTGTCAACGGAACTCGAGGTTTGCGGGCGCAGCTGTTTCCGCACACGCTTGTTGGCTGACACACTTGCAGGGACCCTTGTTGGCTGGGACGGCTCTATGACAATCGACAACAAGACTCCGCCACTGGCGCGTGTGAAGGTCAACGGAACCGTCTACACGTTTCCGATGCACTTGCACTTTGGAAATGTCGACACGCCGCGGAAGAAGCAGACAATGGACAGGGCCATTGCCATCAAGCCGCCGTTTGCAGTTGCGTTTGCACTGACAATTGCAAAGTGCCAGGTACCGCCCGCGCTGCGCCTTTTCGCAGCAGACGGCTTAGATGGCGCACTCAGGGACTCACGCTGGGGAAAGTGGTCTACAGCTCTTATGGGATCAGCGCAAGCGATCTGTACATCATTGTGGGTACTCCCGCCGCAAAGATGCGGCCTGCGCTCATTCCGCGTTGCAGGTCAGCCGCGTGAAAAACATTCGGAACCTCTTTCCGGATCAAAACACCGGAACTCCACATCCGGAATTGCTCAAGCCGGTCGATGGACTGGCTGCAGTGACCGAAGCCTTCAGGACACTCAAAGAGTCCAAGTCGGCACTGCACAGCTGTGAGCAAGCACGGTGAGCCCCAGCACACTTGTGTAGAGCATTGGGAATACAATGCCATGGCTACATTCAAAGCACAGTTGTCGAAAAGGCGGGCCTAACCGGCATGTCCTTGCGTCTGACGAATTTGCGGTTGGTCGTAAGAGGGCGAACGATTCTGATGTTGTGCACAAATGTTTTCATTTCGGAGATGAGCGTGTCAATTTCCGACGAATCCCCCTGCAGTAATGGTTTCAAGGAAGTAAGGGCGTCCAGATATTGTGTGGCCGCCTCCAAATTCAGCATTGTACGTGGGTCTGGGCCCTGTTGCAAGTACAGAGAAAGATTTTCAAACGCCCTTCTCGCGTTTTGTCGGGCGCTTACAAATGACTTTTGCTGCTCCCCACTCGAATTGTAAACAGCGCTGTTGAGTCTGGAAATGCGATGAAGAAAATTGCTCATTCGCTCAGGTGGCCAATGTGTAGACTCAAACTCTCGCAATTTATAGCAAATCAAAAACTACTCTTGAAGTCCTAGTGAACTTTGCTTCCAATTTGAAGCGGCTCGCTGTTTGTCTCCGCGGTCGATATGATTGAATCGACGGTTGTGGGTTCGCCGCTGTAGTTTGCAAGCCACGTAGGTGCTCCAAGACCGAGGTCCACTGGAGGACCCCACACGGATCCGGTTCTTCCGCATCCACACCAGTACACCACCTGCGAGCGGTCAGCTGCGCGGTTCTGCTTTGAAGTGAGGTGGTGCATACCGTCCACAGAATGCGATGAAGCTCCAGACAAAACGACTGGACTGTTGTCCCTTTACGAGTTTTGCGTTTCTTGATTGTGCCAATCCACCCAAAGAGTGCGCCGACGTCAATGTAGATTCCGGGACCAGCACGCCAGAGCCACAGCTGGTCGATCGGCGGTCCTCGCGCAAAGTTCATCACATCGTCCTTGAGCAGTCCGCAGCACAGGATTCCCTTGCTGTAATCACACCCTCCTGCAAAAGACGTCAGAAATGCGGCTGTGTGCAGTGTGGCCGCCTACCCACCAGCCATCAACACCATCGCCACGCGCATCAGTGTATCTGTGCGATCACTTCCAAGCAGATCAATCTCAATGAGCTCGGCCAGTGGGGATCCAGCCCGGCCCCTGCGCGCAGCAGCTGCACCGTCATGAGCACCGGCACAGAGATTTGTGCAACTGGCCATTGCTAACCGCTCGAGTAATACTGTTTTCCGGCTTTGTCCTGCCAGATGCGCGCGAGCTCCACAGTCACCGGCGCATCGTTGCACATTGCAATGGCCACAGCATCACTGTCAATGGTCATCAGGAGGCCCGGGTTGTCTGGCGTAGAAACTTTCTCGCACCTGTAAGAGGGTTTGCATATAGCCAGGGGTGTCTGCGGCAGCAGCACAAACCACGCCTGCAGTTTCAGATCCGCCTCCCCGTACATGAACCGGTTCCGCTTCTTGGTCCACGTTCCACCTTTGAATAGCTTGCATTCCGAGGGTGAGGAGCCTGTGGCTGCGCATGAGCCAATCATCCCTTGAGTTGGCCACAGGCCACACGCACCGTCAATGACGACCATGATTGATTCAACCGGCGTTGTCTTGTCCAACAGCGTTCCGGCAAGCGACGTAATGTAGTGCATCAGTGCATCTTCAATGAGAAGCCAGGCGCGAGTCTTTCCCTTGGACGAGTTGAACAGTGCATTCCACCGAACCTTGCGGAACGGTCAGGAAGGGCAGCAGCGCGTGCGCGGAAAACTGTTCACCTCGCTCTGAATAGTAAGCGCGTCCACTGCAGCATCCGAGTAGGGGGCGTCGTCCGGACGGTAGAGGCGCCCACCGTGCAGCTGGAGCGCGCCAGACTGCAGCTGCGGGGCCGCATTGGCAATGCGCTGTGCAGTCGGCCGCGCATAGCGTCTTTCCGAGCAGACTGCGCGCATCGGAGTGTGGTGCTCGGCAGAGTCGAAACAAAAGACGAGCAGGCTATTCCCCTCATTTGTGCACAATCTGGAGAGCGCGCCACACGCAATTTGACGCGCAATGAGGGCGGCACTGGCCTCGCGACCGGAGCTTTGTTTTCGGCCAACGGCGCAACAGTCCACAATCACCTGCACGTCTTATTTAGCCGCATGCCTAGCGCAAGAAACCGGCCAGCACTTACGTTCTGAAAGAGCGGCACCTCTTTGAGCTTGAACAGCTTTTGTCCGGGGGTCAAAAAGTCTCTGAGCGGTGCCGCGCCAATGCCGAGACCCATTGCGAGCGAAACAGCGTTTGTGGCTTATTGGGATGAGCAAGTGCCCCGCCGCTCTTTAGTGCGGTTGCTTCTCACTGGCAGCTCAGCTGTGGCCGGGGTATGAACAGGTCCACCACCAGATGCGTAGACAGAAACTTGACGCGATACCTGCTCTTTTCCAACGGAACGGTACGCGTCTCTCCCAACCTGCGGCCACTAGGTTGTGCGCCGAGTTCCCCTCAGGCGTGGAGCGCAACTCCAAGGCCAAAGCAAATGGACTTGGGATGCACGGCGTGCCCAACACGACACCGATCAAGAGCTCTTGACTGTGTTCCTTCGCACAGGTGCGGCCAGCAATCTTAAGAAGGGGGGTTAATCTAATGCTGATTGTCTATTTGCGACAGGTGGCCTAAATGCAAACAATCTACAAAGGGCGGAGTGCACGGATTCGATCCGGTAAGCAAATTAACTTCCTGCCAACTCCCGGCATTGTGCTCAACCGCAGTAGGTGTTTCGCACACCCGCAGTCCAGTTTATTTTTGAAGACGAAACTGGGGGCAGAATTATCAAAGTAGGAAAATGGCGGAAACGTTGAATGTTGTTTTTCAGCCCATTGCGCCGAACCATCCCATAGGTCTTACCCTCCTCCCGGCATATGCCGCAATACACTAATATGGTGCAGTTGTATCGTGTATCAACGGGGGGTTTCACGCGCCTGTTGACGTTGGTGGCGAAATCGATGAAGCCACGCTGGCCGAACAAAGGCAGTGCAATTTCTTCATCCCTGCATTTGCACCGGTAATCCGATTGCGCCAAGCGCAGTGCCTTTTGCGTCTCACCCCAGCAGCTCTTTACGCCAAGAGTTCCGCCGGAAGGGCACGATGCCCCTTTGGTCGTTGCAAACACAAGCTTTATCGACGACGCAGAGTGGAAGTTTTTTGGAATTGCATTCACAGGATGTACCATTGACGAGGTGCAATAATAATCTTGTCCCAACCCCGGTCAGATGCTCACCCTGCGCACAGGCACTGCGGCTGTCAATGGCACCCACCAAAACTGCGCAAACAGCACGCATTGCAGTGATTGTTGGCGGAAGCTGCACTGTGGCGGCATCACCCGCCGAAGGCAATATCCGTGTTACTGATTCAATCACGTTTGGAACGGAGGACGGCCTGCTCCTGAACGCGCCTGGAATCCCAAATGACTACCGGCAATCGACACCCATACAATGGACCTATGGTAACGAAATGGACGCACTTGCAGAAGGGGCAGCCGACAATCAGGCAGAATTGCTTGTGATAGACCCCGGAGGAAACCAAGTGACGCGGTTTAGTCGGCGTGATGGCGGACTCGCAATGGCAGGAGTTGTGCTAGACACGGGTAAGCCCCCCGCAACTGAATTGCAATCTCCCGTTCACACTTGCGCTAGGCCCAGGCGGAGATGTTCGGATTCTTCTCAAGTAGAAGTCACTTGCGGGAGGTCTTCTTTCCGCAGCGCGTGTCTCGGACGTGTGAACGCCACTTCATTAAAGTCTCTATAGAATTGCACAATGACTTTCGGCCATCTTCATCAACCTCTCCAGTCGACGGCCGAACCACCTTGTTCTGATGAATAATCATGTGCTTGCGCAAGGAGGTCAGCGCCGATTGTCGCATTTGCGCGGGCCAGCTTACCTGCAGCGTCTGTGTAACATAGTCGTCGAAAACCACTGAGCTCCCCGCCTCATTGGTTGTAAACAACAGGTGCCTCCGCACAGATGACAGTTTCCACTCAGGACTGTCGACAATCTGCCCGTTTGCTTTTCTGTGCGAACATTCGCTTCGGTACGAGTCGTTGTAAACCTGGTGCGTGTGAGAATGTGCACTGCAGCAGTATGCCAAAACGGCTGGCGCAGAGGATTAGAGCGTACCGAGTGCACGGCCTTTGCAATTGCGCCCAGCTCGCGGCCACTTTTCACAAGCGTCTCAATGTAATCGCGCAACTGATCCGTGTCTCCTCCAGAGTACCTGCGCACAATCAGACCTGCGCACACTTGGAGTGGGAAATGTCACGCACGAACACAAAAAACAAAAGTCGTTGCTCTGCTTTGAACAACTCATGTTCCCACTTTCATCCTCCTCAAGAGCAGAGTATGCTGGGGCAAGAATCTCGGCCGGAGTTTCGAGCACATCCCCTTCTTCAAACAGGTCAGCGCCGATTGTCGCATTTGCACGGGCCATTGTGACAGCTTTAAAATGTTAGAATGTGTTCATATATAAGCAACCCGTCCGGGATTGTAATAGATGGGGTGGACAGAATTCTATTCGCAAGGCGAATTCACGGGCGATGAGGACATGCAGGGCTACGCGATGCGTGTCGCACTCTGGGGGATTATTTCTCTTGCGCTGCCGCTCTTTCTGACAGTTTCAGCACTCGTGGTTGGGTGCACCGGAAAGATTAGCCTTCAATCCCGATGGGTGCTGGTTTTCTTCCTGCCGCCTGCGCTAGGAATGCTTGCATGGGCCACTGTTCTCACTGCTACGGCGTCCCCAATACAAAATGCAAATCTTGCCGTCGAGCCACTTCAGGTGCTGCCGCCCACTTTCCCAACCTCATTTGCCATCCCAAGTCTAATTGGCATTTTAGCAATGGGGATCTGACGCGGTTGCCCTGACTGCCACACTCAGAACAGACCTTCAAACAATAATCACCGCAGCGGGCATCATAACCTGTGGGCAGCAGGCACAACCACAAGACTTGACCAATGCAATTAACGCAAAAGAAGATGCACTTACTCAACTTAATTCGTTGGACGCAGACGCTTCCAGCCTCAATGACGAGCTTAACGATTTTACGCTTGATTCGTACATAAAGTACGACGACAATATCAATTTGTACGGACCCATTGGTATAGGAGCGGGCATCATCCTGCCAATCCTCTTCATGGCAGTTTTGTGGCCCCTGAATCAAAGAAAGATAATTCCGTCGTGCCCAGCTACAACATCGATTGTGTTTTCGATCATGGCGTTTGTGTTTTTGTGGATTCTCAGCACTGCGTTCATTCCGGCAATCGTGGCGTACAGCGATGCGTGCAACAGCATCGATACCGTTGTAAAAAGAATCTCAAACGAAGATTCATTGCGTTACTACATTGACTGCGATCCAACCACCCAAACTGTTTTTGGAGAATTTCAAACCAAGTTAACCACTGCAACAGACGAAGCAACCAATGCACGAAATTTGCTGCAAACCCTTAATGAAAACGGGGTCTGCACCGGCCTTCTCACTGATTTGGTGACGGACGTGGACGCCGTTATTGCATTGATTGAAAACGACGCAACCGATCTACTGTCGTGCAGTCGATTGCAGACAATCTACACGACCTCAAAAGGCATTGTGTGCGGGGATGAAACGTACACGCTCGTTCTGCACTTGCACCAAGCATTCATAGGCAAGAGACGCAAATCCCACCGCGGCATTGCCGGGGCTAACATGCGCCAAACCAGGCGCGTTTGCATTAACTCTCTTCTTTTGGATATCTCTTATTGTGACAAAACCATTCGAGTACAACCGAGTCCCCGAAGAGAAGGAAGTATTTCTCTAATCTTCAAAAAGGTTCAATACGCTGTCTGCGTTGTAGAGGGATGCAACAAATTCGAGAACGTCCGGGGGTGTTTTTTCCATGTGCTCGTAAACATAAAAGACGTCGCTGGGCAAATGCTTGGTCCCGGGCGAGTCTGCTTGGATGACCTCCTTCGGACTGTACTGCGGAAGGCTTTGCCGAGTTGGCAACGCAAATCTTGGGCAACGCGAGAATAGACTTACTGGGCACAGAACAGATGCAGCACTCTAGTTCTTCTGTGTGGATTGCGGAGCCCACTGTCTTTTGGACGGCGGGTCGAAACCAAAGTCCACGTGCATCTGTACTGAGCCTGCAGCATGTAAGAATTGCACGGCGGCGCGCAAAGAGAGTGGGACCACCAAGTTCTGTGCAAGAAAGGGGGCCACGTCGCGGTGGGTTCCTCCCAGAAGCACGAGCGTCGAAGGAGCACACAGCTCGTTTGTTGTCCTCCAAAATGAAGCGGCGTCGAGAGACGCCGGCGGCTCGGCAAAGATAAGATCATACCGCTGCCCAACCATTCTGGCCTGCCATGTAGTCATCCTCCGAGTGTAAGTTATAAATTGCCCCGAGAAGCAAAGTAAAGATGACAACCTCTTCCAAAGACACCGTGTTTGATGTAGAACAACTTTTGTTTGCTCGCCTACGGGAAGGCATGTCAAAGCTCGGATCGGACATCATGACCAAAATGACGCGGTGCAACACGCACGCAGTGCGATCCGTGCACCGCACTGCCCGCTTACGCGCGGCTAGGTCCGAACTGCATCGATGGCTGGCACTTCCGCTGTACTCGTCCACGTTTAGATTGTGCCCGGCCCAGAGAACGGACAGTCTTGCGCCGGTCAATCTATACGACGAGGCCACAAAGGTTGTTGCCAGCACAGGGGTCAACTACGTGGTGCGGCCCGGCCCTCGCCGCACGGAGCGCGCGGGATTGACTTGCGTACAGGTGTCAACATGCGCAGAAAGCCACTTTGTTTCTGTAAGATGTTCCTTGCCCCACCCGCACAGGAGCTTACCAAAACCAGGTCCCCGTCGTAATCTGCACATCGGCCGAAATCCCGAATGAAGCTTCCAAAGCCGCTAGGTATTTGAACATCTCGCTGCACCAGTCTCAACTAGTACTTTCGCCGGGATTTGTTATTGTGCACCAACAATCCGGAGTGCTCAGTGTCACCAGCTTTTCTGTCGACGGTAAATCTGCCAATGTCGGTGGCCCGGCGTTTGCTGACCCAATGGAACGCCGCAGGCTCCGAGTTGCGCAAGATGACTGTGGACACGGAATGACGAGGGGATGGGCGCAACACGCAATAGCAACTTGGCGGTATGAGTTTGCCACTTATAAATGAATTTGCGGCAACATCCAAACGAGCATGCACGAGAGTGATTGCGATGTGTCCTCTGTCAATTATAGGGCCGGGCTATGCCTTCCCAGCGTGCGCCCGGGCACCATCGCATACTTGTGGGTGGTGAGAA
>Ga0315315_10006004_pt1 | contig 11203 bp, 9 predicted proteins | sample M140m3416metaG_FD_203699 | JGI IMG/M metagenome (GOLD analysis project Ga0315315, IMG submission 203699) | Ammonia-oxidizing marine archaeal communities from Monterey Bay, California, United States - M1 40m 3416 | ecosystem: Environmental > Aquatic > Marine > Intertidal zone | place: USA... | reverse complement strand
CTGGCATCATAGCGTGCATGGCTACGGCACGCACCGCAGCTATGGGATTTAACAGGCTGGTTGATCGACATATAGACGCCCGCAATCCTCGAACTGCCAATCGTCACCTGCCAAAAGGCCTGCTTTCTGTTGGTGAAGTCCAGAAACTGGTCTGTTCATCATCTTTCTTATTTGTAATATCAACGTTTCTGTTTCTGCCAAACTGGCTACCACTAGTTCTTTCATTACCAGTACTTGTTTGGCTCTTGGGATACAGCTATGCAAAACGATTCACATCGTTCGCGCATATCTGGCTTGGTATTGCACTCGGCCTTACTCCGCTAGCGGCCTGGATAGCTGTTCGAGGACCTGCTGTACTCTCAGATCCTGCCGACATGCTGCCGGCACTCGTGCTGGCGATAGCGGTAACCACTTGGGTTGCAGGTTTTGACACCATTTACGCCTGCCAGGATGCTTCATTTGACAATACTGAACAATTACAAAGCCTTCCCTCACGATGTGGCATTCAGAACGCGCTGTATCTCGCTGCTTTTTTTCATTTTTTAACCATTCTCTTTTTGCTTGCTCTTCCGCGAACAACCCCGTTCATCGGCAATTGCACCAGCTGGGCGATCTACGGCATCGCAGGGCTCCTTGTTGTTGAGCACCTGCTCATAAGCTCACGGGATCTTTCTCGGGTAAATCAGGCATTTTTCACGGTAAACGCCGCGATCGGACTTATGTTACTGTCCGGAATAAGCATGGATCTTTGGTTTGGCTAGGATTTCTTGTTGTTTTCACAGTTGGTTTACGGTTCCAATAGGTATGTTCGGCGTACACAGCAGCGTTTTTATAGGAAACACAAATGATATCTGCATCTCGGCAGTCAATCGATTCAATCCGTGAAAAAATAGAATGTGGCGAAAGACTCTCATCGAAGGAAGCCCAAGGCCTTTGGGACGAATCTATTGACCTCCATGAACTTGGCGAACTTGCAAATCTAGTTCGCGAACGTAAAAACGGAGACGCCGGGTATTACAACATCAACACCCACCTCAACCCCACGAATGTTTGTGTGTACCGCTGTACATTTTGTGCATTCAGGGCCGACTTGCGAGATGATCGCGGCTACTGGATGACCGACGAGCAAATCCTCCAACGGGGTCAAGAGGCCGTTGATGCAGGTAGTACTGAGATGCACATTGTTGGCGGACTTCATCACCAGAAAGGTTACGATTCGTATCTCAACATCATACGTATTCTCCACGACGCGTACCCAACTCTTCATCTAAAAGCTTGGACGCCTGTAGAAATCAATTGGTTCTGTCACCTGACAAAACGATCAAAAAGTGACATCCTCAGCGAAATGAAGTCCGCTGGACTTGGAAGTCTTCCAGGGGGCGGTGCAGAAATCTTTCACCCAGAAGTACGGGACAAAATATGTGAACACAAAGCTGACACGGAAGAATGGTTTGAAATCCATCGTGTTGCTCATTCTCTTGGATTACGAAGCAATGCGACAATGTTGTACGGTCACATTGAGAACGCATACCACCGGACTGATCATTTAATTCGCCTCCGGGAATTACAGGATGAAACAGGCGGTTTCCAGACGTTTATCCCTCTTGCCTTCCATCCGGAGAATACGAGGCTTTCACATCTACCGAAGCCTTCTGCGGCAATGAGTTTACGAACAATGGCCATAAGTAGACTCGTGCTCGATAATTTTGATCACATGAAAGCGTACTGGATCATGCTGGGACTAGGGACGGCCCAAGCAGCACTCGCATACGGTGCAGACGATATTGATGGAACAGTACGACATGAACTGATTTACCACGACGCGGGAGCCGAAACACCAGAAATATTAACTGTTGAAAACATTAAAAATTTAATTCGAGAAGCTGGACGTGAACCAATCGAACGCGACACGTTGTATTGCCGTGTCGAGCGGGAAGGACGACATTGGACAACTGGCGAAGCACTTTCTGCAGTGTCCCTTTCAAAATAAAGCCTTTGCTGACTAGCTTACCTTTTCCAAGCCCAGATTGAGTGTTGCTGACCACCGCCCTAGCAAAACCTTTTTTAGTCGACTAAAGCGGTCGTCATCCAACGCTGGGTCACTTTCAAATATAGTTTTTGCATCGCTTCTCGCTTCCGAGGCAATATCTCCGTCTTTCAGCAAATCAGCGAGGTAAAGTGGGGGCGAGCCGCTCTGACGTGATCCTAAAATGTCACCTGGACCTCGCAAGATAAGGTCTTGTTCTGCTAGCAGAAAACCGTCTGTTGTGGCAATGAAAGCATCAATACGAGGTGACTTTTTCAGCTCTTCATCAGTGACCGCGCCGCAGATTCCCTGCATTCGGCCGCGGGCAACTCGCCCCCTCAGTTGATGTAATTGTGCGAGCCCGAAATTCTCAGCGTCAAGAATGGTCATGAGTGTGGCATTCGGTACATCGATACCTACCTCAATGACACTTGTTGCTACAAGAACGTCAAACCGATTTGCACGGAAATCGGCCATTACTGAAGCTTTCTGCTCTGGCTTCATACGGCCATGAAGAAGGCCGAGACGGAAAGCTTCAAGATGCCCATTCGCCAGTGATTCAAACGCCGAAGATATGCTTGCCGTATCTCGACCAGATTCGTCAACTGTAGGAACAACAACATATCCCTGACGCCCTTCTTTCAGTTTCTTCCGAAAAAAATCCCACCATTGATCTTCCTGGTCTTGTGGGACACGATACGTTGCCACTTCCTGCCGGCCTGGCGGCAATTCATCAATGACCGATATATCTAAATCCCCGTAAACGGCATGGGCAACAGTCCTCGGAATAGGCGTCGCCGTCATAACAAGTGTGTGTGGGTCGCTTGTGCCCTGTCTCAAAAGAGATCGTTGCAAAACCCCAAAACGATGCTGTTCGTCGATAACCACCAAACCAAGATTGGCGAAGGCGGCTTCGCTACAGATAAGCGCCTGCGTACCTACAACTAATTGAACTTCTCCTGATTCGATTCGTTCTCGCAGCTTTCGTCGTTCGGCGGCCCGCTGCCCTCCTATGAGCAGCCCGACTTGTAAAGGAGAGTCTCGTTCCAACAAAAGTGAAGTAAGTGTCTGATAATGTTGTCGTGCCAACAACTCCGTAGGTGCCATAATTGCGGCCTGAAACCGACTTGCTGAACTCGCCGAACTGTTGTCCTCTCCGGCTGTGCGACCTAGGACAAATGTCGCAGCAGTCGCAAGCATGCAATACGCCGCAACTGCTGTTTTACCGCTTCCGACATCGCCTTGTAAAAGTCTATTCATCGGTTTTGTCCGTCGCATATCTGATGCAATTTCTGCACACACCCGCTTTTGTGCATTGGTAAACTCATGTGAAAACAGGGCTTTGATACGATTGTCTAGCTTGCTATCTATGTCGATGGCAGGGGCAGTCTGCCGAGTATCTTGCTGCCCGCTGTGAAGCCGTAGTGCAAGCTGAAGCATAAGAAGTTCTTGATACACAAAACGCTTTCGAGCAGCCTCCATCTCGCTATGACTTTCAGGACGATGAATAGACCGAATTGCTTCGCCAATCGACATTAGATTTTTAGATCGCAGAAGAGATTCAGGCAGTGATTCCTCCAGACGGTCAGCGGCTACACCTAGGGCAGCTTGTACCGCTAGTCGAACGTGAGACTGCTGCACGCCGTCGGTGAGCGGATACACCGCGAGCCACTCAAGGGGAGCACCGTCTTCTTCGTCGTCAAGCCACCGGATCTCCGGGTGTGAAAACTCCCATTTTGAATCATTCCGCCGAGGCTGACCAGCTACTACCAAGCGACGTCCTACCGTAAAACGAGGCGCTAGGAAAGGCATATTAAACCATACACATCGCACCACCCCCCCTTCAGTCTCGACCTGAACAGTTAGCATTGAACGACCACGAGATATCGTTCGTAGGGACCCATTGAGAATCGTCCCAGCTAAAGAGGCATGTGCACCTTCAACTAGTTCATCAAAGCAATGCCCTCCTGTAAAATCACGATAGTCTCGTGGAAAGTGCATGATCGCATCACGAACAGTCACGAGCCCAAGCTTTGCAAGCTTTGCAGCTCGAACTGACCCCACGCCAGGCAGTCGCTCAAGGCGAATCCTGAGTTCAGAACCCGTCTCGGCCTGAACGGCATTTGTATTTGTTTGGTCTTCGGTCGACATGCTGGCCCATTATTTCTTGGAGCCATTCAAAAGTGGCTGGTACGCTGCGACGGCCATTTCATCACATCGTTCATTCTCTACGTGCCCAGAATGCCCGGCCACATGCCGAAAAACAACACTGTGAGAAACTGCAAGACGATCTAGCTCTCGCCACAAATCTTCATTCTTCACCGGAACTAAGCGTCCCCGCTCTTTTCTCTTCCAACCCTGCTTTTTCCATTTTGGCAACCAGTCTGAAAGCCCCGTCCCAACGTAGACACTGTCCGTCACAAGCTCGACACAAGTCGGTCGTTTTAATTGTTGCAGGCCTTGTACTGCCGCCGTTAATTCCATTCGATTATTCGTGGTATCAGCCTCACTGCCCTGAGCTGATGTCTCTCGACCTGTTTCTGGGTGTCGCAAAATATACGCCCACCCACCGGGCCCAGGATTCCCACTACAAGCACCATCTGTAAACAGTACAACTTCAGGCATTTTCTTTTTTTCAACGGACATAGTTGTTCTTAACATTTTAAGGAAATAAAAAATTAAATGTATTTTTTGAATATTTTACTTTAGAACATTACATCTGCCGTAAGGAAGAGACTTCTTTGACTGCTCAGCATTTATTACGCTGACGAAGCAAAAGGAGCCGCCGGCGGCATCCCACATGCTTTCAGACACACAGGGAGTCGAACACGAAAAGAGCTACCCTGCCCCAATGCACTTTGCACAGTAACATCACCACCGAGCAAACGACACAGTTCGCGAACAATTGAGAGCCCGAGCCCAGTGCCTGAGATCTCTCGGGTCATAGCATCATCACCCGCCTGAAAATCACTGCTTTGTCTGAATTTTTCAAAAATTGCCTGCTGCTCATCAACAGCGATGCCTACGCCATTATCGGAGACTTCGAGTGTAAAGAACTCTGTGTCGAGCAACTTTCCAGAGACGGCAATCTGACCACCCTCTGGCGTAAACTTCACGGCATTCGACAACAAATTTGACAGGATTTGCTGCAACTTTGATTGATCCTGTTCGACTTTTGGAATTGTGTCACTCATGGAGATTTTCAGTTCGATTTGTTTCTTTTCTGCCATCGGACGAATCATGTCACACTGGGCTGAAACAATTGAGCCGAGCTCAAAAGTGGTAGCCCGAACATCCATTTTGCCAGCTTCCATCTTGGCAAGATCAAGAATGTCATTAATCATTTCGAGTAACATTCTGCCCGACTTCCGTATGTTCTCGACATAACGAACTTGCTTTTCATCAAGTAACTGATTCGAACCGAGGACATCAGAAAAACCAAGAATACTATTCAATGGTGTGCGTAACTCGTGACTCATAGTGGCAAGAAAGTCACCCTTTAATCGATTCATTTCATACAGATGCATATTGGCTCGAGCCAGTTCATCAACTTTACCATCAAGGTTCCCGTTTACTTTCCTTAGTTCCTCTTGAGACTCAACGAGCCCCCGAAGCATCCTGTTAAAGGCTACTCCAAGTTCCTCGAACTCATCTGCCGTATGTATGTCAGCTCTTGCATCCACATTCCCACGACGGACTTCATCGCTTACATCCCTAAGATGCTCGAGTGGTTTTACAATGACATATCGCACAATTAAGTAAGCCGCCAGCATTGCAAGGAATACGGTAATAATTGCAGTCGCAATCAAGATCGCACGATTCCAATTTATCGCCTGTCGCGTTGTCCCATCTGGCATGACAACTTTAACAATCGCCATAAGATCACCATCTGTATACTTTTTACGATTAGGCAGTACATTGTCTCCGCCCTCACCGCGGACGCTTCCGTGAAACTCATGACAAATGAGGCATGACTGCTGAACACGAATTGGTTGGTAATAATGGTATTCTTTTTTGTCAGCCGTACGGTACTCACGGTATTCATCACCCGACGTTCGAACGCGACTTGCCAACGATTCGTCACCTTCAGTGAACGGAGGATTCTGCTCGAAAAAGTCGAGAACGGCAGCGTCTAGCCGGGTGTAACTGGCCAACTCCTCAGGGGATGCTTCTGGTGAGAGTATCCTCCAACTGTAGGGCTGATTTTGGAGCATCTTCCCAAGGGTTTCAATCGGATTCGTATACTTCTTATCAGCCTCAAGATTTTTCCAGTGATGATTGATCATCACTGCATCAACAAGATGGCGACCGGTGCTTCTTGTGGTAGTGAAGACAATCTCCTCAGTTCGTTGGCCGTACCACCAAAAACTACCTGTAATAAGCACCAATAAACAAAGACCAAAGAGAAAGCGACATTTTCTCTCAAGACTCGTTTCACCAACAATTTCTTTAAATGACTTATACGCCATAGAGCACTACCTTTGCATGCATCTTACCGCATTACCGGAATGTCTGCGAAACCTACGTCACTTGATCGGCACAGTTCGTTCACAACTCCGGAATTCACTTCCACCGGGCCTCAAAAAAAGGTTCTCCGCAGTTTCTCTAAAGCATTTCAACCGGATCAACATCAACAACCCAAACGACTTCCTCTGGCGTCTTTAAACCAGCCATGCTTTGATTCACAAGATCCCGAAGCAACTCCGAGCTTGGTCCATGTATTTGCAGATGCCATCGGTAGCGGTCACGAATTCGAGAAATCGGTGCCGGCGCTGGACCCAAAATCCGAATAGATTCATCTCCTTGAGCACCTTTACTGAGTCGTTGAACCAGATGCTTAGCCCAATTAGCAGCTGCTTCATCAACCGCACTACGAACAACTATTCTTATAACACTCCCAAACGGTGGGTAGAGGAGTGCCTTACGAATTGGAAGTTCACTACGAACAAAAGCTTCGTAATCATGAGCAGCAGCTGCACGTATTGCAGGATGCTCTGGTGTGCTGGTTTGAACAACGACCCGACCACCACGAGGCCCACGACCACTACGTCCAGCTACCTGCGTCACAAGCTGGCAGGTCCGCTCAGAGGCTCGAAAATCTGCAAGGTGAAGCGCCGCATCTGCGTTGATGACTCCGACAAGCATGACATTTGGGAAATCAAGGCCTTTCGCAATCATCTGTGTTCCAACAAGCAAATCAATCTCATGCTTACGAAAAGCCGTGAGTGTCTTCTCATGGCTACCTCGAGTACGCATGGTATCGGTGTCCATACGCGCTACACGAATCCCTCGAAACTGTGATCGCACTTGATCCTCTAATCGCTGTGTTCCAGTGCCACGATGCACGATGTCTCTAACCCCACATGAAGGGCAGGACTCAGGCACACCCGTTACAAGTCCGCATCCATGACATATCCCTCTACTACCAGGCTGATGCAATGTGAGCCCTAGATCGCATTGCGGACAATGCATCGCATGGCCACATGACTTGCACTGAAGATGAGTTGCAAAACCCCGGCGGTTGAGAAGCAGCATGACCTGCCCTCCGGAGTTCAGTGCCCACTGGATTCCTGCCGCAAGCCGTGGACTAATCGCTCCTTTGGAGCGAGACTTCCGGTCCCGAAGGTCGACCGTTACGACTGCTGGCAACTCCGATTCCCCTACCCTCTCAGGCATTCGGCACATTTTCCAATCACCTGACAGACATCGAGCAAATGTTTCGAGTGAGGGTGTTGCTGAACCCAGCACAAGTGGCACTCCTTCTTTTTGAGCAATCCATTCAGCAACGTCACGAGCATGATAACGAGGTGAGGTTGCTTGCTTGAATGTATTCTCATGCTCTTCATCAATGACTATGAGACCTAGTCGCGGTGCGGGAGCGAAAATTGCACTTCTAGCACCTACGATCACGCTCACACGACCAGCAGCAATCTCTCGCCAATGATCGTGCCGCTCGGCCGGAGTAAGATGACTGTGAAGAACTGCTACTTTACCGAATCGTGAGCGGAATCGGTCGCACGTCTGTGGCGTAAGGCTGATCTCGGGAACAAGTACAATCGCCTGCTGCCCCCGAGCGATAGTTTCTGTAACTGCTTGAAGATAAACCTCTGTTTTGCCACTGCCAGTTACACCGAAGAGAACGATTGTTTCGTGCGTACCATGTTGTAATGGATAAAGAATTGCTTGAAGAGCCTTTTCTTGATCCTCCGAAAGCACGGGTAGTTCATCACTACCAAAACTCTGCTTTACAGAACCTGACTCGGGCTCACGTTCAATCGAGCCACTTTCCATAATTAACCCAGTTCGTAGCAAGCGATTCACAACATTTCGAGAAACACCAGTTTCTTTCAAAAGCACATCCAACGGTGTGGGCTGAATCGCTGCATCAAGAATCTTTTTCTGATTTACTGTTGGGCGACGATTTCCCTGCTCTCCGGTGACCACTAAAACAGGCACTCGTTTCACACGACGTCGCAAACGCACTCCTGCAGGCAACACGGCTTCAAGCACATCACCTCGACGGGCCATCCAGCGATCTGCCATCCAGCCTGTTAATTCAAGCATTCTTTCTGAGAGAAGTGGCTTCTCATCTTCGACACCGACCACACTCTTTAGTGGATGCTGTGGTATTTCACCATGTCGAACGGCAACGCAGTATGCCAACCTAGGACGATTGCTTTTACCAAGAGGTACATGTACCCGACGTCCTGGCTCTACCTCGACAACTAATTCATTCGGGACAATATAATCCAAAGGCTTCTCAACTCCCTCTGGCAACACCACAGTCGCGATGACGCCATTCCGCACGTCGTCTTCTTCCCAGATCGGGTGATTCGTAAAAAGTTTGCGCTGAAATGAGGAATCAGAGGACATATTTACAGTACAACTTAGGTGTAGTAGTCAGCAGGACGCTTACCACAAATAATAACGAAATGGTCAAAACCAAGCGGCGGTTATGGCAAAAGAATTGGCAATCTTCGGCGGTAGCTTTAATCCAATCCATTTTGGACACCTCATCGTAGCTGAGTGCTGCCTAGAACAGGCCCAACTTGATCGTGTCCTATTCATGCCGGCTGCGACCCCGCCCCACAAACAAGACAGTACTCTAGCTGCTCCTGAGGATCGAATTGAAATGCTGCAACTCGCCGTAGGGAGCCACACTAAATTTGAAGTCTCCCTACAAGAGTGCAACCGAGGTGGGATTAGCTACACAGTTAATACTGTACATAATCTCATCCGCCAATTTCCCAACGACAACTTCTCTTTAATACTTGGTCCAGACGCTCTCCTAAGCCTTCCTTTATGGAAAGAGCCAAGAAGAATTCTTGACATGATTAAGATACTCGCGATCGAACGACACGGTATGGACGATATTGAACAGATAACTCAGCAGCCTCAACTAAAAGCACTGCTGAGCAAAAAACAGTCGTGCCAGATAAAAACAGACCGTATTCGAGTTCCTGCTATTGGCATTCGCGCGAATCAATTACGAGAGGCAATAGCAACTGGGACCAGCATTCGCTTTCGTACTCCGAGGAATGTAGAACGCTTCATTGCTCGCAAGCAACTCTTTCGTACCCACACTTCGTAGCACATCATTCATCTCTTATATTCCTACTCAATCAGCGACTCTGCAATGTTCGCCCCAGCAGTTTACTTACTGGCACATCCTTCCACCGTTCATCCGCAGCAAGAATCCTTGCAAGTTGTTCCAATTGATCTGAGGGCAGGTCTGAAGCATTTAAAAGGATATGGCGGCCAGAACCAATGCGAACTTCACCGCTTGCAGTATCACCGAGCGGCTCCTCTCGAACATCAAAACCTAACTCTCGCGCTAATTGGATCGCTTCGGCAAGAAGTCCTAACGTATCAACCATTTTTTTAACAACGAATCTCTCTCTGAATCCATGAAACCTACCGACTTACGGCCAGCCAGCAGAAAGACCTAATTCCTCACGGCGTTCAGACGCGGCCCGACGGTACTCAACATATTTCGCCCTTTGCTCAGGTGTTGTTCTATCAAGGATTCGATTTTTAAACCATTCATTTCGATCGCCCTGCGACCGACTCGCCCACGAAGAGCGGCCACTACCCTGCCCTGATCCGGTTTTACTTTCGGCTTTCTGACCATTCCCTTGCTGACTATTTACCGGAGGTTCCTGAGCCTCGCGAGCCGCACGGGCTTCCGAAAATGCTTTACTCATTAAATCTGATTGACGAATCTGCTGATCGAGCACCTGCTGCCGCTGTGCAGGAGATGCATTGAAATAGTCATCAATTCTTTGACGCATGGATGAATAAAAAACATTTCCTCCACCCCGGTACATTTCACGTCGCACTTCGTCAGGCAGGCCTTCCATTTTATTCCGGACTTTTTCCATGGACTGAACAAAAGCTCTTGCCTCACTTTGTGTCGAAGGACCTCCGCCAGAAAAATAACGCTTTCTGGCCTCCTCCTGAATTTCACGAATTTCAACAACTCGTGGATCATTGGAGTAATCACGAGGTCTCAGAAAAAAATAAGTGCAAATCAGGAGAGCAATTCCTGCAATTAATGCACCACCAAGCCAACGCCTCATCAGGCCTGGCTTGTCAGAATTGTTCTTTCGAGTAGGACTCACCATGACTTATTTATTCTCTACGTGACCATCGAGATATAGAAAATTACGTGCTCCATCGGGAACATCCCAATTCTGCCCGTCATCAGGATTATTATATTCCGTCACAGAACTCCCAAAGAGTGAGCCGCCTCCACCATGAAACGGTGCAAACTCGTAAAGGATCCAAAGTTTGGACGATGCAAGGTTGTCTCCTGAACGTCGTGAAGAGAGAGCTTCTACACGACTCTTTCCTCTTATCTTGTACTTGGAATTAAGATCTGTTGTAGTCAGCCGCCGCTGTGGATACTCATAACTTGTTCCCTCAAAAGCCATATTGCCCGCCTTGTACTCTGCTGGCTTCGCTGAATCTGGTATTGAATCCAACGCATTCTGGGAATCTATAACTAGCTGAGACGAAGGATCACGGACAAAATAAGTGAGGTCTGATGCACACCGAAATGCTCCCTTCTGGTCCTCAACATAAGGGCCGAGCTGAGACACAATTGTTGGATAAAGAGGACGGCTGCCGCTCGTATAAAATGTTGGTTCAAGACTTGGCATCTGAGCCGCCACCGGG
>Ga0315315_10006003_pt1 | contig 11204 bp, 9 predicted proteins | sample M140m3416metaG_FD_203699 | JGI IMG/M metagenome (GOLD analysis project Ga0315315, IMG submission 203699) | Ammonia-oxidizing marine archaeal communities from Monterey Bay, California, United States - M1 40m 3416 | ecosystem: Environmental > Aquatic > Marine > Intertidal zone | place: USA... | reverse complement strand
GTAAAAAAATTGAATCTGATTTAATTAAAGAATACGGTTCAGCGACTGTTTACTAATGATCCCAATTCAAAAGAAGTTACTTTTTTCATTCATTGCAATAATTTTCTTATCTAGCTGTGGATCTGACGTTGATCCCGGAAAAATTGAAGGACCTCCTCGCTCTTCAGAGGCAATTTTTAAAAAAGATTTAAAGTTTTTTCATACAAAAGAAAGACTATTGGTAGATGACTCTGGTGGTAAATCTCAAATTCTTTTTGGAGACTTGCATGTCCATACAACGTATTCTATTGATGCCTTTACACTTGAGTTGCCAATGATGGGCCTTCAAGGCGTTCATGATAGCTCTATGGCCTGCGATTTTGCTAGGTATTGTGCAAATTTAGATTTTTTTAGTTTCAATGATCATGCTGAAGGTTTAACGCCAGATCATTGGCGTGACCAACAAAAGATTATTCAACAATGTAATATTTCAAACAGCGACCCAGTAACCAATGATTTGGTGGTATTTCCAGGTTGGGAATGGACCCAAATTGGCACTACGCAAGAAAATCACTGGGGCCACAGAAATGTAATATTCAAAGACATTCAAAATCTTCCCGCTAGGCCGATTGGCGCAAGAACTCCAGATTCAGGATTGGGAGTCTTCGACACCACTGAACAAGCCGTAAGCGCAAGATGGCTAGATGTATTAAATTTTAAGCGTTACTCAGATTTAAATTGGCTCCTCAATGAGGTAAGAAACTTACCATATTGTGATGAGGGTGTTGCTTCTCCAGATCTTCCAATTGATTGTTATGAATATGCAAAAACTCCTAGAGACTTATTTTCTAAGTTAGATGAATGGAACCTAGACAGCATTGTAATTCCTCATGGTCAATCATGGGGTTTTCATGTCCCATTGGGAACTTCTTGGGATAATCGCCTTACTTTTGAGGGCCATGACCCAACCAAACAACTCCTTCTAGAAATTATGTCTGGTCACGGCAACAGTGAAGAATATAGGGACTTTGCATCTGCAAATTTTCTTCAAGATAGTGCAATGAGTTGCCCTGAACCAACTGATGATTTTTTGCCATGTTGTTGGCAAGCCGGTGAAATGCAGAAGAAACGTTGCGATAGTCTTTCCAAAGATGAGTGTGATGCAAGAGTAGAGCTTGCAAAAAAATATACCTTAGCAGGTGGACCATACACTAATATGGTTTTTCCTGAAGCAAAACCTGAAGAATGGCTTAATTGTGATCAATGCACAGATTGCTTTAAACCAGCATTTAACTACAGGCCAAAACAATCTGCTCAATATGCTTTAGCTATTTCAAATTTTGAAGAGTCTAATGAGTCTCCGCATAGATATAATTTTGGGTTTATAGCCTCAACTGATGATCATACTGCTAGACCAGGAACAGGATATAAGCAGTATGAGAGACGCAAGATGACCTTTGCAACTGGTGTTAAATCAAAGATGTGGGAATATCAGTATAAAGCTGAAGATCCAAACTTCCCTGAAATTCCAAAAATCATACCAGGTGAAAGCCAGCCTGATAGTGAGAGAGTTTCTAGTTTTGTTTATCCCGGTGGCATTCTAGCAGTGCATGCAGAAGGAAGAGGTAAGGACGAAATTTGGACCGCTTTAAAAAATAAAAATGTTTATGGCACAAGCGGTCCTAGGATATTGTTATGGTTTGATTTGATGAATTCTCCTGAAGGCAAAGTCTCAATGGGCTCTCAAATTACAATGAGTCAAAATCCTAGATTTGTTGTTAGAGCTGCAGGTAGTTTTAAGCAAAAACCTGGCTGTTCAAATGAATCGATAGATTCCCTTTCTGCAAATAGGCTGGATTATCTTTGTGCAGGAGAGTGTTATAACCCAAGCAATCAAAGAGAGGTCATCGATAGGATTGAAGTGATTAAGATTACACCACAAGCATATTCTGGTGAAGCAATTAGCCCTCTTATACAAGACCCTTGGAAGTTGATTTCATGTCAAGGAATGAGTGAGTGTGTTGTAGAATTTGAAGATCAAAATTTTTCAAGAGACAGTGTTTATTATGTGCGAGCAATTCAGAATCCTACACCTGCAATTAATGGATCTCCTCTATATCAAAGAGACAATTTTAAGCTTTGCAAAGGAAGCTTTCGAACCGATCTAGAAGATGATTGTCTGAGCATGACAAATGAAAGGGCATGGTCGTCACCAATCTATGTCAATAAGCCTTAATATTTTTTTGTTTAATTTGGTTTGCCAGAGACCTTTTAATTTTAATGAGGTCTGCAATTTTGAAATATAAGTTTTCTTCATATGGATCTATTTTTTTATCGGCAGCAACAAGAGCCCATAGAGAAGTCAATAACTCAAGCTTTTCATTTTGTGAATAATCCTCGTTAATTTTCTTGACAGTTGAGTATATTGAAGTGGATTTTTCTGAGTCATCTATAATTCTTTTTATAATTGAAGAGTTAGTTTTTTCTTCAGTATTTAGCTCCTTAGCTTTTTTTCTAATTATCTCTAATTCAGCTTTATCTAGCGCACCATCACTTATAGCAATCTCAAACATAAGCCTCAGAACAACATCAAGCTCATCATTTTCTTTTGAAACTTGAGATAAATTCTTAGTGTTAAAAAGGTTTTTGAGCATCATTTTCTTTTAATTAACTTGGCTGGATTTCCAATGACAGTTGAATTGGGCTCTACATCCTTCGTTACAATTGCACCCATTCCAATAATCGCATTTTTTCCTATGGTTAACGGATTCATTGAAGATCCTTGCTTTATTATAGCCCCTGCCCCAATGTAAGCCCCATCTTCAATTACCACGTTACCACTACAAGTCGCGTATGGAGCAAAAGTTACATAGTCACCTATTATGCAATCGTGTGATACAGATGCATGCCTATTTAACTGAAAAAAATTACCGATTTTTACATTTGTTGTAATGATCGAAAATTGTGAAATAATTGCGCCTGCACCAATTATATTTTCATTACCAATATCAGATAGTTTAGAGATTACACTAAGTGGCTCACAGCCTATAGAGCAGAATTCTTTAGCAAAATTTTCTCTTTCTGTGTGATCTGAGATTGATACATTAAACATCTTCTTTTCTGCATCAAGCTTTATAAATTCATCCTTAGTGAGCACAGAGATACTATTGATTAAATCTTTTTGTCTTTTAGATTCAACAAAAAAAGTATTCTCTGATTCTAAATCTATTAATTTATCTTGAATTAAGCTCTTTATTTGATCCATGGTTTCCCTGCCATGTCCACCTGCTCCAAAGAGCCCAAATAAATTTTTCAATTTTTTAGTATTACCTTTCATTTTTATTTGTTATTGAGCCATTAAATTTTTTCATAGTTATATTATCTGATTGATTGATATCTGTTGCTTTAAACAATACAAATATTGTTTTAAAAATTATTTTTAGGTCACCCAGAAAAGATATATTTTCTAAATATTTAATGTCAAGATCAAACTTTTCCTCCCAACTCAAAAGATTTCTACCATTAATCTGCGCAAGCCCAGTTATACCTGGTTTAATTTTGTGCCGCAATCGCTGTTTTCGTGAATATTTTGGAATATATTCTATTAGCAAGGGCCTTGGACCCACAAAGCTCATGTCGCCTTTAAGGATATTGAAAAGTTCAGGAAGTTCATCTATGCTTGATTTTCTAAGAAAACTACCAAGCTTTGTTATGCGCTTGTAATCATCTAGCAACTCACCATTAGAATCTTTCTCATCATTCATAGTTTTGAATTTTATTAAATTAAAAGTTTTTTCATTTAGGCCTGGTCTTGGTTGTATAAAAAATGGATTGGTTTTATTAAAAATTAATATTAAACATGGTATTAGTACCAATAGTGGCAGTAAGATAATAATAGATAAAATTGCAAGTAAAATATCTACTATTGGTTTTAAAAAATCTTTATACATAAGTTTTTATTATCTGACATAATTTAATCTTTTAATACCTGTAATATTTATCAAATAAAGTAAAAAGCAATCATGAAACCTTGGCCAGTATACTCACAAGAGGAAATTTCAGCAGTTTCAAGAGTTTTGAAATCTGGGAAAGTAAATTATTTATTTGGGAATAATGGGAAATCATTTGAAGCTGAGTTTTCCGATTTTGTTGGCACAAAGTTCTCATTGGCATTGGCAAATGGAACATTAGCGTTAGATATCGCACTGCGGGCAATTAACATAGAGCCAGGAGATGAGGTGATAGTCACACCTAGAAGCTATATTGCTTCTGCTTCATGCGTAAATCTCTTGGGAGCGAAGCCCGTTTTTGCAGATGTTGATTATAATTCACAAAATATTTCCGTTGATACTATCTCTAAGTGTTTAACAAAAAAAACTAAGGCAGTAATATGCGTTCATCTCGCTGGCATGCCTTGTGAAATGGATCCAATAATGGATCTTGCTTACAAAGAAAACTTTATTGTGATTGAAGACTGCGCTCAGGCACATGGAGCAACTTACAAAGGCAAAAGCGTAGGATCAATTGGACATATTGGCGCGTGGTCATTTTGTAATGATAAAATCATGACTCTTGGCGGCGAGGGTGGAATGATTACTACTAACGTTAAAAAATATTATGATTTTGCTGCTTCATTTAATAATCATGGTAAAAATTTTAAAAAAATTTCTTCACAAAGAAAAAATAAAGTTCCTAAATTTAGATATGTACATGATTCGATAGGTTCAAATTATCGTATGACAGAAATGCAGTCATCAATAGGAAGAATTCAACTTAAAAAAATGAAAAAATGGAGTGATATCAGGCAAGATAATGCTAATCAGATTTACGAATCGATCGCACACATACCAAGCGCAGTCCTTCCTATAATTCCTGACCATATGTCTCATGCATTTTATAAATGCTATGTAATGCTTGATAAGAAATTTTTAAAAAGTGGGTGGAGCAGAGATAAAATTATATTTGAGATCAATCATCGAGGAGTTGATTGTTTTTCTGGTAGTTGCCCTGAAATATACTTAGAAAAATCATACAATAAAAATAGATCTCAGAATCGGCTTCCAGTATCAAAAAAGCTAGGAGAAGACTCATTAATGTTTACTGTCCACCCGAGTCTTTCAAAAAAAGATATTATTAAATCAAAAACAGTAATTAGAAAAGTTCTTGAAATGGCATCCAAAAAATAATGAAATTAATTGATCTTAGTCGAAAAGTAAAAATTTTCATCTTAGCATCATCTGATGGGTTTCTTGGTTTGTTTACCTGGATCATAATAGGGCCTCCTCTCTCATCTTTTCTAGCTAATCCGAAGTTTTCAATATTGCTTTTTTCTATAACCGAAAACTTTATTGGTTATTTAGCTCCGATGACAATGACCATAATGTATTTTCATTTTAATGATATGTATCGCTCAATGGCAAGGTACTACGAGCCTGCAAGACATATTGCAACAAGTCTTATTGGATCATTGATTTTTGGCTTTTCTTGGGCCGCAATTTATTTTTATAAAATTGGTTTCCTCGGAGTCAACCTTACCTTAATTATTACTTTGCAGGCTTTAATAATGAGCATTGTATTTTTTGCACTCACAAGCGCATCAAGACTTACCGCAAAGATTATCCTTAATCCTTTTAAAAAAAATATTGAATACAAATCAGTAATTATCTATGGTGCTGGAAAAAGTGGTATTGAGCTGTTATATCTCCTTCAGTCTGATCCGACCACAAGAGTAATTGGATTTATTGATGATAACAAAGATTTATCTGGGGTAAAGATAGATGGAGTAGAGGTATTCAGAAGTATTGAAAAAATAGAACTATTAATAGCTGCTCATGATTTTGTTGAAGTCTATCTTGCAATACCAAGTATTAATATTGATCAGAGAAGAGAAATTATTGACAGATTACAGTCACTAAAAGTATCAGTTAGGACCATTCCCTCTATTCATGAATTAGTCGGAGATCAAAAAAGAATGGATGAAATCCAAGACCTTTCGTTAGATGATTTATTACCAAAGAACAGAGCAGAAAATTTTAGTGCAATAGACTTATCAAATAAAATAATTATGGTTACTGGAGCAGGTGGATCAATTGGCTCAGAGATAGTTCGCCAAGCCTTATCATCAGAGCCAGAAGAGCTAATTTTAGTAGATTTTTCAGAATTTAATTTATTTAGAATGTATGAAGAATCATTAGGTTTAAAAAAAACTTTTAAGTTAAATACCAAAATAAGTCCAATTCTTCATGATATTTCTAATAAAGAATCTTTTGAAAAAGTATTTAAGAAATATTCCATAGATTATATATATCATGCTGCTGCATACAAACACGTGCCAATGTTAGAAATTAGTGAGAATATTCTGACAGGAGTTAAAAATAATATTTTGGGCACATTGAGTATATGTGAACTAGCAAAAGAAAATAAAGTTGATAAAGTTATCATGATATCTACTGACAAGGCTGTAAGACCAACTAATCTTATGGGTGCTTCGAAAAGATTTGCTGAGCAAATAGTTCAATATTTTAATGCAACATCTGATAAATCAACTTTTTCCATGGTTCGCTTTGGAAATGTTATAAATTCTTCTGGATCTGTCATACCGACTTTTCTAAAGCAAATCAGTCGTGGGGGCCCAGTAACAATAACTGACTTAAATGTGACTAGATATTTTATGACAATACCTGAGGCGTCAAATCTTGTGATGCAAGCAGGTCAAATGTCCGAAGGTGGAGAAGTATTCATTCTTGATATGGGAGAACAATTAAAAATTGTAGATCTTGCCAAAAGGCTAATTAATTTGAAGGGATATAACTATACATTTGAAGAAAATACTCCCGGAATCAGAATCATTGAATCAGGATTAAGAGCTGGGGAAAAATTGTATGAGGAACTGCTGATTTCTGGCAAAGAAATGAAAACAGACAATCCTAAAATTTTTAAATCTATAGAACCCGGCCCTACAGAAAAAATTATTAAAGATATAGAGCTTTTAAAAGCAAATATTAATGAAAATGATATTGATGGTTGTCTGCAAATATTATCGAAAAATGTACATGGTTTTATTAGATAGGATAGACAAATGATCAATAAATTTAAATTTGTTCTTCTAGTTACTTTTTCTGTTTTTTCTTCAGGTGTTGATCTGAAGGATTTAAGAATTGATCCGTCATACAAGATAGAATTATTTGCTTCAGATATTGATTCACCAAGGCAGATGGCCCAAGGCGATGATGGTCGTTTATATATTGGTTCACGGCGCTCTGGAAAAATTTTTGCTCTAAGAGATACAGATGATAATGGTGTGGCTGACTCTAAAGAGTTAGTGGCTGAGGATCTTTTTCTTGCTACTGGTGTTAGTTTTTATGATGGGGATTTGTATTTTTCTGAGGTAAATAGAATTTGGAAAATAGAAAATATTGCAACCCAGCTCAATAACAATTTATCAAAATTGCCAACAAAAATTTTAGTTACAGATAATTTACCTAAGGACGAATGGCATGGCTGGAAATGGTTGCAACATGATGAAAAGGGTAATTTATATACTAATGTTGGAGCTCCGTGCAATGTATGTCTAAGAGATGATCAGCGTTACGCATCAATACTCAGATTGAAAGGGAACTCATGGGATTTTGTTGCAAGAGGCGTTAGAAATTCAGTAGGATTTGATTTTCATCCTAATTTAAAAAAACTATTTTTTACTGATAATGGAAGAGATTGGCTTGGAGATGATTCTCCTTCATGCGAGCTCAACAGGGTTGATTCAGATGGTCAATTTTTTGGATTTCCATATATGCATTCAATAAATGTCTCTGATCCAGAGTACGGACATTTAAACTCTGGATTTAGGTTTGTGAGCCCCATTGATGAATTGGGTGCTCATGTTGCTCCAACTGGGATGATTTTTTATAAAGGAGAATTATTCAAAGGTTACAAAAATAATATTTTTATCACACTGCATGGTTCATGGAATAGATCAAAGAAAGTAGGTTATAAAGTTATCAGAGTTGTCTTGGATGATGAGGGTAATGTAACTGAAAAATCAGATTTTATTTCAGGTTGGTTAAAAAATGAAAAAGTATCTGGTAGACCCGCAGCACCATTTATGATGAAAGATGGGAGCATATTAATATCTGATGACAAAGCAAATGTTATATATCGAATTACACCTAAATAATTAAATCTCTTATGAATGAGGAGATAGCGGAATCTAATGTTGTGAAAATAAAAAACAATCCATCTAAAACCATCTGTTTTCTAATGGGAAGATTCTCTAGAAAATTTTTTTTATATGATTGATTTAAAGCAATCCCTTCAGATCGCAAAAACAGCTGCATTGCTTGCAGGAAAATTTTTATTAAAAGCTAAAGGTAGCGATTTAAAAATTTTGGTTAATAAGGGTAGAGATTTAAAGTTACAACTTGATATCGATACTGAAAAAATTATTAAAGATTACATTCAGTCTCAGAGCAATTATTCAATCTTGGGAGAGGAAACTGGGTCAAGTGATACCTTAAAAGAGTTTTATTGGATTGTGGATCCTTTAGATGGAACATCAAATTTTTTAAGAGGCATTCCAATCAGCTGTGTTTCAATTGCATTAATGCATGATTTGGAACCAGTTTTGGGAGTTATATATGATTTCAATCATGATGATTTTTACTATGGACATATAGGATCTAATGCTTTCATAAATAATCAAGAAATTAGCGTATCTTCATTATGTTCAAAGGATGAATCTACTTTGGTTACAGGCATACCAGCAAAAATACACTATTCTGATGCTGAATTTAATCAATTGATATCTACTTTTCAGGCTTGGAAAAAAATTAGAATGATCGGATCTGCTGCAATGGCAGCGGTGTATGTAGCATCAGGAAAAGCTGAAACATATCAAGAAAACGGAATTTTTTTATGGGATATCGCTGCTGGTGCAGCTATCGTAACTGCTGCAGGTGGAAAAGTATCTATAACCAATGTTCAATCAGATTATCGGGTAGATGCAAAATTTACCAACAATCGAATTAAAGAATAAATCATAGGACTTTATGGTAAAAGGATTGGTATGGCTGAGGACAGATTTAAGGCTGGATGATAATCCTGCTTTAAATGCTGCATTGTATGAATGCGAGGAAGTGCTAGCCATCTATATTTTTTCTAATTACCAGTGGGAAGCACACAATGAATCAAATATTAAACTTGAGTTCTTGCTAAATAATTTAGCTTCGCTAAAAGAATCTCTAAAAAAATTAGGCATCCCATTAATCGTCATAAATACTGACTCCTTTAAAACATTGCCAACAGATTTATCTTTATTTTCTTCTCAGAAAAAAATAGATCATGTATTTTGGAATAATGAGTTCGGGTGGAATGAGGCTGAAAGAGATGCTGCCTCAAAAGAGGCCTTAAAAAAAATAAACATTAACTCTTCATCATTTAACGATCAAGTTATTTATGAGCCAGGATTTCTCAAGACAGGTCAAGGAAAACCTTTTTCCGTTTTCACTCCCTTTAAAAGAAGGTGGATTGAAAACTTTGATATGAGTTTTTTAGATATTTCGAAGCCACCAAAAGCAAAAAAGTCTTTTAATATTAAAAGTGATATTTCAGATTTGAATTTTAATAAAACTCATTCCGCAAACCTCAACCTTTGGCCTGCAGGAGAAAGTGCCGCGCAAAAAAATCTTGGAAACTTTCTTCAATCAAAAGCTAATTTTTATAGCGAATCAAGAAATTCTCCAATCATTGACGGGACAAGTAGAATTTCACCCTACCTTGCACTAGGTATCCTCTCCCCCAAAAGATGTATATTGGAGGGCTTAAAACTTAATAAGTTTGAGTTTACATCAGGCAATAAAGGAATTTGTAAGTGGATAGATGAAATTGTTTGGAGGGAATTTTATAGAAATATTATGTTTTCATTTCCTAAGGTAAGCAAAAATCAACCTTTTCAAGACTACACAAGATCTATTAAGTGGCGACATTCTGATGAGGAGCTTGAAGCCTTTTATACTGGCAGAACGGGCTTTCCTATTGTTGATGCTGGCATCAGACAAATGCTTGCAGAAGGATGGATGCACAATCGATTAAGGATGGTAGTTGCAATGTTTTTCACAAAAAATATGCTCCATGACTGGAGATTAGGAGAAAAGTTTTTTATGGAACACTTGATAGATGGAGATTTCTGTTCTAATAATGGTGGATGGCAGTGGAGCTCCTCAACTGGTACAGATGCAGCGCCTTACTTTAGAATTTTTAACCCCATCACTCAATCGCAAAATTTTGATCCTGATGGAGAATTTATTAAAAAATTTATCCCTGAATTAAAAGATGTTCCTGTTGCACAAATTCATCAACCACAATCCGATCTTTTTTCATCCACTAATTATCCTGCACCTATGCTGGATTTGAAAGAATCTCGTGTTAGAGCCATTCAGGCATTCAAAGATGCGAGAGAGAATACCAGTATCTAGATTATTGCATTACAGAATCAATTCAGGAGATAATTTCCAAACATCCGTTATAATTAAATTCAATTTTTAGTGAGGTATAAATATGGCTGATCATCTTAAGTTTTATATTAATGGGAAATGGGTGAACCCATTAGGCTCAGAAACGATTGAGGTTATCAATCCTTCTGATGAATCTGTGATCGGGTCTATATCTGCTGGAACTAAAGAAGATATTGATTTAGCAGTCGCCGCTGCAAAAGAAGCATTTAAAACTTTTGGGTTTTCTTCTAAAGAAGAAAGAATTGAGCTGCTTGAAAATATTATTTCTGAATATGAAAAACGCTCAGAAGAATTAGCAAAAACAATTTCGGAAGAAATGGGCGCTCCATTATGGTTGTCTAATGTAGCTCAAGTAACATCAGGCCTATCTCATTTTAAAGATACTTTAGAGGTATTAAAAACTTTTGAATTTGAAGGGGTTGAAAATAATTATTTAGTAAGAAAAGAGCCAATTGGTGTCATTGGGATGATTACTCCATGGAATTGGCCTATGAATCAAATGTGTACAAAAGTTGCTTCTGCTATCGCATCAGGATGTACCATGGTATTAAAGCCTAGTGAAATAACCCCATTTTGTGGAATTATATTTGCTGAAATATTGGATGCTGCAGAAGTTCCTCCTGGAGTTTTCAATCTCGTAAATGGAATGGGCCCAATTGTCGGAGCTGCTCTATCAGAGCATCAAGATATTGATATGATGCATTTCACCGGCTCAAC
>Ga0315315_10006002_pt1 | contig 11205 bp, 4 predicted proteins | sample M140m3416metaG_FD_203699 | JGI IMG/M metagenome (GOLD analysis project Ga0315315, IMG submission 203699) | Ammonia-oxidizing marine archaeal communities from Monterey Bay, California, United States - M1 40m 3416 | ecosystem: Environmental > Aquatic > Marine > Intertidal zone | place: USA... | reverse complement strand
GGGGGGGGGGGGGGGGGGGGGGGGGCCCCCCAGGCCTGTCCCTCGGATGCGGATGTTCTCTGCTTGTGTGGACAATGCGACGTGGGCCGGAGGGGCAGGCAGCTGGTGGATGGCGGCGGCAGGGCTGCTGCGACACGGTGACACGGCGAGACGGAGGGAAGGGGGAAGTATGTTCAGCCCGTCGAGCAGGCCGAGCTGCGAGCTGACCAAGGGGTAATATGGTCGCGATCGTCATATTTTACGTACCCTCGTACATTATATGCATACAGTAAGTGAAATGCTCGTACTATACTACGAGCTCGTACTATTAATAGTAGTACGCTCGTATGCATAATATTATGCATTATATAGTATTTATGCATAGTATTGGGCGTATGCATACTACTGTAGTAGTAGTACTACTACTTTTAGTAGTTAGTATGCATATATGCTTAATATGAGCAATTGCATAAATGACAGCGCGCGCCCGCGTCAGAGCGATATACTATTATACATATATTTGTATATAATTTGAATATGAATTTTATTATGCATAGCATATGCAAACAGTGTATGAAAAATGCATATTCATGAACGATTAAATGAAATTTTCCGAGCCTGCCAACGGTTGTCCTTTCTTATCAGCCAGCAGCGGTCGTTGGCACGGCCGTACGCGGGACTTATTAATACTTGATAACGAGTACTGTTTTACCCCAGCTCAACAGTCAGGCTTCACAGGTGTAGGAATGAACCAAGATCTCTACATACACACACGTAGTTAACTAGTGGTATGTCCTTCAATGACAGGCACATTGGAACTATTCTTTTTTCGACAAAAGAACCGGCAGGGATTAGAAGTGTTGCATGTATCGCACGCGCGTACCTCAGGTGATCCTCACGGCGAGTCTTCCGCAAGAAGAACCGCAAGCAGCAAGGCGGGAGAGGGCAGTCCATCGAATACAAAAAAAAGAAAAAAGAGAAATAGCCCCCCCCCCTCTCCCGGTAGATCGTCGGCGGGGGATCATCGGCGAGCGCATCGCAATCGGTGCCGGGGTGCGAGCGAAGGGAAGGGAAGAGATATCTCGTCGTCGCCATGTCCGGCACCCTCCCGATCCATCCCGAGCTGGGGGGCGGTCCGGTCCGCGATGATGGCGGCGGCGGCGGCGGGGACGGGTACGGCCAGCAGTCCCTGCCCTACCGGCCGCCCGCCCTTCCTCCCCTGGCGACGCCGTCGCCCCATCCCCAGCACATCTTCGCCCCCGTTACGGGGGGAGGAGAGGACCTGCGGCTCCGGGAGAGGACCAACAGCTCCGATACTCTGCGGACAATCGGGACAGGGTACTCCTGGTCCTACGAGAAGGCCATAGCCAACAGCTCCATTGAGGAGCAGAGGAGGAAGCCGCCGATGTCTCACCTCCTCCCCTGGAGGAAGAATAAGCGGCCAGCGAACGGGAGCGAGGCGAAGCTCGGGACTCTGGCTGGGGTCTTCCTGCCCTGCATCAGCCAGATCCTCGGCGTCATCTTCTTCCTCCGCCTCCCCACCATCACTGCCCAGGCCGGCTGCATCGGGACAACGGTCATCATCGCAGTGTGCTCGCTCTCGACCTTCGTCACCAGCCTGAGCCTCTCCGCCATCGCGACGAACGGGACGATCCAGGCGGGGGGACCGTACTACATCATCAGCCGGACTCTTGGGGTCGAGGTTGGCGGAAGCCTCGGCCTGCTGTTCTACCTGGGGACGACCCTCTCGGCTTCCATGTACGTCCTGGGCGCAGTCGAGACGTTGAAGACCAACCTCGACTACTACGGCAAGCCCGCGGAGCAGGCGCAGGTAGAGGAGCTCGATGATCTCGTAGCTTACTACGAGATCTTCGACGACGACAACGAGGCGGAGGAGTACGTTGACCCCAATGAAATTGATGAGGAGGAGTGGTGGGGAATGACTCAGATTGGCAGCCTAGTCACCATGCTTATTATCACTGCCATGGTGAGCGCGGGAATGAAATACGTCAACTTGTCGGCTACATTCTTCCTCTCGACGACCATGCTGTCCATCATCAGCATCCTGTTAGGGACGCTGCTGTTTGCGTCTTCGCTTTGGCAAGGGTCCCTGAGCAGCTCCGATCGCGTGTCCTTCGACAACCTGTGGCCCCATTTTGGCCCGGATGCGAAGACGGGCGTTACGCCCACCTTTACCAGCCTTCTGGCACTCTTCTTCCCGAGTGTCACAGGCATCATGGCGGGGACGAACCGCAGCGCCAAGCTGCGCAAGCCGTCCAAGTCCATACCGAAGGGGACCATTGGTGCCATCGCGGTAACTACCAGCATCTACATCGTGCAAGTATGGCTCGTGGGCTGCGTCGTTGCCCACCAGAGCCTCATGGAGAACAAGCTGATCCTCGCCACTTTGGCCTTTCCATCAAAGGTAGCTGTCAAGTTTGGCATCATCGCGTCTTGCATTGGGGCAGCCCTGCAGTGCCTCACGGGCGCCCCCCAGCTTCTCGCAGCCATCGCCGTCGACGATGCCATCCCGGCGCTTCGGTTCTTCCGGCCCGCCCGTTACAAAACCGTGGATGGGGGAGTGGTGGAGCAGCAGACTGACCCGAAGGCAGCGATATGGGCCACGTACCTCCTCGCGTCCCTGGCCTGCCTCGTGGGCAATCTCGATCACATTACCCCCATAATCAGTATGTTCTACCTGCTCATTTATGGCGGAGTGAACCTCTGCTGCTTCCTGCTTGGGTGGGCCAACGCACCGGGCTTTCGTCCGACCTTCCGCTACTATCACAAGAGCATATCCCTTTTTGGCTTCTGCCTTTGCCTGTTCCTTGCGCTTTTCATCAGCTGGTTCATGGCCTTTGTCGCGATTGGCCTCTTCATTTTCAACTACTACTACATCATTAAGATGAAGCAGGGTCTGGTACTGGAATTGTCCATGATGGAGGAAGGGGGCGCCTACAACGACGGTGGGACAAGGGGGACTGACAACTGGGGTGACGTTGGTGATTCTCTCCGTTACAAGATCACGATGTTGGTCCTCATGTACATGACAGAGAACGAGAATCTGCACGCCAAGAATTGGCGACCGCAACTTCTGACCATAGTCGACACAAATGATGCCGGGGTACCTACACAAAGTGAGTTGATTGCTCTTGCGGCACAGCTTCGCAAAGGACGGGGCCTCAATGTGATTTTAACCATTAAGAAGGGGAACATAATGAAGCCGGGGGCGTATGATGCACAGGCATCGACCAGACAATCCCTGCGAGAGTACATGAGGAGAGAAGAAATGCATGGTTTTGCGCAAGTTGCAGTAACGCACCAGGATTTCAGCGATGCAGTCGTTTCTGCCGTTACGCACTGTGGCATCGGACCTATCAGCCCCAACGTTGTAATGATGTCATGGCTGATTGACTGGAGAGAACGACCCGGTAAGGTCGAGGAGCTGGGAACAACCATCAAGTCCCTGCAGGTACTGAGAAAGGCGATTGTTCTGTTCAAGGGTAGCGCCTCCTTTCCTCGACGGGGGGAACTTCTGCCAAGCGGGATAATCGACATATATTGGGTCGTAGAGGAAGGAGGCCTGTGTTTGCTGCTGCCGCACCTAATTTCTATGCACAAGACGTGGAAAAACGCCGAGCTCCGCATCTTTGCTGTTGCAACTGGTCCCAATGAAAATCTGCTGACTCTGGAAAAATCCGTCATTGACTACTGCGAGAGCGTAAGGATCAAGGCAAGCGTCAACGTTGTCGATTTGAGCCAAACGACCATTGCCACTGACATGACCAACGTCGATCCAAAGTCCTTCCAGCATCGAATGACGATTAGCAGGGCCCTTACTCAGGATCTCTCTCAGGAGCTCACACCATCTTTCAATCCCTCAAATTCGGAACTTCCGACTGAGAAGGATGGGGAGGACCCTCAGGTTCAAACGGCGAAGATATTCAACAATGTCATTCGATTCCATTCCCATACCTCCAACCTGGTCGTGACGAATATGCCCATGATAGAAAGTTTTGCAAGCTCGAACTCCTTCTTTGCATATATTGATCGATTGTCCATGTGTGTTGATAACATAATGCTGGTTCGTGGGAGCGAGTATGATGTCGTCACAACCGTGGTATAGATCGGGGGGCGGGGTGGTGCAATGGCAAGGCTTCGCAGGCTTGAAACCGATAGCTATGTAATATTATTGATAAACATCTATAGGTAGGATCCCCAACACGAACCCCAACACTTTATCCAACGATATTATTCGATTCCTATTCATGCATTTACGTAAAATAGGTAGGCATCTGACAGATGCCTACATGTTGATGAAGAACCGTCCCTGCTGCCGTTGGTGCCGTTGTTGCTGTTGCTGCTGCTGCTCCTGCAGCAACAACTGCTGCTGCTGCTGCTGCTGCTGCTGCTGCTGCTGCTGGAAACGAACATTGTGCACCACCGAGCTCTTTCGATAGATGACGTTCCCCACCTGCACTTGCTGGACCTGCTGATGGCGCTGCTGCTGCATCCCGTCATTCCCCCGGTAGTAGTACGAAAGCCTCTGCAGAGGATACTCTACCGGATAGGTAAGGTAGGATCGGCTCGCGTACAGATTATTGATGAGATTGGCCATGTGCGAGTTCCCGGCGACAACTCGGTCCAGCTCGCTCTGAGGGACGTAGCCCTGGGCCCTAAGCTTGGCGTCGTTCTCTTCGTTCCACTCCTTCATGACATCGAATATAGTCGCAGCGTCCACGATCTTTGGTTCTGGGTCGATCTCTGGGCTGGGACTGCTACCTTCCGGAACTGGACTGCTGCTGTGCGACGACTTCCAAGCCGCGATGCAAACCGCGAGGATCAGGACAGCCACCGCCGCGTAGGACAAGGATGATCTGGTGGGAGAGTTCTGCCTCCCCTCCCGAGAGTGCAGCCGCTCCCTGGCCTGATCGGGCACGGAGGCTCCTCCACCCATCGCGGCATCGTCCGCGGCGAGCTCGTCGTCGTCGTCGTCGTCGTTGTGGTCGTCGTCGTTGTGGTCGTCGTCGTTGTGGTCGTCGTCGTCGTCGTTGTGGTCCGATCTGTGGAACTCGGACACAATGTCATCGATCGCCTGAGCGCAGTGATCGAGGGCGGCCCCAATCTCCTCGGCCGCGGTTCCCATGCCCACGGCCTCGTCGGCGAAGGTTTTCGGAACCACCACGGACGAGGAGGCCCCTCCCCCCAGGTCCTCCCCCACGGTGGCCCTGGCCTCCTCGGCCATCCTCCTTGCCATCAGCTCCGCGCGGCGGACCTCGTTGCTCACTGAGGCTCCGACGGCAGGACCGGTCCCGGTCCCGGTCCCGGTCCCGCTAGCCCCGGCCTCCCGCGGCCCTAGGGCATCCTCCGTCTTGCGCGCCTCGGTGCGGAGGAAGGAGGCGACGGGATCGTCGTCCCGCTCGGTGCTCATTGCGGGGGAGAGAGGAGAGAGCGGCTCTCTAAGGTCAGAGGGTCCAGTGCACACGCGACGTTAGCTAACGGGTCACGCCTGCACGCACCGGGATGGTTGAATGCGTCGGGGGGGGTGCCAGGGAGTGCCAGAGAGTGTCGGCGTTGGGCCTGAACCGTTCTGTTCCGACGCTTTGCGACACGGGAGGTATTTTGCCAGGACGAAGGAAAAACCCCAAACCTCCATGGTAGTGCCACGTCACAGGACCAATACGTCATCATTACGAGCTCGTACTTACTCATGTCTTGTTCGCCATGACAGGCGCGCATGCGCACTTTCCACGACCGCTCAAGCCCCTACTAGACAGTGTGTATCATGTGCCTGAAGGCTAACCCTAACAAGACTGCCTCACCGCAACCATCAGCCCTCGTCGGGGTCGGCATTTTCGGCCCCCGGCAGAGTCGTCCGTCCCCCTCCCACCGACTTCACATCCCGCCCCGATGCTTGCCAGCAGCGCCATCCGCCCGGCCTGGGCCGCGTTGGCAGCAGCTACCTCTGCCGGCCGGGCTCCCTCCCTCGTCGGCCGCGTCCGCGGCAGGCCGGGATCCCACCTCCTTTCCCCGGGGCACGCCTGCGGGGCGGGAACCGCAGCAGCAGCCGCCTCCTCCAGCTCCAGCTCCAGCTCCAGCTCCAGCTCCAGCTCCAGCTCCGCCCCTCCCTCCCTCCCCCATCCTTTCCCTCCTCCTCCTCGATCTCCTCGATCTCCTCGATCTCGCTCTAGCGGGCCGATGGAGCCCCGCCGTTTGTACCGCTACCTCGGCCTCGAGACCTTCACCGGGGCAGAGCTGGATCGGGTCTACGACGACATCCGCCGCGCAGGGGCCGAGGAGGAGAGGGAGAGGGAGGATGAGGCCGCCGGAAGTGGCCGGCCTCCGGGAGGAGGGGACGACGGAGGAGGAGCGGCGGGTGGGACATCCTCCACCCTATCGCAGCGCGACGTGGAGGCGTACCTGAGGCGAAGGATCGAGCTGCTCGATGACGACGACGACGACGACGACGACGACGACGACGACTTCGGAGGCGAAGGCGGAGGAGGCCACCGCGAAGCAAGGATAGGGCAGCACGCCGCGGACGAGGCCGTCCTCCTCCTCGGGCACTTCCGGGAGGAGGGCGACATGATTCCGGCTGGTCCGGACCGGATCGCCTTCCGGAGGCGGCTGACCGAGCTGGCCTCCGCCGTCGACGGACGGAGCATGCTGCCCCTCTCGGTGTCCATGCTCCTGGTCGGCATGTCCGTGGGAGTTGTGGCTCCCGTCATGCCCTTCGTGGTGGAGAATCTGGGAATCAGCCCCGGGCAGTACGGGATGGTGGTGGGGAGCTTCGCCCTGGCCAAGATCGCTGGGAACGTCCCTTCGGCCATCCTGGTAGAGAGGCACGGGAGGAGGCCGTACCTGATCCACTCCCTGTGGCTGGTGGGCCTTGGGGTGGGGGGGATAGGGCTGGCCACGCACTGGGGCCACCTGGCCGGTTGCCGCCTCCTCACTGGGCTGGGAGTTGCCGCCCTAAGCACTGCCGCTACCATGACCGCGGCCGACCTCTCCACCCCCCTCAACCGTGCCAGCACCATGGCTCCCATGATGTCAGCCTTCGCCGCGGGGACGGCCCTGGGACCGGCCCTGGGGGGTGTCCTGGCCGATCGGCTGGGGGTGAGCGAGACCTTCTTCGCTGTGGGAGGCGCGTACGTTGCCCTCACCTTTGTCAACAGGGCCCTGCTCGCCGAAACCAGGCCGGCTTCCATGAGCTTCCCCTGGAACGGCAAGGGCAAGGGCAAGGGCAAGGGCAAGGGCAAGGGCAAGGGCAAGGGCAAGGGCAAGGGCAAGGGCAAGGGCAAGGGCAAGAAGAACGGAGGACCTACAATGGCTCAGGCCGCCAGGAACGCCCTCAGCCAGTGGAGGCCTCTCATGGAGGACTCCAGGGTCAGGAACACCGTCACCATGAATGGCCTGTACTGGTTCGCCCTTGCAGGGAGCCAGATGACCATCCTACCTCTCATGCTCACAGATCCCATGGGCCTGGCCCTGACTGCGACGGCCGTGGGCAACACCTACATGGGAATGAGCCTGGTCCAGGTCGCAGGAACGCCCCTAATGGCCAGGCTCGTCGATGGGGTCGGCAAGCCAGTCGCCATCGTTTGCGGGACGTCCCTGATCGCCTCGTCCATGATCGCCCTCCCGTTCTGCACCGATGTGTACGGGTTGGGGGGGGCCCTGGCGGTCTGGTCGCTGGGATCGAGCGTGCTGGCCACCGCGCCGGTCTCGTACGTGTCCGAGGTGGTGTCCGAGGCCGAGCGGGCCCAGGCGCTGGCGCTGCTCCGGACGGTGGGCGACGTGGGTTTCCTCCTGGGGGCTGCCGGCATCGGGGCCGTCGCCGATCTGGCCGGCCTGGACACCGCCATGCACGCTGGGGCGGGCGCCTTGCTGACGGCGACGGGATGGTTCGCGATCCGCCGGGTGGTGGGAAGGGCGCAGCGGGAGCAGCGGCAGTAGGGGCAGTCGGTACTCAAAGGCTGGAACAAGTGACCCCAGTCAAGTAACTTGTCATGTAAGATCGCCACCCTCATTCTTTAGCTTACAGTGTTACACACATAGCGGACGAAATGCGCATTCGTGGATAAGATGCCATACGATGCAATGCTTTTCCCTCCCCACTGGAAAATGCCAGTAGCAATTCGTCTTTCTCCGTTCCGTTGTGCCGTTTCATTCCTCCTCCTGCTGCATGGCCAGCTCCTTGATGTACGAGAGCTTCTTCTCAGAGCTCTTGACCATCTTTTCGATCTGCTCCGCTTCCTCGATGTTATGCTTCACGCTGTCCGTGGCGGCGTCGTCGTCGTCCGCCGCGCTGTCCTCAAAAACAGCACCGGCACCGGCACCGGCACCGGCACCGGCACCGGCACCGGCCTCGGCACCGGCACCGGCCTCGGCGTCAGTGTCCGCAGCCTCGGAGCCGTTTCCGTCGGTGAGCTCGTCGCCAAATTCAGCGTCATCCTTGTCGCCCTTGACGCGCCTAAAGAACTCGACCACTGCATTGTCCCGCTCCCCGACGTCGGTGTCGTCGTCGAAGTAGCCCACCATGCGCTCCGCCTCAACGGTCAGGATCCTCTTATCATCAGCGCTGGCCACGGTGAAGGTCCACCCCCGGGTCATGACGTAGTCCCCGACGCGGGGAATCTCCCCAGCGCTCATGCAGAGGAAGCCGCTGATCGTGGAGAACTCCTTAAGAGTCTCCTCCTCGTCCAGGTTCAGGCCCAGGATGGTGTCGCAGTCCGCGAGATCGGCGTCGCCCCGGATGACGAAGGTCCCGTCCTCGAGGAGATTGATGGAGTCCTCGGTAAAGGCGAAGTCGTCCTCGTCGTCCTCATCGTAGATCTCCCCAACTACCTCCTCCACAATGTCCTCCAGGGTGACGATGCCCTCCGTCCCGCCGTACTCGTCGACCACAATGGCGACGTGGATCCTCCTCTTCCTCATCTCCTGCAGGACCGACCAGCCGTTCGCGGTGTCCGGCACAAAGTAGCACTGCTCGATCAGGTCGGCTTCGCTGATGGTCTCGGTCATGCGGCTGGCAAGCTCGGACCCGGTGAGGGACCTGACGTAGCCGTCCACCATGGCGCTCCCTCCCCTGCCCTTGAACTCGATTTTCGTGATCGACGACGGATCGTCCCCTTCGGCGTCGCCGCTGTCACCGTTATCGCCGTTCTGTGTCTTGGGACCGCGGTAGGGACCCTCCACCAGGACTCCCTTGACGAAGTAGTCCAGGACGCTCTTGGCCAGGACGATGCCGACGATGTTGTCGATCTCGCCGTCGTAGACGGGAATGCGGGAGAAGCCGGACTCCCGGACCACCCCCAGAACGCTGGCCACGCTCATGTCCTTCGGCACCGCCACGATCTCCACCCTGGGCTGCATCACCTCCTTGATCCTCTGGTCCTGCAGGTTGAGGACCCCCTTGATCATCTCCCCCTCGCTGTGGTCGATGGTTCCGGAGTCCCTCGCCCCCGTGACGATGAGGCGGAGCTCCGAGTCCGACACCCCCGCCCCCTCGCTCTCCTTGAGGCCGAAGAGCCGGAGCGTCCTCTTGGCGAAGAAGGACAGGGCGATGCCGATGGGACTGACGATGGCCGCGAGGGCGTTGATGGGAGGGACCAGGACGCGCGCCACCCTCTCGGCGTTGATGACTCCCACGGACTTGGGCAGGAGCTCGACAAAGAACAGGGTGATGGCCGTGAGGACGACGGCCCCGTACTTGTCCCCCCTGGGGCCGAACGCCATGGCCAGCTCGGTGAACATCATGGTGGCGTAGATGCTGCAGGCGGTGCTGGCGACCAGGATGGTGGTGAGAACGCGGGTGATGTCCTCGTTGAGGACCTTGAACACCCCCCTCGTCCCTCCCTGCCGCTCCTCCTCCTCGGCGAACTCCCTCACCTTCCAGGGGTAGAGGGTGGTGACTGCGATCTCGGCCGCGTGGAACAGGGCCAGGCTGACGAACAGCGACAGCCAAACCACTCCGGTGGTGATGGTCTTCTCCCTGGTGAGGGGAAGGCCAGCCCCCGCGGAAGCGCCTCCGCCGAACCCCCCACCCCCGGCCAGGGCCGGGCGGGCCGCCCCGGCCGCCACGGCGAGGAGGGGAAGCACAGCCCGGGCCAGGGCCGACGCCAGCCCCCGGCGGCGGAAGCCGGGGGCCTCGCTGCCACGCCCTCCCGGGCGGGGGGGCGGCTGCCTTGAGGGCCGCGACCTCCTCCGCATCGAGGGACCGGCGAAATCCATCGCGCGGCGGAGTCCGCAGCGGACGCGGGCCGGAAGCGCCACATCCCTCCCGAACACGCTCAGCATGGAAAGCTCCGTGGGGCTGCCTCCGGCACGCGCCGCCTTCCCGGACGGGGCGAGGGGACGCGGGGGGGCGAAGGCCTCCCCCCTGGAGGCCAGCATCAGAAACAGGGCAGCGGCGGCGGCGGCCCTGCGCAGCGGAGCAGCGGCGGCCGTCATTCCGATTCTATCGGCTGCGATCGGGTGGCAGACGTATGTGGTGGATGATGTGCGATCTCGTACTGTAGGTGTCCTCTATTAGTATGGATATAATTATGCATAATATACTGTGTGGCACATTACATGCCCATCGTGCGGGTCGCGCGCCCTGCTGGGTACTTACTACTACATGCACTATTCGCTGCCGCTGGGCGTCGAAGTAAGGATACATCGCGCACAACAACACCACATGCCTCCCGATGAGAGGATACACACCCACAGCAAGTCTGCACGGATATGTCACCTGACGCGCAGGCGACTCAGGGGCGGAAAGGGCGGTGTAGCGAGCCTGCCCGCCCCCGCCCACGGGCGAGCGCGACGTTGTTGGCCTCTCCGGGTTCGCCAGAGAGAATGAGTCAGTGGTGCGCGCGCGCTCTGCGCTACCTCCGCCCCCTCCCAGGCCAGGATGAGGCCCCTTCTTCCTCCAGCTCTTGGGATGGCTCTGATGCCTCCTCCTATGCCTCCTCCGATGAATCCTCCATCCAGCCATGCTCGCCAGCTTAGTGCAGCAGCGTACGCTAGTGAAGGATAAAATGCATTACGGCAAATCCTTTGCTATCATATTCTTATGCTATTTTTAATGCGAAATTATGTATAACTTCTCCATCTACAGCCTGTTGCTGCATGTCCGGATCGAGCTCTTGCCCGCGGGGGGGGGGGGGGGGGGGGGGGGGGGGGGGGGGGGGGGGGGGGGGGGGGGGGGGGGGGGGGGGGGGGGGGGGGGGGGCGGCGGGG
>Ga0315315_10006001_pt1 | contig 11205 bp, 6 predicted proteins | sample M140m3416metaG_FD_203699 | JGI IMG/M metagenome (GOLD analysis project Ga0315315, IMG submission 203699) | Ammonia-oxidizing marine archaeal communities from Monterey Bay, California, United States - M1 40m 3416 | ecosystem: Environmental > Aquatic > Marine > Intertidal zone | place: USA... | reverse complement strand
GATATAAATCTTGATATATAGTTTTTAAAAACCGGTTTTTCATGGTAAACTTTTCCATTCTTATGTTTAATTATTTTTGGATAATCTTTACTTTTAAATGAACCCCATAGCCCTTTTGGTAAATCTTTAGCATAGTCTATTTCAGATTTAAAAAAATTTACTAGCTCTTTACTGTTATGTGTATCTCCGAAAAAAGTTTTTAAAAGAGTCTGTTTGTCTTTTTGATTTAAAGTCGAGTAGTACTTTTTTAAAATTACGAGTACGGTTCTTTTATGATCTAATGCACGTTTGAAAATGCTATGTACTCTATCCTCGAATATAGGAGTTCCGTCTGGTGTTATCCATGTTAACCGGTAAGCAGGGTCGAATATTGCGTCATCAGTAAAAGGTTTTTTAAGAATAGTTTTTGAATGATTCTTATTTCTTTTAAAAAAATCTTTAAGTATATCCGTAATATTTTTTATATGTTTATACTCCATAACACTTTTTAATACTATCCAGCAGTTAATGATACTTCTAGATTACCAGTAGAATTAGAAGCAAAATTTAATGTTCCCATTTTTTTAAATTTGGTTGCTTCATCAGTTCCAGCTAAACGAGTACCTAAACCTGTTCCTCTTCTGCAAGCAAGATCAAACGCTAAAGTTTGTTTCTTTGTACCCCCACTATTATTCCATACGGTACCTCCATCACTCCATGTACCTCCCTGCCATAGTTCTACTGATACAGATATTGAACCGTCACCGACAGTGTTAAACCATCTTGCAAACATTTCTACATCAAAAGAAGTTATAGATCCATTATCACTTATTATATAATCTTGATTTACTAATATCTGTTCATTTCCTGCTGTTGAAGTATCGTCTCCTGGCCACGCTAAGTAGTAGTTACCAGAAGCAAAGTTTCCATCACCTACATATTTTCCTCCGTTAGCTCCAGCAGACCCTATAGCATACCCTACATAATTAGCAGATGTAGAATAATTGCCGTCATGTCCAGTTCCAGTTCCAGGCTTTAATCCTGTCATAGTATCTAAATCTTTTCCGCCAACTCCTTGAGTCCATGCATATTTTATTAAATAATGGTCTTGACCTTGATCAGTCCAATCGGATGATGATACTGCAGGTATAAGGCTTTGACCGTAAGTTGGGTATCCTTGAAACTGTAAAGAGGAAGAAACTTGATTAGATGGATCGGTTATTTGCCCTGTTATAGTTTGATCAAAATATAATCCTACAGATGCTGATATAAAATCATTAAAGTGACTAGCAGACATTGATGCTGTAATGGTAGTAAGAGAGTAAGATACTGCTCCTTCAATAGAGTTCCAATCTTGAGAGCCTGTTTTGTACATGTATATAGCTTGTCCTATATAGTAATCAACGTAGGGTACTGATCCGCTAATGGAGAGTATATCTCCTGGGTTGCTATAACATATAACAACATCTTGAACTTCTCCTGCAGCTGAAATTTTAACTGCAGCTATAGAGCCTGTATCTAGTTCGGTTCTTACTCCATAATATTTTGAACCACCATTAAAGAGGTCACCATCATCATCTCCATCATTGTCTGTAGTATAAAATAAATCTCCTTCTCCTATATCGTTAATTGTAGGGGAAGGATTATTAATAAGAAGATAGTTAACATCTCCAGTACCGTCAGCCCATTCTGTATCGCTTATACAAGCAGTAGCAGCGTTAGCATACCCTGACGACTCTAATCTATTAAATTCAAATGGACGAGTTCCTATAGGCATGGGATATTTATTTTAATTTTTCTTCTATAGCGGATAATCTTTGATCTATTTCTAAGATTGCTTTATGCATGTGAGCTATTATAGGCTTTGTATCTAAAGCTAAGTAACCGTCTTTTTTAGTATGAACAGCATAAGGTAAAGATTCTTGAACTTCTTGAGCTATAAAACCTGCATCTTTTTTATTTTCTAGTTCATATTCATAAGATACGAATTTTTTTAGAATATCCAAACCTCCTTTGATAGGTTCTAAATCCTTCTTTAATTTTCTATCAGAAGTTGTAACAAAGTTATTAGCTGTTACATTACCAGAAAACGTACCAGTATCAGTTGCAAAGTCACTGTTTATAAAGTCAAAAGTAAACCTATTAAAAATTCCCCCACTACCGTCGTAGTCTCTAAAATAGAAGTTTTGTGTAGAGTCTCCTTGGAAGTCAAAATAGAAATCAGCATCATTAGAGTGAAATCTTGCACCTTTATCAGCACTACTAGGAGTTATAGCGTTACCTAAATATAAGTTAGATGTTCCTCCATCCCCTACTTGAAGTCCATTAAATTGAGGATAACCACCATTAACGTGCATTTTGAGATTGGTAGATCCTGATATAGTATTTGCGTCTGTAAATATTGCTATTTGTTGACCTACTGGAGTACCAGATGTATCTACATATCCTGATAGTCTTGAAGTTACGTGATCATATACTGCATCTCCATCTGGTATATCTCCTGACCCGTTAGTAACAGTAGCAGTGTAGTCTTTACTGTATATTGTTCCTAATCCTAAATCTGATCTTACTTCAGAATAGCTTCTACCTTCTACAGTATTAGCATCAGTAAATTTAGCGTAATCATTGTCAACAGGTGAACCTGAAGTATCAACTGTACCGTCCCCAGTACCTGCACCTATTTGAGATCTTGCTTGGGAAGCTGATCCGGAAGGAACTCCATCTGGCATATTAGCTTTTACATTTGTAGTGTCTGTCACATCTGCACTAGTTTCTATACCGTCTAGTTTATCAAACATTTCGTCTGACATTAATCCCCAGTTATTTGTATCTGCTAGAGATAGTGCAACATTATCTCCTGTTGAAGAGTTGACAGAAAATCCTGTACCAGAAACTGTTTTAGATAAGTTTGTTGCTGCTGTACCTGCTGCATTTATAGTTACTGCTCCTCCAGCTTCTGATATTGTAACATTTGTACCAGCGGTAAATGCTAGTGTCTCTGATTGAGCTACAGTGTTTCCACCTGCAGTAACCGTTCTATGAGTTACCTTATCGGAAGCAATTACATCACCGTGCCAAGACCCTGATGCTATTCTATCTAAGTCAAGATTACCTATGATCTCTATTTTATAATCATCTGTCAGTATATTAGAGCCAGTATAGGTTGAAGTAGAAACTACTTTTATAGTTCCTACATTAGAAGTCCCAGATAAGGAATCGTCCATTGTCAGGAATTTTATTTCTCCTAATATAGTATTATTATTAACTGTTGTTCTGTTAGACCTTAAGTAAAGAGTTGGTCCACTGTCTTCTAAGTATAAGTTTCCAAATGTAGGATCATCACTTGTCTGTAAACCGGTATCTACATCAGTATTTACCCCGTTAGTCGCTAATCTTACAGTACCTTGAGAAGGTGAGCTAAGAACTGATGCTGATACTATAGTACCATCTAGTCCTAGATCAGATCTTACTTCAGCATAAGATCTACCTTCAACAGTATTAGCGTCTGTAAATTTAGCAAACTCGTCATCTGCTGGTGTACCAGATGTATCTACAAATCCACTTATATCAATATCGACTTTTGAAGCAGAGATTACATTCCCTTGCCAGTGGGCATTAGTAATATCATAGTTATCTATATCTAGTCCTCCACTTATAGCGACAGAACCAGTAAACATATGTTTATCAGCACTAGAATCACCAAATAAATTTGAACCACTGTTATATAAAATAGACGAACTTATTATTTGTGTATCTAGCCTTTCAAAAGAACCTGAAGTTGCTATTACAGTACCTGTTACGGTTAAATTTCCTGTTAATGTATCGGTAGTATTAAGTAAATATGATGATGTAGCATTTAGTAGTCCTGTTGTTCTATTATCGATAGTAGATAGAGTAGTAGACCCTGTAGCATTAGTTAATGTTAATTGAACAGCTGTGTTATCAAACGTTGCTTTTTCAAACTTTTTATTTAATACATCATTTAAAGAGTTACCTGCACCTGCTGCAAAATCAATTTTTGAACTTGATATTTGATACCCTTGCCAGTAAGCTCCAGTAATATCGTTACCTATAGCTGATCCTCCACCTAAGTGTAAAGCACCGCTAATATAAACTGAGCCGGTAAAGAGGTGATTGTTTGAGTTACTACCGCTACCAAAATTAGTACTTCCTGATATAGTTATACCATCAAAGACTGGTGAATCAGTTTTACTTAAGTTGGATACTTGTGCATCAGCGGGATCATCAGCGTTGACTGTATGTCTTATTAAACCCTGTCCGTAGCCTGGGTTAGAGAGTGTAGAACTTGATACTATACTACTCCCTGCGTTTATAGTTGAAAGAGAAATCGAACTTCCTAAATTAACAGACGTTCCTGCTATTGTAATATTTTTATTCGCCCCTAACTGTGCTCCATCTACTTGTGCAGAGGAAGATAATAATCCGTCTGGTAGAGGTTCTCCTGAGCCAGTATGTATTATTAATGTATGTGTTGAAGCTCCATTGAATAGCTTTACTGTGTTTAAAGCAACAGATGATGAATTATAATAAGAGCTAGTAGCGTTTAATATAGAGCCTGTAATAGCTTCTAATGTGTTTAATCTAGTTTTTACTGATCCAGTTTCGGTAAGTATAGAGCCTGTTATGTCTAATACTGCTTGTAGCCTTGTATCTTCTCCTCCTACTTCATAGTCTAGATTAGTTCCAGCTGCTGGATGTAATCTAAGTGTATTAGCATTTGGTTTAGATCCAGATAAAATAAATTGATTGGTACCTAATGTATTTCTTATACTTGCATTAGAGGCAGAAGTAAATGCTCCAGCTGATACTAATCTATCTCTTATTTGAGCTGATGCTGAAACTATACCTGCATTAAGAGCGCTTATTGCTAAATTAGATAAAGAACCAGAAATATCTGATGCTATCTGAGCAGAAGAAGAAAGTAATCCGTCTGGGTTTGCTTCTCCTGAACCTGTATGTATTAAGTAAGATAGGGTTGAGTTATCTGCTTTTGTTAAGGTAAGGGTATTAAGGTTTACTGATGCGGATATTACTCCGTTAGCAAAATGAGATGCACTCAACGCTGTATCTGAATTATCAGCATAAGAGGCTGATTCAGCATATGATGATGAATGTTCTAATGTTACTTCTACAGAAGATGATATTGCAAATAAAGCATAAGATGCAGTTGGTATATAAGATGCTGATATAGCATGAGAAGCAGTAAAAGCGTTTACATCATATGATTGAGTGTAACCGTTAAAACTACCTGATGTATTTCCTGCGTATAATTTTATATTACTCCCATCTAGAGAACTTGAATAGTAAAAAGAATTTATATTATTATCTAGCTCTTGATGAGTTAATTCGTCTCCTTTTAGTAGTCGTAATTTTGGATGATGAAAATCTGCCATCTTATATATCTAATTTTACTTGTATAGTTAACTCTGTATCAGCTGGTTTTTGTAATGGCTGACTTAGTTTTGCTATAGCTATTAATTCATTCACATCATTATATAAACCAACACTAGTTATGTAGGGTTGAAAATCAGACCCACTAACATTGTTTCGTAATCTGTTATTACTACCTGTTAACGCAGTTGGGTTAAGAGTATGGTTAAATTCATAGTCAGAAACCTTTACGTGGTAGTTATATGTATAAATAGGTTGGTTAGATTTCCAAGTAAGTATCCCTAAATCAGGTTGACCTTGAAAATAAAATGCAACGTCTGGGTTGGTTAATATAACAAGTCCGTGAGAGTATATTATGTTACCTATATTGGTATGCTGTATTGAGTTTATTAGTTTTAAATTACCTTGACCGTCATCTACTATAGCTTCTAAGCCGTTTAGGTACCCGACATCTCCAATATCAGCCTCATCTATATAACCTACCTCTACGTAATTAGTTGCAACATAATCAGCTTGAGCTCCTGCAACTGTAGCGTTATAAGCGGGTATCATTTTAAATGATCCTGGTTCAATGTGAGTTCCTATTATATCTCTCGGTAAAGAGTATATAGTAGCATAGCTTTTTAAGTATCTTGATCCAGAAGCTTCAACTCCTTCAACTGGTGTTTGAGTTGTGGTTTCGTAATGATCATAAAGATTTAAAGAAGCTGTATGAGATGTAGTAATAGAATTACCAGCTATTGCTTGTGAAAGGTAATGCGGTGTAATGCTTGCACCGTTCGTATTATTGTAATTTCTATAGTATAATTGATCTATGCTTTTGTAAGTAAGTCCTTCTTTGAATGTCCCTTGGCCTGTAATATTACTTTGAGCAGGTCCAAAATCAAAGTCATCCTTAAGGTAGGTAGAGGCAGAAGCAGATACTGCTGCTAGTACTTGAATACCGAGAGGAGCAAGGTTAATAACGTTACTACCAGAATAGTACCAGTTTTTTTTAGCTACATATGTTGTTACAAATGCATCTTGTGACTTTAATTTTTTGTATGCACTCATTCATTAATAGTCAAGCTTGATTCGTACTAACGATTCTTTTGTAAAGTCTTTAAGTAGTGGAGTAGAAAGTTTAGCTACTGCTAATAAATCATTACTGTCGTTATATAATCCTACCTGTGTTATATAAGCTTGTGGGTTATCAATCATTACTCCATGTCTTAATTCTCCTGATCCTGTAATGTTAGAAGGATTTGTTGAATAGTTAAACTCAGAATTTCTAGCTCTTACAAATATAAAATTAGAAGAAAGAGTTTCGTCAGATCTTAAAGTAAATTCAGATCCGTCTTCTATAGACTCTAATAATGGTTTAATGTTACTTATAGATGCTGCTGTATTACTTCCAGTATTGATTGAGGAGTTAAGTCCTGATCCGCTTAAAAAGCCTTCTTGGTCTAGTAAATCTCCGTTTAGTATTATAGTTCCTATATCTGGGAATAGTTTTCCATATTCTTTAGTTGTTGAGCTAACTACTCCTGCTGAAGAACCAGCATATAGGCTATATACTCTACCAGCATCTACGAAAGTATCTGTAGCTAAGTTTTTACTGTTGTCGGTTAAACTTAAAGTACCTCCAGAACCTGAAAATTTAAGTAGTAGAGAGCCTGGTAATGCTTTTTCTTTATATCTAGCTCTATGTAAGGATACAGCGTAAATACTATTTGGTGTAGATGTAGTACCGCTTACATCGAAAGAAAAATCAGTATCTTCATCTCCGTTGATAAGTGTTCTAAATTGCCCGTATATTGTAGAGCTATATGATTTACCTACTATACCTGCATCGTATAATGCTGATCCGCTTCCTACTCTATTTCCATATGCTAAAGCAAATTGTATTTCTTGAGAGTCTGCATTAGTACTGTTATATACGTAATAGTAGTATTTACCGCTATCTGCAGTAGTTTGTGTACTAGATGTAAAAAAAGATGTAAGAGTTACTGCATTATTAGTCCAACAAGGGGATGTTATTGAGTCAGCACTTACAACTATGTCGTCGTTATCAAATCTTCTATATGACATAATTAGTTATTTACTTTTGTTATAGTTACCGGTATACTTACTCTTGCACCACTATCTCTTCCGATCAATGTAACTGTTGTTTGTAAAGTAGTTTTAGATGCTCCGAATAATGTATTTACCGTAGTAGCTGTAAGGTTAATAGATGTTCCTAATACTGTCTTAGAAACGTTAGTACCAAGTGTTGTCTTAGTATTTAGTCTTTCTGCTTCTTCTGTGTTTATTCCAACTCCAGTAAAGTTAGATAATACTCTAGCATCTGCAATAGTAGCAGTATACCCTCCTGCTTCAAAAGTAGAAGTTGCACCTAGATAGTTTAGTGTTTGAGGAGTAATAGCAAGAGAAGCTCCTTGTCTTAAACTTATTGATGCATATCCAGCTTCTAATAAAGGTAACTTTGATGTACCTCTTGGTAGAGTAGCTAGTTTATATTTCATAACTTGAGTTTCATCTGGAAATGCTTCAAGCAGAGGCATGTTTTCTAGAGCTTGTCCGTAGAAAGCTGACCCTGAAGCATGATCTGGGTTATATAGAGTGTAGTCTATTTCGTCGTCTGCTAATGCAAATTGTGTTATTTTAAAGGATCCATCTCCTCTTGCTAGAAGTTCTCTTCCTTTTTTCGTTAAGATAGCGTCGACTGTTACGACACTGTTATTTAAATATCCCATTTGATTTTGTTCTTTTTATATAAATATATTAAAATTATGTTTTAAGATAGGTTGTTAGATGATGAAAGTATATTGATAAATGTTTTTGGATCTAAGCCAGGTCCTGTAAGGGTAAATATTGGATGTGTATTAGATCTATAAATTGATCCTACATCTAAAGCGTAAGCATCTATTGGTGCTCCTACATATGATCCACTTACATATATAACATCAGAAGTAAGAGGTCTTAATTCTATATTATCTTGTCTTACTCCACCGGAGTTGAAATATCCATAGTATTCAACGTTTTTAGTTGTTTCTATTTGTACTGTAAATATATTATCTCCGCTTTCAACACTATGAGTAGAGCCGCTTACTGGTCTTGGTTCGTATTGAGCTTGATAATCTAATAATTTAATTATATCATTGGTCCCTGGTATGTATATTTTAGATTTAGTAATTCTCTTATATTCATTATCGATAAACTCATATACAGGTTGAGCTGATGGTGGGTAAGGACGCGTACTGCCTTGTTCATACAAACCTCTTATATAGTTATAAGGAGGATTAAAAAAGAAGTCTTCAATATCTAAGTCAGCATAAGATTGAGAACGTATAAAGCTAGAGGATTCTAGTAAAGGAAATTTAGCTCCTTTGAATGGAGTGAACGATAAAGCAGGGTCATTAAAGAATAAACTTCCACTGTTTAACTTTGAACCTTCATATCTAGGTAAAATCCATGACTTAGCATAAAGATTTGATTCTTGAAATGAAGCTGTAGTAGCTGATCCATTTAGAACTGAGTCTAGATTTTGAGGTACTATTTGATCCCCTTTTTTGTCTAACTCGTATATACCTCCTCCTTCTGCTGATAGTGATCCAGTTCTCTGTATTCTTCTTAATTTTAATGCATTATTAAAAGCAGGGTTATATGGACTGTTTCTAAAAGTATCAATTTTAGGTGGTGGAGTTAAGCTAGTTAATGTACATACAGATTCATAGTCAGCTAGAGAGCCTGTTGTAATGGTAGGGCTAACGTCATAGTAGTAGTAACTACCGTAAGCTTCTCTATCTATTAGTGTAAGAGATTCGTCTCCTATTGTAAAATTCGTAAGGTTTGCTACTGCTTCAGTTCTTGGAGTAGAACTGCAGTCATATATACTTATAGTCATTCCTATTACAGAAGCTGTTACAGAGGTATCCGGACCAGTAGATGCAGACCATAAAAATCTTGCTTCACCTACATCCGGTGTTGTTGTTTTGAATCCTGTTAAACTCTGTTGTGCCATATTATTTTATTTATAAATCAGAACAGTTAAAGTAACCTACTACCCTACCTAATCCATTTACACGTATTAAATTGTTATCACTACCTGCTTGACCGAAGTTTTCACCGTTATCGTCAAGCTGTACTCCTATCTTAATATATTCACGTCCACCGATTGCTATAGCAGGATCTCCAGGGCTATTACCACCTAGATCCTGAAGGAATACTTCGTCACCTATAGCAGGGTAAACTCTTTCAGGTATACTATCATCTTCGAAATAATAGGTTTCTTCTAACATAAGATCTATTCCTTCTTCTGTAGGACATACTTTTGGAGCTCTTTCTATTTCAGATCCACCAAACGACATAAATGACCCGGAAGCAGCACTACCTGAAGTTGATACAGTTACTATACTGTCTCCGTAATCTACACAAATAGATGAAGATAAGAATGATCTTACATAGTAAGTACTTGAACTATCTAATCCACTTAATGTAGCAGTAAACCCTTCTAAGGTATTACTTGCTAATGAGCTGCTAGTAATAAATTGATAATCTCCAGAATACATACTTGTTACTCCAGCACTAGCAGTACCGTATATAAATCCTCTAGCTCTCAGATCACCTGTACCTGCAGATAGCATATTAGCAGCTACATTCATAGATTGACTGCTTATGTTTGAAAGAACTGGAGAAGATACACTTGGGCATGTAAATGTAACTGAGCTTTGTGAAGTATAAGCTATTCCACAGTTGCTTGAGCTTACAAATCCTCTAACGTAATAAGTACCTACAGCAGGTACAAGTAGTGCAGAAGAAGTATATGGACCAACTGCATTAGAAACATAAACTGTTGTATCAGCTATGGTTGGATTAAAGCTTGTGCCATAGACGAATCCTCCAGATAGATTGTTATTTACGTGATTAATATTTGCTGATCCGGTAAATGCTAATATTTTAGATCCTGATGTTGTTAAGCTATCTATCGTAGGACATGTTACTAATTCTACTAACTCTCCCATATAAGATACAGTCGAAATATTTTTATATTTCCATTCGTTAGCATCATTTAAATCTCCGTCTCTAGATAATAGTTTTATTCTACTACCACTTAATTCACCATCATATCTAGCTCTTTCCTTAAGGTGGTATGTGTAGTTAGCTGTTCCTCCTGGTATTACTACACTGTGAGTATAGCTAGCAGTCAAAGGTGTTTTAAGTTCATGACCTAAGTTGTCTAAGAAGGAGCCTCCTGAACTACCAGTTGTATCGTTAGTATCTATAGATCCGGTATAAATGTTATTTGTAAATGATCCTTTTACTTGTTTAAGTTTATTTCTTTCTAGTAAATGCGGTTTAATTATTATACCGCTATTAATATTAGATCTTGCAGGTACAAAATCTTTTATCATTTTAAATAATACGTTATCGTAAAATTTAAGAGATCTTACAAATTCACCGTAATGATGTGACTTATAAGGAGTAGATAAAATTCCATTGCCAGTTGTTGTTTCGCTCAGTTCATAAGCAAACCAATTACCTAATGTACCTGATTGTGAGCCAGAGACTGTATGAATAGTGGTATCAATTTTCTCTGGATGCTCTATTACTATCTGTTGCATAGTAGTTTGGAACTTAGTTCCTGCAGCAAAAGAATAGGGTCCGCCTGATACTTCTATTGCTTTAACCTGACTACCAGAAGCGGTTTGTCCAGCATCACTGAAGCTTAAGCTACCAGGAGGCCACCATTGTCCATATTGGTATACTTTATTAATAACTTGTCCATCTATAGAAGCTGTATGTTGACCGTCAGCTACTGATTGGCTAAGGTAT
>Ga0315315_10006000_pt1 | contig 11207 bp, 9 predicted proteins | sample M140m3416metaG_FD_203699 | JGI IMG/M metagenome (GOLD analysis project Ga0315315, IMG submission 203699) | Ammonia-oxidizing marine archaeal communities from Monterey Bay, California, United States - M1 40m 3416 | ecosystem: Environmental > Aquatic > Marine > Intertidal zone | place: USA... | reverse complement strand
GCATTACGCATTATTATACGTCCGACGGGCATTCGTACTGATACCATCCATCACAACTCCTAGGACGATACATATCATTAGGGCGTGCGGCGTTGCAAAAAATGAGCACAGGATATGACATCAAAGGCAAGACAATTCTCGTCACAGGAGCGAATCGGGGCATCGGGAAAGCTCTCGTCGAGGGATTTTTGAAGCATGGCGCCACCAAGGTATATGCTGCTGTTCGTAACCTCTCAAGTGCCGAACCGCTCGTGGAGATGCATGGAAGCTCGAAAGTAGTCCCCATCTACATTGATTTGCAGCAACCGGAATCTATCGAAGAAGCTGCTAAGCATGTTCGAGATGTACAGGTTGTTGTAAACAACGCTGGAGTTCTGAATATGGCGGAGCCGCTATCCGAGAATGCCATTGTTGCGCTCAAGCATCAAATGGACGTGAACGTTTATGGCCTTGTCCATATGGCTCAGCACTTCGTGCCGATACTGGAACGAAATGGCGGAGGTTCACTTGTCCAAATCAATTCTACTTCATCTCTGAGATGCCCAGGTCCGACATTTTTCGCTTACTCTGCGAGTAAGCATGCATCATTTGCCGTAGTTCAGGGCCTGAGGGCATCGCTCAAAGATACATTGGTTGTGAGCGTGCACCCTGGTCCCATTGCAACAGACATGGTCGACCAATTTGGTGGTAGGGATCGATCAGAACCTGCATTCCAAGTAGCCGATGCGGTGGTCGATGCGCTGAGGAAAGGCACGTTCCTGGTCTATCCTGATACGACCTCAAGAGCGATAGGGAAAGCATACGAGAGCTTTGCGACAACTGTAATCGAACCGAACTCCAAACATTCAAAATAAGAATAGTCTACCTGGCATCAATAGAGCTTCGAAATTTCACTAAAACTTAAAAAATTAATTATTGAAAACTTGTATGATACGAGCTCATAGTAGTACCCTCGTGATACTCCTACTAGCTACTAGCTAGTAGTATGCATACCATGCATTGAGCCGCTGGGGCGCGCAAGCCATGCTTTCCCGTATGGATGAGTAAAATAGATCTCCCCATAAAGGTTCGGCGACAGGCGACAGACAGGACACAACATTCATCCGGCGGCTTCGTAATATCCTGGATACCAGTCAAGGTATGGAGGTGCGACGCAAGATCTGTTGCTCCGCATTGATCCAGCTTCTCCTCGTTTCCTTCGCCAGAAGTCAAGTCGGTACACATTTTTCGAGCTCAAAGCCGTCATTCCTCTTCATCCTGATTGATGACGTTGGCTGGGCCGACCTCGGATACAATAATGGCACTGCGCATACACCCAACATTGACACTTGGGCAAAACGCCCCGGTACCATGTTGATGCAGGATCTACATAGCGGCGGCACTGTCTGCAGTCCCACGCGCGCCACGGTCCTGACCGGTCGTAACCACTTTAGGGACTGTGTCGACTACGTCTATGGGTGTTCGGACATGACGTCGTGTGTGCCTGACTTTGAATTCGCTCCCTCGCGCACCTTCACTGTCGGTGATGCCGTTCGTGTTGCTGGTCCAGATTACGACGACGGCGCTATCTTCCTCGGAAAGTGGCATCTAGGCAGCTTCTTTAATGACTCCGAGGCCTACGGCGGGAAGACCAGTTCCCCCATAACTCATGGCTTCCATCATTTTAACGCTACGGTCGAGGTGACTCAGACTTCGACGGCAAACTGCATGTGCCGGCCTGAGTGGGAGCATCTTTGCAACTTTGGTCACTACGGTCGCATGGTTCACTGCGAGGCTAGCAACACGAAGCAAATCGCAGACTGCTGCCAGAACTACTGGTGGGACGATGCCAGTTCCCCCCACGGGGTAACCAACCTAACATGGCCGTCCCCAGACGACGATGCATCATATATAACTGACGCCTTCGAAAGATTTCTCCACCAAAGGCGGAAAGCGACGGTGGCAATCCGGGGAGGACATCCGGCGCCCTTCGCGGCCCAAATTAGCTTCCACAACTGCCACATCCCCTTCGTCGGCACCAACTCCTCCAAGGAGGCTTGCAAGCGGGGAGAGACCTGCAGGCCGCCTCTAGAGGGAGATTTGCCCTACACGGAATTAGAGTTGGACTACTACGCGTGTCTTACGGAACTCGACGACGCAATTGGCAGAGTTTTGTCAAATCTCCAGCAGGAGGGATACTACGAAAATACCATGATTTTCCTTGCGAGTGATAATGGACCCGAAAGGAATTGCTACCCAACAGGTTTCTGTGCTCGTGCCGACCGTCCCAATAGGCCCACGGAAGGTCCTGGCTCGGCAGGTCCTCTACGCGGTAGGAAGAGAGATATTTACGAAGGTGGGCATCGTGTTCCTGGAATTGTGTCGTGGCCTGCAATTGTAGGCGACCAGGCATCGATATCGTGGGAGACAGTTTTGACGGACGACTTCCTTCCGACCATAATGGACGCACTAGGCGTGGAACGACCGCCAGAACAGCAGTCATGGGTGATGGATGGTCGCTCAATCCTTCCTATCCTCAGGGGAGAGAAATGGAAGGATACGGCTGAGGGAGATCGATCATTTGGAATCGGTTACTATGATGCAGAGCTTAGCGTCATCAATGGTTGGGGATATCGGGAGGGAAAGTGGAAGTATGTCGAGGGGAGCATAAGCTGCACCGAAGATTCATGTAAAGGTGCTTCGCTCTTTAATCTTGAAAGTGATCTTGGTGAACGAAACGATTTGTCCGATGAGCATCCAGACATTCTCGCTAAATTACAAGAAAAGTTCATGGCGTGGCACGACTCGATAATGGCATCACGCCAAAACGAATCCAAGTGCACTAACCCATCCCAACTATCACTTCCGGTGTCGGTAAAAGAAAAATTCGGAAACTCCAGAACATGGATAAAACGCCCAAAGTGAAGCGGAAGTATGGATCTTGATGTCCTTCTAAGTTCTAGTAAGAATATTATTAAATCAATAAATGGCATCTGAATAGACTCTTCTGCCCTTGTCATAACTCTTGTTGTTGTTTTTGTGCCTGTACGCACCCTTCCTCGCCCCTTTCTTCTTCATATCTCTCAGGTGAGCCTGGACTCTCGCCTTTGCCTTTGCCTCCGCCTGTTCCCGTGTCTGCCGCGTTACGACCGACGCGTCCAGCACTGACGGCGAAACAGATACAACTTCCTCATCATCCTCATCATCCTCGGCTTCGTCTTCTGACGATTGCAGTTCAATCTCATCAACAAGATCCTCACCTTTTTCTAACTCGTCCGACTCGCCTCCAACCCGTGCCTTCTCTTCTATCTCAACATCTTCATCTTCCGTGTCACCAACTCCACGACTGTAATTTGTCGCATAATAATGCAATTCCATGTCCCGGTTGGAGTCATTGGCAGAATATCCCGAAGCCTGGAGATCTTCGTCTAATCTGACTTGAGCCCTTGACGCTAAGAAAACATCTTTCGTCCCCCCGTCGCCATTGATAGATTCTCCTCCGTCCTCGTCGGCTTCACCTACAGCCTCAAGCGGGACAATGGAATCCCAGCCTGGTACCAGTTCCTCCCACCCCCCCTCCGGAACGCATTTGAGCTTTCTAACGAAGAATCGCCGGAGGCATTCAACATCCCGATCATATAACTCTTTGGCGTTGGGATGCCGGGTGCTTACCATTTGAGGAAAGTCAATCAGGGTGACGATGGGCTTTGGCTCGCCATTATCAAGTAGCTGGGCTGGTTCTGGGGGCTTCTCCGTCACCAACTCTCCTGAGCCATCGACGGTAAACATCTGCAGGGGCGCGTGAGAACTGAGGGCTCCACGTGAATCGACCGACATTCCTGAGTGTCGTACATAATGTTCACCAATATCATCGTCATCAGCGATAATGGACTGGACACCGGACATGTCAACGATGAGATTAAATTCGTTCAGATCGCAATGGACGAGGCCCTGACGGACGAGACGGGAAGAGATCTCCACCGACTGCTGGAAGATGGACTCAGCCTGTTCCGACGAGACTCTGTTGGAGTGGATCTGATAAAGTGGGACGCCACGGACCAGGCTCATTGCGACAATGTGACGATCTTGGGCAAGGGGGGTGGGAGTAGGATACTGGGCCCCATGCAGAGCCTTCATAAAGGCAAACTCTTTGAGTGCTGACATCCGGCTCAGGAACAGCCAAGAGTTGGGCTGAGTTTTGAATACGGTGCCATGCTTCTTGCTTCTGGACGTGGCGTTGACCATGAAGTAGTCGCGCTTCTTCTTCACAGCGCGGAAGCTAGTTCTACCAAGCCTATGGATCTTGAGAACGATCTGCTTTCCCTCCGAGTTTGCCGCCAGGTAAACATCGGACTCCTTCCCCGTCCCGATCCGATCGCCTAGGGCGGCGACCACACCCCGCGTTTTAAGGGAATTCAGAGCCAACACGTCGTAGCCGGAGTTCGTCAGGCGGTACCCATCGTATCCGCACGATCGGTCGTGCGAGAGAAGCTTGTCGCGAAGGCAAGAGCTCAGGATTTTGTGGCAGCCCCCGTGTCGGAGGGAGGCGATGGACGCAATGAGTTTGGAAGGCACCAGCTCCCGGTTCTGCATTCCGGTCTCCACCGCAGCGAGGACTCGATAGTCCTGCCGATTCATCGTTCGCATCACAGTCGGGTCGAGCTTCATGGTCCTATCTGCGTCTAGTGACACAAAAGGAAAATATGTTTGGAAGGCAAGTAGGTCGGCTCGTTGCTCGCACTGCCCGGTCGTGTTGAGGGTTGCGAGGAATGTAAAATAAAGTGTCTCCTCGGTCCTCTCGGTCCCCCGTCCTCGGCGCAAAAAGCGATGGCCCAGACTCAGTCGTGAGATGAGTCGTTTGTCAAATAGAAACCCGGATTTCATAGTCAATGACGGGTATCTTTGAACCTAACCTTAATAGATGTCATCAAGGAACATCTCCCTCCCCTCTGGTGCCAACCACCACGCGCCATGCGATGACGACGAGAGGCAGATCTCTGTGGGCCTTGGGTTACTGTATACTACGTATGTCATGTACGAGCGTACTGGCGTTGTTCGTTGTTCGCCGACTTCATGTCACGTATATATGATCGGCGGAAGTGCTTGCCTGCACCACACTAGTCCATACATCTCTCTTCCCTACATACATTATACCATGGCCCGCTCATCCCTCGTCCTCCTTGCCGCCGCCGCTGTGGCCGCCGCCCCGGCCTCGGCGTTCTCGAACGCATTCCTCGGCTCGCGCCCTGCCGCGGTTGTCAGACAACCCGCCTCGTCCTCGGCCCTCTCCATGAGGGTAATCGATATTGACAGCCCTGACGCATTCGACAAGACGATCGAGTCTGCTGGCAGCGCTCTTGTTGTTATCGACTACTCGACCACTTGGTGTGGTCCCTGCAAGGTCATCGCCCCCAAGTTTGACGAACTTAGCGACCAGTACCCCGACTCGGTGTTCCTCAAGGTGCGTGATTTCCCTTTTTGAATCTGGGGCCGACAGACCAAGGTACCCTGCTACCCAAGGGAGGCGATCGCTCGGTTCTCTCGAAGAGGCTCCGTTGCCTTTATTCAGTGATGCCGCGGTGATGGCGTGCCTCGGGAAGCTATCGGGACTTGCGGGATCAGCAGTCTCTTGCGGTGCCGGCGCTCGCGCTGCGGACAGGAGAAAGTCGAATTCCGTCCAAGTCAGACCATCGCCCGCGTATTCTCTGTTGCAAAAGTTTTAATCTGACACCTGTTCTCTTTCGTCCTTTCTTGCTTACTTTGACCTGATCAAACACAGGTTATTGGCGATGCCTCGCCCGATGCGTCTCAGCTGATGAAGAGGGAGGGGGTCCGATCGGTCCCGTCCTTCCACTACTTTGTTAACGGGGAGAAGGTCGAGGTGGTCAACGGAGCCAACGCGGAGGCGATTGAGGCCGCTATTAAGAAGCACCTGCCGTAAAACATATGCTCGAGAGGGTGCGTTATGTTTGTGGATAAGGTTTTGCGCGGTTTGCTAGAAGATCAACTTGCTAGAGAGCTGGCTTCGGGTGGGGAATCGAGGGGTTGCTTCGTTCACAAATGTTGCTTATATGCATACTACGAGTAGTTCCAATAGTAATATGCATACTATGTAGTGGTACTATTGGTCTGGTAGTATGCCACATATACATACGCGCTCGTAGTACGTATGAACATACTCGTGTACTAGCTAGTACGAGCTCCTTGGCGGCGCGCATGCGCTCAGGAACGGACTGCGCGGCGTCCTCCAACCCTCCAATCCAAGTCTTCGTCAGAAATCACGAAACTTACCCACGTACATTACCGAGATGAACGCCACGACCACAAGAGCAGTTACCCTTGCATCCACCCGCCGGCGCCTTGTGAGCCTTTTGCCCGATCTCGACTCGCAGCGATGCTGCTCGTCGGGCCCATTGCTCATGAGCAGTCTCCGCCCCCCTCTAAGGCGACGGGGCCTGTCCTTGCCGACCTCGGCACCCGGAGCTCATATCGGCTCTGGTGGGGTTATCCGCCGCTGGGCCAGCATCGGATCCTCGTCGACGCTGCAGGGGTACGACCTGGGCGGAAAGAATTGCAACGTCACCTCCAACATTGCCTCGAGGGTGGGGGCGGACCTGCACCGCAGGCATCACCACCCCCTGAACACCATCAAGATCATTATCGAAAACTACTGGAACAACAGGCAAGATGCCGACGGTAGCACTCCTGCCTTCCAAACGTATGATGACCTCAGCCCTGTAGTCGCCACGGACCTTAATTTTGATTCCCTCCTCATTGCCCCTGATCACGTCTCACGCTCCAAATCGGACACTTACTACCTCAATCCAAACACAGTCCTTCGCACCCACACCTCGGCCCATCAGACTACCTTGCTTGCGTCTGGGGTGGACCGTTTCCTGGTGACTGGTGATGTCTACCGGCGGGATGAGATCGACTCCTCCCACTATCCCGTCTTTCACCAAATGGAGGGAGTGAAGATGTTCACCAGCGATGAGCTGGCGCGGGCAGGACTGGACTGGGAGACTTCTGCAGAGGCTGACTTAGTCGCTCATGCAGAGGCTGACCTCAAGGCGGGGTTGGAAGGGATGGCACGCGAGCTGTTCGGTGACTTGGAGATGAGGTGGGTGGATGAATACTTTCCCTTTACTGACCCATCGTTTGAGCTGGAGGTACTGTTCGAGGGGGAATGGATGGAGGTTCTGGGATGCGGTGTTGTGCACCGGGATATCGTTTCTCAGGTTGGCAGGGGTCGACAGCCCGGATGGGCCTTCGGGCTTGGCTTAGAACGCCTGGCTATGGTCCTCTTCCAAATCCCCGACATTCGTCTCTTCTGGTCTAAAGATGACCGTTTTCACTCGCAGTTTGAGTCAGGGAAGATATTTAAGTTCCAACCCTACTCCAAGTACCCTCCGTGCTTCAAGGATATCTCCTTCTGGACGACTGCCGAGGGGTCGGATGCGTCTGGCTTCCACCAGAATGATTTCTTCGAGCTGGTCCGTGATATTGGGGGAGATCTGGTCGAGAAGGTGGAACTTGTCGACGACTATACCCACCCCAAAACGGGGAGGGTGTCGAACTGCTTCCGTCTCTCTTACAGATCCATGGACCGATCACTTACTAACAAGGAGGTTGATGAGATGCAGGAGACGGTCCGAGAAATGACCGTGGACAAGCTCGGCGTAGAGTTGCGTTAAAATGGAACCCTTGCTTCCGAACCATTCAAATACTACAGTCTACTTTATCATTCTTTATAATTCTGCTTCGAAAGACGCTTCAAACAAATGCTACACACCTCAGTTCATCAATTACTCCAACCTTAGACGTTCACGAGAGTCCACGGATCGATCCATCAGCCTCTTCGTCCGCTCGGTCGCGCTGAGCGACGTCCTCCCGAGCTCCGGCATGTCCTTCAGGGAGAAGTAGATATTCTTTATGTTGGGCCGCTCCTTGGGATCGCTGGACCAGCATCTCTCAATCAAATCTCCGACGTGCTTCGGCCAGGTTCTCTTCATCTTGGGCCGCTGCCCCTTGGTGACGACCAAACGCGAGTGTGTCATAACGTCATAGTCAGGAAAGGGCTCCTTCAGAGCCATGACCTCCCAGAAGAACATGCCGAACGAGTAGATGTCGGCCTTCAGACCATAGTTCTTGCAGAGCACCACCTCTGGAGCCATGTACCGGCGGCTCCCGGTCTGTCCCGAGGCGCGGTACTCGTCAGTCCTGATCCGATCGCGAGGGCGGAGCTCCTTGGTCAGCCCGAAATCGAACAGCTTGACGTCACCCCGGATGTCGAATCCAACGTTGTCCGGTTTCAGGTCGCGGTAGATGATGTCGTTATCGTGCAGATAACGAAGGGCCCTGGCGACGTCGTATATGACCATGATTTGCTGCTCCACTAGATTCTGCCGACCACTGGTGTCCCTTCCAGCCAGCAGCGAGCGCAGGCGATTGCTCGACCTGTCACTTTCCTTCTTCGTTCTCCACTCCGCCAGTTTTTCTGTGAGATCCATTTCAAGCCGGTCGAGCACGATGAAGAAGGCCGAGTGGCCCGGAACGCCGGACGTCCCCCGCTGCTTGATTATGTTGGGGTGGGACAGGGTCGCCAGAAACTTGGCCTCGATTGCAAGGTCGAGGGCGGCCTCCCTTACCATGTCGCCCTTCAGGTCCATCCGCAGCTGCTTCACTGCGTACCTGGGCTGCCCTTCTCGAAGGCAGTGGTCCTTCATGAATCCACGGGACTCGTGCTTCTCATCGTCGTGGTCGTCGTCCAGCTCGTCGTAGTCGGAAATGTCGTCGGTGAAGTCCAGGTTCATGATGTAGGATCCCCCGCCGGAGTCGACGGAGGGGGCGGCTGCCGCCCCGGTGCCCAGGGGACCACCTTCCACCACCGCCGCCGCAACCGCCGCCGCCGATCCAGCCTCGGGCGCCGCCTCGTCGCCCTCCGGAATGGAGGGGATGCTCCGGTCGCCCTCGCTGCCGCCGCCGGACAGCTGCAGCTGCGGCTCGTGGAGCCGCTGCGCCCCCCCCGGAGCTCCTCCCCCCTCCGCCTCTCCGGCGCTTCCGCCGATGCTGACCGCCTGGAACCGGTGGAAGAAGCAGAGGTGGCAGCTCTCCTTGACGTCGAAGCGGGTCACCGCGCTCACGGTGGCGAACTCCCCCTGCCCCAGGCGGCCGCCGAGGCCCACCTCGGCCGCCGAGAACTGCGGCAGGTTCCTGGGGACGTTCTCGACGAAGAAGGCCGACCCCCGCTCCATCCTGGTCAGGTACCGCTCGGCCCGGTCGACGCTGGCGTCCTCGCCCCTCTTCTTCCTGAGGGCCGCGGCCTGAGCCGCCGTGGGCCTCTTGGCCTTGCCCTGCGGGACCTGCCGGGCCGCCGCGGCCGCGGCCGCACCAGCCGAGGAGGACGAGGCGGGGGGGGAATGCTGCTGCTGCTGCTGCTTGGCCAGGGCCGCCGCCGACAGCGCCCCCCTGCCGGCCGCCGACGGGCCCCGCTGCGACGCCCCGATCCCGGTTTTGGGGGGCCGTTCCGGGACCGCCCCCCTCGGGGAAGGCGGGGCCTTCCCGGGAACAGCCGCGGTCCTGTCCTCCCCGTCCTCCGATCCCTCCTCGTCCTCCCCCTGCTGGATCGGGGAGGCGCACCGGAGCCTGAGCCTCTGCGCCCTCACCTTGAGGCCGCTGAAGGCCTTGCCGTCTAGGTAGGGGTGGGTCCTCCTCAGGTCCTCCAGTCTCCTCTCCCTGGTGATCATGCCGGTGTTCTTGTCGAACTTCTTGAGGATCTTCCCGAACGCGGTCCGGTTCAGCTGCAGGAACTCGATGATCCGGTCCAGGTCCTCCTCGTACAGGTCGATCCTGGCCAGGAGCTCTCCGGAGTCGGCCGGGGGGAGCGGGGCCGCCGGGGGGGGGCGGGCGGACGAGGACGAAGTTGAGGAGGAGGACGACGAGGACGACGAAGATGACGCCTCCGACGAGGACGAAGACACAGACAGGGACGCGAGCGAGGCCTCGTCCTCGCCGGCGCCGCTCGTGTGGTCGGCTCCCCCCCCCGCCGCCGATGCCGCCACGGCCATCGCGGTGTCCTTCTCCTTCCTCTTCCTGGCCTTCTTTCTCCTCCGCTCCTTCTCCTTCCTCTTCTTCTCCTTCTTCCTGCTCTTCTTCCTCCTCCCCTCCGCGTGGTGCGCGCCCCCGCCCTCCCCGCCTCCGGGGGTCGGGGCCTCCCCCGCCCACCCCCTCAGCCGCTCGAGCTCCCTCAGCGCCCACGCCAGCTTCTCCTCGTGGAAGGCATCGATCCGGACCTTGGAGGAGTCGTAGATGCGAAGGAAGGCCTCGACGTCCTCCGGGGAGGGCCTGGCCGCCATCGGGGGCTGGACGGCCGAGGGGGAGGCCGGGGGGGACAGCTTGGCGGGGAGGGAGGTGGACCGGACCGGGGAGGGGGGAGGCCGGCTGGCGAGGAGGTGGCCCCCGGAATCGGTGGGCCCGGCGGCGCCGCCGCCCCCCGTGCCCATCATGGCGGCGGATCCCGATCCCGATCCCGATCCCGATCCCGCGGCTCCTCCCTGCCAGGGCTCCGCGGCAGCCGCAGCCGCCGCCGCCACCGTCCCCGTGATGCCCCCGTCTGCGCCCACGTCGAAGGACACCCTGGAGCTGTGGCCCTTCCTCAGGCCGGGCGCCCCCCCCAGCCCCTGCGGGCCGGTCTCTCCCGTGTAGGCCCGGCCCCGGAGCGCCGATGGGGCCCTAACGGGGGACGGAGGCGGTGACGGTGACGGGGCCTCTGCCTCCGCCGCTGCCTCCGCGGCTGCCTTCCCGACAGCGCCGCCGCCCTTCCCCGCCGCGGCAGCAGCCCCCGCCGCTCCCTCGTTGGGGTTGGAGGTTCCGGCGGAAGGCGGGGGAGCAGCGGGAACAGCCGCTGCAGCCGCAGCCGCAGCCGCAGCCGCAGCCGAGGCTCCTCCCGCCCTCCGCTCGCCCCTGAGGGCCTGCTTCAGCCCGCCGTAGTCCACGGCGTATCCCCTCCAGTCGTCGGCGACGCGGCTCTCGAGCTGCTGGCCGAACTTCATCGGGTGGGGTGCTGGCTGGTATGGATCGGACTAGTGTGGTGGGGGTATGTATGGATCGGAATGTTTGGGTGCATGAATTATGTCATGAAACTCGGTGGCGAAAAAATATTGTCAACTACTCTATTACGTAATAATACGCTCGTAGTATGCATTCGTCTCCTACTCTAGAGTACTAGA
>Ga0315315_10005998_pt1 | contig 11208 bp, 9 predicted proteins | sample M140m3416metaG_FD_203699 | JGI IMG/M metagenome (GOLD analysis project Ga0315315, IMG submission 203699) | Ammonia-oxidizing marine archaeal communities from Monterey Bay, California, United States - M1 40m 3416 | ecosystem: Environmental > Aquatic > Marine > Intertidal zone | place: USA... | reverse complement strand
ATCTTGCTTTACCTTTTTTTTGCTTTTCTAAAAGCTTTCTTTTTCTATCTGTTGCGCCACCCCCATGAATTTTTGTGAGCACGTCTTTTTTAAATCCTTTGATTGACTCTCTTGCAACAATTTTTCCACCAATAGCAGCCTGTACCGGTATCATAAAATTGTGTCTTGGTATCAAGTCTTTAAGTTTTTCACATACCTGTCTTCCAGTTTTTTGTGCAAAGTCTCTATGAATAATCATGGCTAAGGCATCTACTGGTTCTGCGTTAACAAGAATTCCTAATTTAACAAGATCTCCTTCTCTGTACTCTGAAATTTCATAATCAAAACTTGCATAACCACTCGAAACGGATTTTAGACGATCATTGAAATCAAAAACTACTTCATTTAGAGGGAGGTCATAAGATAAAACTGCTCTTTTACCTGAGTAAGTTAAATTAGTTTGAATTCCTCTTTTATCTTGGCAAATTTTTATTATTGAGCCTAAATACTCATCTGGAGTAATTATTGTAGATTTTATCCATGGTTCTTCAATTTTTGTTATTTGAGATGGATCTGGCATGTTTGTAGGATTCTGTAAATTGAAAACTTCACCTTTTATTTTATGAACCTTATAAATTACTCCAGGAGTAGTTGTAATTAGATTCACATCAAATTCCCTTTCAAGTCTTTCTGTGATTATTTCTAAGTGCAATAAACCTAAAAAACCGCATCTAAATCCAAGACCAAGTGCACTAGATGACTCAGGTTCATAAGAAAAACTTGAGTCATTCAGTTTTAATTTAGCTAAGCCATCTTTAAGTTTTTGATATTCGGAACTATCTACAGGGAATAATCCACAAAAGACTACTGGCTTACTAGGTTTAAAACCCGGAAGTGGAGTGGTTATAGGATTGTTTACATCACATATAGTGTCGCCCACTTTTGTTTCTGATAGTGATTTAATTCCCGTAATTATAAAGCCTATTTCTCCAGAATTGAGTTCATCAATGTCAGTAGGTTTTGGAGTAAAAACTCCCACCTTTTCAATTATATATTCTTGATCATTTGACATTAATTTAATTTTCATGTTTTTTTTGATCTTTCCATAAATTACACGCACTAAAATTACAACACCAAGATAACTGTCGTACCAACTGTCAACTAACAAAGATTTTAGTTTTTCGTCTGTCTCCCCTTTTGGAGATGGGAGATTGTTTACAATTGCTTCTAAAATATCATCAATTCCCTCACCTGTTTTTCCAGAACAAGAAATTGCATCTGTTGTATCGATTCCTACGACATCTTCTATTTCTTTTTTAGTTTTTTGAATATCTGATGCAGGTAAATCAATTTTATTAAGGACAGGAATTACTTCATGATTTATTTCTAAAGCTTGATAGACATTTGCTAAGGTTTGTGCTTCAACCCCTTGGGTGCTATCTACAATTAATAAAGACCCTTCGCAAGCAGATAAAGATCTACTTACTTCATATCCAAAATCTACATGTCCTGGAGTGTCTATTATATTGAGAATATACTCTTGGCCATTTTTTGATTTATATTTAAGTTTAACAGTTTGAGCTTTGATTGTAATTCCTCTTTCTCTCTCAATATCCATTGAATCTAACACTTGCTGTTTCATTTCTCGATCAGAAAGACCTCCACATTTATGTATTATCCTATCAGCGATAGTTGATTTACCATGATCTATATGCGCAATTATCGAAAAATTACGAATTCTTTTTATATCTGACATTTAAGACCTAATTGTAGCGCCTGTTTTATCTTTAACTACATCAATAATTTTTTTTGTAATTTGATCTAAATCTTTTTCACTAAGGGTTTTATCGTTTGCTTGAAGGGTAACGCTTATTGCAACAGATTTTTTTTCTTTTGGTATATTATCACCAACATATACATCAAAAGTTTTTACATCTTTGATAATAGAAGTATCAATTTCTTTTATTATTTTTTCTAGTGCTCCAATTTTAAAAATTTTTTCAATTACAAAAGCAAAATCTCTTTCAGATTTTTGAAAATCAGATGCTTGGAAGCTCTTTTTAGTTTGTCTAATTTTTTTATTAGGCTCAATTATGTTTTTTAAAAAAATTTCTAGACCATAAATGTTTGTTTCTTTGAAATCTAGTTTTTTTATAATTGCTGGATGTATCTCTCCGAAGTATGCAAGGCAAGGTCCATCTTCTGACTTAAAAGTTACAGACCCGGATCTGCCTGGATGATAGTACGGTCTTGTATTATCACTTATAAAAAGATGCTCTTTAGAAATTCCAATTTCCATTAAAGTTTTAATAACATCACTTTTTATATCAAATACATCAATTGCTCTCTCTTTTTCAATCCAGCTTTTTCTATTAACTTTTCCTGATTTTAAAGCTCCAACTATAATTTGTTGCTCGCCAGGATTTTTACCAAAAAATGTTGGCCCAATTTCAAATAATGAAAGATCCTCATGCCCTCTGTCTTGGTTGTTTTTAAGATGAATCGCAAGATTTGAAAATATAGATCTCCTTAAAACATCTAAATCTGATGAGATAGGATTATAAATTGTAATTTCTTTTTCCCCTTTTGAAAATTGTTTATCAATTTTAGAGTCTGTGAATGACCAAGTAACTGACTCTAAATATCCCTTAGATGCAAGTGCTCTTTGAGAAAGATGAAATAATTTTTGTTTAAAGTTAAGAGTTTCGTTATCTCTTTTTCTTTCCGGTTCAATAAGCTTAATATTGTTAAAACCTTTAATTCTTATTAATTCTTCAATCAAATCAACATCTTGATTGATATCTGGTCTCCAAGATGGAATTTCTACTGATAAGTTGGTTTTACTTTTTTTACATTTAAATCCTAAAGATAATAGTATCTTTTGCGCTTCAATAGTTGATATTGGTATACCAATTAAATTTTTAAAATTATCGATCGCAAATTTAATTATTTTATTTTTTTGAGAATTTTTCCCAGTAATGCTGAATTTACTAGCTTGCCCCCCACATATTCTTGTAATTAATTCAGTAGCAATCTCTAAGCCCTCTAAAACAGAGTTTGGGTCAATACCTCTCTCAAATCTATACTTTGCATCAGTGTTTATAATTAAATCACGTGCTGTTTTTCTAATAGATTTAGGTGTGAAATAAGCTGACTCTAGAAGAATATTTTTAGTATTAAATTCAGTCGAAGTTTTTTTTCCACCAATTATGCCTCCCAAGCCTAACACGCTTGACTTATCAGATATTACGCACATTCCTTTCTTGAGTTTATATTTCTTATTATCTAAAGCTTCAAATTCCTCGCCTTCTTTTGAATCTCTAACAATAATTTCTTTATCTATTTTATCAGCATCATAGGCATGTAAAGGCCGATTTAAATCAAACATTACATAATTTGTTATATCAACTACTGCTGATATAGGTTTTAAGCCAATTGATATGAGTTTGTTTCTTAACCACTCTGGACTTTCCTTGTTGTTTATATTTTTTATGTAACAACTACCAAAAGACAAACATCCTTGATTTGGATCTTTAGTAATTGAAGTTTTTATTAAGTGTTTTGCAGTTTGATTAATTTTTTTCTTTTTAATTGAATTTAATTTTCCTATCCCTGTAGATGATAAATCTCTAGCAATACCTCTAACTCCTAAGCAATCAGCTCTATTAGGGGTTATTGCTATATCAATAGCTCGCTCAGATTTTTTTTTAAAATAGCTTTTTCCAATTTCTTTATCTTTAATATTTAACTCAATTATTCCGTCACTTTCATTTGATAAATTCAATTCGCTCTCTGAACATAACATCCCTCTAGATTCTACACCTCTAATCTTGGCTATTTTTAATTGAAATTTTGTTTTAGGAATAATTGCTCCTGGTGGTGCATAAATAGTTATGAGGCCATCTCTGGCGTTAGGTGCTCCACATACAACTTTTAAAATTTTACTTCCACCAATATTAACATCGCAAACTTTTAATTTATCTGCATTAGGATGTTTTTCAGCTTTTATTATTTTTGCGATCTTAAAATCACCTAGTTCTCCTGAATTTTCTTTAATCCCCTCAACCTCCAAACCAATGTTGGTGAGTTTGTTTATAATTTCTGTTTCATTAGCTTTGGTTTTTAAATGTTCTTTTAGCCAGGGAAGAGTTATTATCATTTGCTTAAGCCCCTATAGTTTGTTGGGACATCTAATGGATCAAAACCGAAATGACTTAGCCAACGGTAATCTGTTTCAAAGAATGATCTTAAATCATTTATTCCATACTTAAGCATTGCCAAACGATCAATACCCATTCCAAATGCAAATCCTTGGAATTTTTTTGGATCAACCTTTGCATTCTTTAAAACATTAGGATGAACCATCCCACATCCCAAAATCTCCAACCATTTATCGCCCTCTCCAATTATAATTTTATCATTTTCAATTTTATATCCGATGTCTACCTCTGCTGAAGGTTCGGTAAAAGGAAAGTGACTTGGCCTGAACCTCATTTTTACATTCTTAACTTCAAAAAATTCTTTTATAAAATAATCTAGACATCCTTTCAAATGACCCATTGTAATATTTTTATCTATGTGAAGGCCTTCGAGTTGATGAAACATTGGCGCATGGGTTTGATCACTGTCACATCGATAAGTTCTTCCAGGAACAATAATTTTGAAAGGAGGTTTTCCATCTAGCATTGCTCTTATTTGCACTGGTGAAGTGTGTGTCCTTAATAGTAATTTTTTATTTTTGTCTAAGTAAAAAGTATCATGCATATCTCTAGCAGGATGATCTTCGGGCGTATTTAAAGCTGTAAAATTATTATACTCTGTTTCAACGTCGGGACCTTCGGCAACAGAAAATCCAATCTCAGAAAATATAGATGAAATTTCATCTATCACTTGTGACACTGGATGAATTTTACCTTGTTGAAATGGTCTTATTGGTAAAGTTACATCAATTTTTTCATTCTTAAGCTTTTCGTTGATTTCAGAATTTTCTATTTCTAAAGTTTTTTGATCAATTTGGCTAACTAGGTCTTCTTTTATTTTATTTAATTTTGAAGCGAATTCTTTTCTTTTTTCAGAGTCTAAAGAACCTAAAGTTTTGAATTGTTGCGTTATTTGTCCATTTTTTCCGAAGAACTCGGTCTTTATATTTTGCAAATCATCTTTATTTTTTACAGCATCGATCTTTGCATTAAAAATAGAATTTATTTTTTCTAAATCACTCATTAGGTAATTGATTTTTTATATTATGTTGAAGTTAAATCAAAGACCCTTTTAATTAAGGGAGGATTGAACCTTTTTTACTATAGATTTAAAGACTTCTGGATTATTATAGGCCAATTCAGCTAGCACTTTTCTATCTAGCTTAATCTTAGATTTAACCAAACCGTTGATAAATTTTGCATAGGTTAAACCCTCGGACCTTACGCCAGCATTTATTCTTTGTATCCATAATGATCTAAATTCTCTCTTTTTGGCTTTTCTATCTCTGTAAGCATATTGCATCGCTTTTTCCATCGCTTGACGGGCGATCCGAATAGTATTTTTTCTTCTACCAAATTGTCCTTTGACTGTTTTAAGAACTTTTTTATGTTTTGCTCTACTTACTACACCTCGTTTAGTCCTAGCCATATTATCCTCTTAAATTATATGGCATGTACGATTTTACGATCTTAGTATCTTGTTTAGACATTATCGTAGTGCCTCTTTGTTTTCTAATTTGTGAATTTGTTCTTTTAATCATGCCATGACGCTTTCCAGCTTGTGGCATTTTAATTTTCCCAGAAGCAGTAAATCTGAATCTTTTTTTTGCAGAGCTTTTTGTTTTAAGTTTAGGCATAAATGTTTCGGATTTATATAGGCAATAACTATTCTTTACAAGACGAATTTAACTTAATTTAAAGAGGTTGGATTATCATTACCATCTGTCTACCCTCGAATTTAGGCTGACTCTCAACTTTTGCAATGTCTTTTGTCTCATTTATTATTCTGTTCATTAAATCTTTACCTAAATCTGTATGTTGCATTTCTCTTCCTTTAAATCTAACTGTAAATTTTACCTTGTCACCTTTAGTTATAAACTTTCTAGCATTTTTGATTTTAAAATTATAATCATGTGTCTCTGTCCCTGGTCTTAATTTAATCTCTTTCAAAGACACAATTTTTTGTTTTTTTTTAGCTTGATTTGCTTTTTTTTGTAAATCGTATTTATATTTTCCCATGTCCATTATTTTGCACACTGGAGGATTTGCATTAGGAGAGATTTCGATCAAATCAAGATCTTCTTGCTTAGCTAATTCTATTGCTTTGTTGAGCTGCATTGTGCCTAAATTACTTCCATCGCTACTAATAACTTGAACATCTAAAGCTCTTATACGCTCGTTTGCTTTCGGACCTTGAGGTTTAGTTCTTCTTTGAAAATAATTTGATTTTGGATGTGGCACTTAATTTAATGGCAACTTGTTTTGTTTTATCATATTTCTAATGAAGTCTTCCTTGTTAATTGTTTCTTGTTTTTCCGAGCCTAATTTTCTTATTGTCACAGTGTTGTCAGCAACTTCTTTTTTTCCGCACACAACAATGATTGGAGTTTTTGCTAGAGAATGTTCTCTAATTTTGTAATTAATTTTTTCATTTCTTAAATCCATCTCGCATTTTATACCCTCTTTAAATAATTCTTCAAATAATTTTTTTACATAATTGTTATTTTCTTCAGCTATAGTACACACAACTGCTTGTGATGGTGACAACCAAAAAGGTAGCTTTCCAGCATAATTTTCAATTAGAATTCCGATAAATCTTTCTAAAGATCCAAATAACGCTCTATGTAACATTACAGGAACTTTTTTACTTCCGTCCTTATCAACAAATGTAGCGCCAAGTCTTTCTGGTAAATTTAAATCTACTTGAAGTGTACCGCATTGCCAATCACGACCGATAGCATCACGTAGAACAAATTCAATTTTTGGACCGTAGAATGCTCCCTCCCCTTTGTTTATTGTGTATTTTAATTTAGTTTTTTTAATTGCAGATAAAAGTGCTGCTTCTGACTTGTCCCACACTTTATCTTCACCTACTCTTACTTCTGGTCGATCCGAATATTTCAATATCACATTTTTAAAACCAAGATCTTTATAAATTTCTATTATCAAATTTGTAACAGCTAGTGACTCTTGTGTGATCTGATCTTCGGTGCAAAAAATATGCGCATCGTCTTGAGTAAAAGCTCTTACTCTTAGTAAACCATGCAACGCACCAGAGGGTTCATATCTATGGACTTTGCCAAATTCAGACATTTTAAGCGGCAAATCTCTATAACTTTTAAGACCTTGGTTAAATATTTGAACACAACCTGGACAATTCATTGGTTTTACTGCAAATACTTTTTCATCTGGTGTTTCTGAAGTAAACATATGTTCTCCAAATTTTTCCCAATGGCCCGATTTTTCCCATAATGTTTTATCTAAAAGTTCAGGGGTATTTATTTCCTTATATCCAGCCAATCTTTGTTTAGTTCTCATATACTCAACTAGTCTTTGAAATAAAGTCCATCCCTTTTCGTGCCAAAAGACTGAGCCAGGACTTTCTTCTCTAAAATGAAAAAGATCCATTTCTTTGCCTAATTTTCTATGATCTCTTTTTTCTGCTTCCTCCAAGCGATTTAAATAATCATCCAAATCCTTTTTTGAACTCCAACAAGTTCCATAAATTCTTTGTAACATTTCATTATTTGAGTCCCCTCTCCAGTATGCGCCGGAAACTTTAGTTAATTTAAAAGCCTTTCCAATTTTACCAGCTGAAGTTAAATGTGGTCCTCTACATAGATCATGCCATGTGTCTCCATGATGATAAACTGATAATTCTTCGCTCTCAGGAATACTATCTATTATTTCAGCTTTGTATTTTTCACCAATCTTTTTAAAATGATTTAAAGCTTTTTCTCTCTCCCAAATTTCCCGTCTAGTTATAACATCTCTATCTATAATTTCTGACATTCTCTTTTCAATTTTTTTTAAATCGTCACTCGTGAATGGTTCCTTACGTGCAAAATCATAATAAAAACCATTTTCAATTACAGGACCAATTGTTACTTGTGTGCCCGGATATAATTCCTGTACAGACATAGCCATTATATGTGCTGCATCATGCCTTATAACATCTAAACCTTCTTGATCATTAGAAGTGATAATTCTTACTTTTGAATCTTTAATTATTTCATGGCTTAAATCTTTTAATTCTCCATCTACTTCCATTATTAAAGCTTTCTTTTCTAAAGATTTGCTAATTTTTTTAGTTAGATCAATCCCACTTATTGATTTTGAAAAAGATATTTTTTTTCCGTCTAATAAAGTTATCTCAGGCATTTAATTCTTAATTAATTTTTTATATTCTCGTAAAGTAGATTCACACATAGTTTCAACATCAAATTTTTGTGACACATTCTTTCTCCCCTCGCTACCAATAGAATTTATTTTATCTTGATCTAATTCCATAACAGTATTTAAAATTTTAGCAAGCTCTCTAGGATCATTATGTTTGTAAAGAAAGCCAGATTTGTTCTTAATTATAGTTTCCTTTGATCCTCCAATATCGCTAGCAATTATTACTTTCCCCATCGCCTGAGACTCGATAGCAACCCTGCCAAAGGCTTCTGGTCTTATAGAGGCTGATACAACTACGTTGGCTAAGGAATAAGCTATAGGCATTTCTCTGCAGTGCTGAATAAATTGGACCTTTTGATTTAAACTGTATCTTTGAACTAAATCTAACAATTTTTTTTTGTATACTTTACGTCCTTGGTCTGAACCAAGTATTATAGCCTGAAAATTTGAATTATTATAATCTTCATTCAATATATTTAATGCGTCTATTAATTGTTCTTGGCCTTTCCACTGTGTTAGTCTACCAGGCATTAAAATAATAAATTTGTTGGATGAAATTTTCCATTCAGTTTTAAGTTTTTGTTGTTTAAGTGCTGAAATGTTTCTTTCGTCAAAATATTCAAGATTTATTCCTCTAAATATTACTCTGAGCTTATTTTTATGATTTAAGTATTTTTCGTAATTTTTATTTATATGATCAAAAATAAAATTTGATCCAGCAATTGTTAATTTTGATTTAAGCATTATACTATTATAAAATTTTTTATATGCATTACTAAAAGTATAAGTTCCATGAAATGTAGTAACAAATTTTCTTCTAGTAATTAAAGAAGCAAAATAACAAGACCAAGCTGGAGCTCTACTTCTTGCATGCACTATATTGATTTGTTTAAATATAATAATTGCTATTAAAAATAAGGTATTTAAAAAAATTAGCAATGGATTTTTAGAGTGTACTGGAAGTCGGTAAATTTTAACTCTACTTTTTTTTACAAACTTAAGTAGTTGACCTCCCGAAGTTGCTATAAATGAAGCGCAATTATTTTCTGCCAAAAAATGCGCTATGTCGTAACAACCTGTTTCTGCTCCTCCATAACCCAATTTTGGAATTACTTGTAGAACTTTTAATTTAGTCATTATAATTAATGTATTATACTAGAAAATTTAATAAATATCCTCAGATGAAAAATTTTAAGTATCTTAATATCTCGAAAACAAAAAAACTTAGGTATATTCACGATAATAACAAAAGAAATCTCTATTTAGTTTTTCTCCCAGGTTTTATGTCTGATATCGAAGGCAAAAAACCGAAAACTTTAGAAAAATTTGCCTCCAAAAAAAAAATAGGGTTTTTAACTTTTGAATATTCAGGTCATGGAAAATCAACAGGTAAGTTTATCAATGGCAATATAACAACTTGGTCAAAAGAAGCATCTACTTTTATAAAAAAAAAAGTAAAGGGAAATAATTTTATACTCATTGGTTCAAGCATGGGCTCGTGGATTGCTCTCAATCAATTTAAGATTTTTAAAAAACAAATAAAAGGTTTCATTGGTATTGGATCAGCACCTGAATTTACAACACGATTAATGTGGAATAAATTCCCACTCAAAATTAAAAAAGAAATAAAATCAAAAGGTATTTCTTTAATCAAAAGCGGTAGTTATGAATATCCAATTACTTACCAATTAATTAAAGATGGTAGAAAAAATAAAATTTTATTTAAAAAATTTTTACATAAAATACCGGTGTCTATGTTTCACGGCAAAAAAGATGAAGTAGTTCCTGTTTCATTTTCAAAAAAAGTTTTATTAGTTTTTAAAAATGCAAATAAGAAATTATTTATAATTAAGAATGGAGATCACAGTTTATCTGACGGTAAATCTTTAAAAAAAATTAAAAATGAATTATCTATAATTATCAAAAATATTCTTTAAACCTTGCTTATATGTTGGATATTTTAATTTTATTTTAAGTTTGTTCTTCATGCTTTTATTACTTACTTTTTTAGAATCCTTATAAAAATCTTTGATCATTTTATTTTTGAATTTAGAAATAGGAATAGGTAACAGTTTTTTAATTCTCATTAATTTTGCAGCATAATTTGCAACCTCGATATTGGTTGAGGGTTTATCATCTGATGCGTTCAAAATAAGTGACTTCCTAGGAGAGTAAAACGTCTTTTTAATTATAATTGCTAAATCTTCTATTCTTATTCGAGAAAAATATTTTTTTTCTTTTACATAAATCCCTTTTTTTTTAATTTTTTTTAAAACATTATTTTCTATTGAGTAAATACCTGAAACTCTTAAAATATTTACATCAAAATTAGTTTTGTTTTTAAAGTTTAGCCATTTCTTCTCTACTATTTTTCTTCTTAATCCAAAATTAGTTTTTCCTTTTAATTTTGATTTTTCATTAACCCATTTCCCGTTATGATTACCGTAAACACTTGTTGCTGATAAATAAATTATTTTTTTAAATTTAGCTTTACTCAAAACTTTTCCAAATGTCTTTAAAACAATATCCTTTTTTCCCTGAGGCGGTATAGAGACTAGTATGTAATCCGCCTTTAACAATTCTAAGATAATTTTTTTATCAAAAGTATTGTTATTAAATTTGTAAGACTTGAACGATTTGTTAATGAAAGATTTTTTTTGAGTTGATTTTGTATTCGTAGCCGAAAAAAAAAATTTCTTTTTTGATTTAGACAGCTCTCTTACGAAATATTTTGCAGTTTGTCCAAAACCTAAGAAAAAAAAAATATTTTTTTTAGTCATTAGGCGGATTTAAATTTTGACTCTTTTAAAGTAATAGGATTTTCTATCTTATCAAGCATTTCAACTGGGCA
>Ga0315315_10005996_pt1 | contig 11210 bp, 8 predicted proteins | sample M140m3416metaG_FD_203699 | JGI IMG/M metagenome (GOLD analysis project Ga0315315, IMG submission 203699) | Ammonia-oxidizing marine archaeal communities from Monterey Bay, California, United States - M1 40m 3416 | ecosystem: Environmental > Aquatic > Marine > Intertidal zone | place: USA... | reverse complement strand
AAATGCCGCTTGAGGAAGCCCTTAAGCTTTTCGAAACGGGAGTGACGCTTTCACGACAATGTTCGGCGACCCTTGAGGCCGCGGAAAAACGAATCGAAATTCTGGTCGCGGACCGGGATGGAGATAGGACACAGTCTTTCGAGACGGACGATCTTCTCGAAGACGATGATGAGGATTCGTTCGGCGATTAATGATCGATCGAATGCAGGCTGCCCGCTAGTCGCGGGGCAAGGAAGAGAAAGTGGATGTCGATGCGTACATGGCGGAACGAATTCCGCTCGTAGACCACGCCATCGAGGCACGTCTTGCGCTTCTGTTGGAGACGCCTGAATCCTTGCAGGGCGCTATGCGTCATCTGATCTTTCCGGGTGGGAAACGATTGCGTCCGATCTTCGCCCTCGCCGCGGCGGAAGCTGTCGGCGGACCCGCTGAAGCGGCTTTGCCTCTTGGCGTTGCCGTTGAACTGGTCCATACCTATTCGCTTGTCCACGACGATCTTCCGTGCATGGACGACGACGATTCGCGGCGCGGCCGACCGACCGTGCATGTTGCGTTTAACGAAGCGACTGCAGTCTTGGCGGGAGACGCTTTGTTGACCGAGGCGTTCGCTGTGCTGGCGGATGGGGTCGGATCGGCAGCTGAGGCGCAGACTCGACTTGGAGTTGTTTCAAAGCTCGCTCTCGCGGCCGGGGCCCAGGGACTCGTCGGCGGGCAGGTTGATGATCTCACTTTTGAAGCGTTAGAGGAATCGGGAAGCGGATCGGGAAACGATGCGACCTGGCTTGCCTCCATTCATACGCGCAAGACGGCCGCGCTCTTTCAGGCGGCGATCGTCGGCGGGGCCTTACTTGCCGGCGCGAACGAGGGCCAAGGTTCACGGCTCGACGCTTTTGCGCGAGATGTGGGGATCGGGTTTCAGATCGCGGATGACGTGCTCGACGCGGATTCCGAGGAAGCAACGAGTATTCTGCGCTTGCAGGGAATCGATGACGCGAAGAATGGGGCAGAGGCCCTCCTAGTGCGCGCCTTGGATCGGATCGAAGGCTGGGGCGAGGCGGCGGAACCGCTGCGTAGCTTGGCGCGATTTGCGATTCGGAGAGAGCGATGAGCGACGAGAGCCAGCCTTCTTTGACGCCTCTTTCGACGGGCACTACGCCTGCGGCCGCCGCGACGGCTCCTAGCTCAGAGGAGTCTAAGCGACCGCTTCTTCACGGAATTGAACGGCCCTCTGACTTGCGCAAGCTTGGACGCGATCAAGTTGAGGAGGTCGCGGAAGATATTAGGCAGGAGATCCTCTCGCAGGTTTCGCAGACCGGCGGGCATTTGGCGTCCAGTCTCGGAGCCGTCGAGCTGATCACGGCGATTCACTACGTATTCGATACGCCGACGGACCGACTGATCCTCGACGTTGGTCATCAGGGCTACCCGCATAAGATGCTGACGGGCCGCCGAGAAGATTTTGAGACTATCGGCCAACGCGGCGGCATGTCGAAATTCCTGCGCCGGACAGAATCGGAATACGATCACTTCGGAGCTGGGCACGCGGGTACCTCTATCTCCTCGGCGCTCGGAATGGCGCGCGCGAAGATGCATCAAGGCGAGGATGGCGTGGTGATCGCGCTGATCGGCGATGGCTCCATGACCGCGGGTATGGCTTTTGAGGCGTTGAACCATGCCGGTGATCTTGGCGAAAAAAATCTGATCGTTGTGCTGAACGACAATGAGATGTCGATCGACCCCAACGTCGGCGCACTGTCCTCGTACCTTTCGCGCAAACTCTCTGCGCCAATGGTGCGACGCATGAAGGGCTGGGCTCGCGAATTTCTTTCGGGCATGCCCGGCGACATGCTGCATTGGGCGCGCAAAGCAGAAGAGTCGCTCAAGGTTTTTTTCTCACCTGGCTTGTTATTCGAAGCTCTCGGCTTTCGTTATGTCGGTCCCATACAGGGCCATCGCATGGACATCGTCCTAGAGACCTTCGAGAACGTGAAACAGATGGTGGCGGATGGTTCCGGCCCTGTTCTCATTCACGCGATTACCGAGAAAGGGCACGGCTACGGCCCGGCCGAGGCGGATCCACTTAAGTATCACGGAGTTGGTCAGTTTGATGTCGATTCCGGAAAGTTCGCGGCCAAAAAAGCGGCGCATCCGACGTACACAAATATTTTCTCAGATACGCTGATTCAGATGGCGCGGGATGATGAACGTATCGTCGCGATTACTGCGGCGATGGCCTCAGGGACTGGTCTCGATCGTTTTCAGCGTGCTTTGCCCAAGCGATTCTACGATGTCGGAATTGCTGAGCAGCATGCGGTCACGTTCGCCGCTGGACTCGCCGCCGAAGGCATGAAGCCCGTGGCAGCGATCTACTCGACATTCTTGCAGCGCGCCTACGATCAAGTCGTGCACGATGTTTGTCTTCAGAACCTCGACGTGACTTTTGCTCTCGACCGCGCAGGGCTCGTTGGTGCTGATGGTGCGACGCATCAGGGGCTCTTTGACTTTGCTTATCTTCGCATGTTGCCTAACGCGGTGGTAATGGCTCCGAAGGACGAGAACGAGCTGCAGCACCTGTTGGCGACGGCGATCCAATATCCTGGTCCCGCGGCAATTCGTTTCCCGCGCGGCTCTGGGATTGGCGTGTCACTCGATCCCGACGTAAAACAGATCCAACTCGGCGAAGCGGAGTTGCTTCGAGATGGCGACGACGCGGCGATTTTGGCGATCGGAAACACTGTTCATCCGGCGCTCGAAGCGGCGGGAGAACTCGCGGCGGACGGTGTCTCGAGCGCGGTTCTGAATGCGCGCTTCGTGAAGCCTTTGGATCGGGAGCGAATTCTAGACATCGCACGTCGTGTAAAGGTGTTGATCACGGTGGAAGAGCATAGTGCCATGGGTGGTTTCGGAAGTGCGGTCCTTGAGCTTCTTGCGGAAGAGGGTGTGGCGATACCGGTTTGCATTTTGGGTATCCCGGACGAACTGATCGAGCACGGTGAGTCGACCGCAACTCTCGGCATCGCGCAAATCGATATGCAGCGTGCCGTTCGCCGGTTGCTCTCCGAATCCCGTGGCGCGGACGCGACGCGCGGCGACTGACGTGGCCGACGGCCCCGGAGAAGCCAAGCCCGCGCCTGCAAAGAAGGCGATGCGCCTCGACGAACGAGTCTTGCACGACGGGCTCTCTGAGAGCCGGAGCGCTGCGCAGGCTTTGATCCTGTCGGGCCGCGTGCTCGTGGACAATGTGGTCGCTGACAAGGCTGGCGTTCGTGTGCGAGACGAATCGGTGATTCGGCTGAAGGGTGGAGCACGTCCCTTCGTTTCCCGGGGCGGCGAAAAACTTGCCTCGGCACTCGATGACATCGGATTTGATCCGGCCGGTCTCGATTGTTTGGACGTGGGCGCTTCGACGGGCGGTTTTACCGACTGTTTGCTCCAGCGCGGCGCTCGCCACATTACCGCGATAGACGTCGGACACTCGCAGATGCATTCACGTCTCCGTCTCGATCCGCGAGTCGATGTACGCGAGCGGATCAACGCGCGTCATATGGATCCTGGGGATTTCGACCAAGACTTCGGCCTCTTCGTCGTAGATGTCTCCTTTATCTCGATCAAGCTGGTGCTCCCGGCGATCGATGCCTGCGCACCCGCTGCCCACGGATTGCTGCTGGTTAAGCCGCAATTCGAAGTTGGGCGAGATCACGTGGGGAAGGGCGGCGTTGTCCGAGACGATCGACTGCGCGCAGCGGCGGCAGATTCGGTGGCTGAAGCGGCCGCAGCCTTCGGCAGACGCGAAATTAGCCGCGTCGATAGCCAGGTCCTGGGCCCCAAGGGCAACCGCGAGATCTTCCTCTGGATCTCGGGCCGAGAGGCCGATAGAGGGGTCTGAGCAACCGTGGCGGTCGCGAGCCGCCGAGGCTGCTAGTCTCCGGCCGCAGATCGCCGACCCTATTCGGCACGCCGAAGGGCCGAACTTCGGCCCATCCGAGGAGACACACATGATCGACGTCACCACCGCAGCAGCAGAGCAGATCAATCGTCTGCTCTCCGACGACGGTAAGACTGAAAGCCATGGATTGCGGATGAAGGTCATCGGTGGCGGCTGCTCCGGGCTTCAATACCAGCTCTCCTTCGACGATGAAGTGCGTGAGATCGATACGGAGATCGAATTCGATGGTGTTCGAGTGATCGTGGACGAGAAGAGCGCGCTCTATCTAGTCGGAACGCGCCTCGACTTCGTCGACTCGCTGCAGGAATCGGGCTTCAAAATCGAAAATCCCAATGCTTCGAATACCTGCGGCTGTGGGCAATCCTTCGCGGCCTAGCGAGGCTGACTCGGCAACTGAGCCGACGTCTAGTCTTTCGACGTGAGTTCGGAATCGGCTCCCCGCGCGATCCCCTATCTCGATCACCACGCGACGACGCCCCTCGACGAACGGGTCCGCGAGGCCATGGAGCCCTATCTAGGTCCCGAATTCGGGAATGCGGCGAGTTCGACTCACGCCTACGGTTGGCGCGCGGAGGCCGCCGTTGATCTCGCTCGGGAATCTCTCGCTGAGTTATTAGGCGCCTCGAGCCCGGCAGAAGTCGTCTTTACGAGCGGTGCGACCGAGAGCAATAACTTGGCAATTCTTGGACTTGCTGATGCCTCTACCTCTCCCGGGCACGTGATTACCGTCGCGACCGAGCATTCGTCGGTCCTGGACCCATGCCGCGCGCTTGCGCGCCGAGGATGGCAGGTCACGGAACTCGAGGTTGACCCGAACGGGTTGGTGTCGTTCGACCTGATCGATGCCGTGATGCAAGAGGACACGCGACTGGTCAGCGTAATGACTGCGAATAACGAGATCGGCGTGCTTCAGCCTATCGCCGAAATCGCGGGCCTTTGTCTTGAGCGCGGGATCGCTTTTCATAGCGACGCGGCCCAGGCGGCAGGGAAGATTCCGCTCCCCACAGGCGCCGAAGGACTCGACCTCGTATCGGTGTCCGCCCACAAGTTCTACGGGCCAAAGGGCGTCGGGTGTCTGCGGGTTCGGAAGCAGGGAAAGCCGAGGCTCCGGCTTGAGCCGCGACAATATGGCGGTGGGCATGAAGGCGGACTTCGATCGGGAACGCTCCCCGTGGCGGGGGTCGTGGGGATGTCGCGGGCGCTCGAGATCGCTGTGGCGGAGCGCGAGACGGAAGCTGCGCGCGTTGGCGATTTGCGCGACCGCCTTTGGCGGGACCTCGAAGGGACCCTGGCAGGCCGGATTCGTCGAAACGGCGAGGCCAAGCGGACTCTCGCGGGCAATCTCAACGTGACCTTCGAGGGCGTGGATGGGGACCGTTTGCTCGGGGACCTCGGGGGCCTAGCGATTTCGTCTGGCTCGGCCTGCAGCTCGGCGACCGCAGAACCGAGCCACGTCTTGCTAGCGATCGGACATTCCCGCTCGGAGGCCCGCGCGTCTCTCCGGTTTGGGCTCGGTCGCGGGACTACGCGGCAAGATGTCACGATAGCGGTCGAGCGAGTGGGTCGAGCGGTGCGAGCGCAGCTCGGGGAACGCTGAGGCCCCGGGGGCGGAGAGCCACCCCTGGTGCTTCGGACGTTGGGAAGGTGTGCTGGAAAGCCCTACTCACTCGGTCGCCTCCGGCGATGCTTCCGCTATAGTGCCGCCGCTGCAGCGCGCCTCCGATCGCGATGGACGTATTCGATGCTCTTGCCGATCTGGCCTGCGTGGAACGCCTGAATCGATCGACTATATCCGCGATTGATCGGGGAATGGAGCAAAGCCCGCCTCGGCGAGGCGTGGCAAGGCTTCAGTAAGCGCGGTCCCGTCCGGCTCGACTGATCGGACGTAATTGCGCTGCGACGAGATCGATTCGAGGCGTCGTGCCACGGGTCACCCCAGATAACCGTCCAACTTCAACTCGAACTACGTCACCGCGACCAAGCCAAACCTTCATTCATCTGTGGAGGGAGTCGTCGCGGCTAACTAACAAGGAAGAATATTGTGAGTGACCCAAAGTCGAAGAATCTTACCTGGCACGATGGCCAGGTCAGTCGTGATGATCGCCAGGCCAAGCTGGGCCAGAAGGGCTGCACGATCTGGCTGACCGGACTCTCCGGTTCCGGAAAAAGCACCATCGCAGTAGCCGCGGAGAAGGCACTCTCTGAAAAGGGACACCTCACCTATATCCTCGACGGCGACAACATCCGTATGGGCCTCAACTCGAACCTCGGCTTTTCGCCTGACGATCGAACCGAGAACATCCGCCGCATCGGCGAAGTCTCGAAGCTCTTCACCGACGCTGGCGTCATCTGTTTCACGTCGTTCATCTCGCCCTACCGCGGGGACCGCGACCAGGTCCGAGAGATCATGGGCGACGGCGACTTTGTTGAGGCTTGGGTTCAGGCCACGGTCGAGACCTGTGAAGGCCGCGACGTGAAGGGCCTCTACAAGAAGGCTCGCGCTGGCGAGATCCCGGAGTTCACGGGGATTTCCGCTCCCTACGAAGAGCCGAACAATGCCGAACTGATTCTCGATACGAACGGCCAGTCCGTCGAAGAATCGGTCGCGCAGATCCTCGAGTACCTCGGTAAGGCCGGCTACCTCGGGTAGCCGTCTTTCGACCCTCCAGCGCAGGCCCGATTCCGTCGATGAGAGACGGAGTCGGGTCAGCGCTCGTTTGGGGTCGTGCGTCATCGAATTCAACTACCGATGACACGGCAGGGGTGAACCTCTGCGCCTCCAAAGGTGTCGCTGCTCGACAGGAGCGAGTCGAAGGGTGACTCTTTCCGAATGCTTTTCGTCCGGTCGCCATCTGGTGCTCGGGCCACGGAAAGCCATGTTGATCGGGGGCTCCTCATCCTGGCGGAACGCTCAGGATGCCAGTTGGCCCCGAAACAGGAGGCTGCATTGGGGGGGAGTGTGAATCGAACGGCAATTTCGAGGCGAGTCGAGGCGATAGACGGGCGAACGCTCGAATCGCTATCGGGCTACCCGCGACTGCCCGGAGCGCATCTTGCTCTGATCGGCCTGTTGCTACTTCAAACGATCGGCTGCGTCGGTGTGTTTTCTGGATCACCCTTTGGTGCAGAGTCCGGCGCCCGCAAGCGGCCCGTTCCGCCGCTGCGCATCGTTCGTGACGAGCGCGCCGCGGACTACGACGTGCTCATCGGAGAATCAGCGGCCGCCGAAGGAGATTTCGAACTCGCTCGCGCCGCTTACGGACGTGCGGCTAAGAAAGATCCAGAGGCCGCATTCTTACATGACCGTCTCGCTCGCCTCGCCTGGCAGCTGGAAGATGTTGAAGGCGCCGTGGCCGAGGCGGAACTCGCTTTCGAGCTGGCTCCGGATGATCTCGAGATCCGCTTATTTCTCGGGCGTCTCTACCGCTTGCGTCGTGACTTCGACGGACTTGACCGTGTCCTCCGTGACGCTGCGGGCCGGCCACTTGATGCAGGCTCTGCCTACGCACTTTTCCAAGTCGCCTTGGAACGGCGCGACTATGTGGAAGCGGAGAATCTCGCGCGGCAGCTTGCGGAACTAGAGCCCGATCAACTTCGTGGCCGTCTCGGCCTAGCAACGGTCTATGAGCAGAAGAAAGATTTCGACTCGGCGGAGGAAGTCGTCCGGGGCGGCCTAGAGGTCTTTCCCGACCATTTCCTGCTTTTTATGCGCCTCGCACAAATCGAGCGCGGGCGTGGCGATCCGCTAGGGGAGATCGCTGTCTACCGCGAAGTGCTCGCCAGTCATCCTAATCACTACGGCATTCTTCAGCGACTCGGTCAAGCGCAACTCGATATGAACAACCTTGAAGGGGCTATCGAGACCTTCGCGCAGTTGGTCGAGAGTTATCCAGAAGATGTAAATACGCTGCGCCGCCTAGCATCGATCGAATTTTCTGCGGGTCGATATACGTCTGCGGCTGACCGTCTAGAGGCAGTCCTCACGAGGTCGCCCAATCAGCCGGAGCTGATCTTTGCACTCGGGCAAATTCGTCGCGCTTTGGGGGACGATCCGGGAGCGTTTGAAGCCTTTAATCGCATTGGGCCGGCTGAAGCCAACTATCTCGATGCGCGATTGCAGATTGCGGTGCTGCTGGAGACTCAGGGCAATACGGTCGAAGCGCTTGTGGAGATCGAGCGACTACGGGAATTGCGACCGAATCGGCAGCTCGACTTCCACGCAGCGGCGCTGCGCATAGAACTCGGGGATTTCGATGACGGCGTGGCCCTCCTCGAGGAGGCGCTGACTGGGACGGACGAGGACCTAGAGGTGCTCTATCAGCTTGGGGTCCTCTATGGCGGGCAAGGCAAGCCGGACGATGCCCTTCGCTACATGCAGCGCGTCTTGGCGCTCGATCCCGACAACGCGAATGCAATGAACTACATCGGGTATTCCTGGGCGGAGCGCGGTGAGAACCTTGATGAAGCGGAGAAGCTGATTCGGCGTGCGATCGAGATCGAGCCGGGTGATGGCTACATCACCGACAGCCTCGGGTGGGTCTACTACAAGATGGCCGAAGGTCTATTCGCGGAGTTCAAGAAAGAAGAAGCGCTACGGGCCCTTGAGCAGGCCCACGAGCAGCTGCTGCAGGCCGCGAAACTGACTGGCGGGGATTCGGTCGTTTCCGAACACCTCGGCGATGTGTTCTTATTGCGCGGCGATAAGAGCGGGGCGCTCGCCTACTACGAAGAAGCCGTCGCGCTTGAGCTTCGCGAAGAAGAGCAACCCAATTTGCTAGAGAAACTCGACCAGCTTCGTCGCGACCTCGGCTCTGGTGCTGGCGAGGCGAACGCCGCACAGTGATGTTAGTCCAAGTTATTCGGCGAGAGGGCGGCAGGAAGACGGTGCGAGTTGCTCTTCTCTGTCTGTCGGTCGCTTTTGCGATTGGCTGCGGGGCGTCGATGCGCCCAGTCGAGATCGTGCCGGCCGGAACGTTGCTTCCGATCGATGATCCTCGAGTAAAGAAAGTTTTGCGTGACTACCAAGTGCAAGTCGAGTCGCGACGGGCGCTTCGGGGCTCAGCGAGGGTCGCACTTGCGGGTGAAGGCTTCGCTCTGAACCGTCCTCAGCGAATCGCGGTCGAACGTCCCGCCCGTTTGCGCTTCGAGATCCTGGCGCCCTTCGATCAGATTGCTGCAATTCTGGCGACCGACGGAGAGCGTTTCGATTTCTACGATGCGTCAACCGGTGAAATCCAGCGTGGCCGCATTCGCTCCACTCTCCTCTGGGATCTCGCGAAGATCAATTTGGCGCCTGAGGAATTAGTGGGCCTGCTTCTCGGCGCGCCTATGCCCGAGCCAGGTACGCATCGAGCAGGCATATGGCTCGAACCCGAAGGCCGGCTCGCGTTGGCCTTTGCGTGGCCCACTGCGTCCCTTGAGATCGCTTGTGTTTCTGACGATCCGTGGGGCGTCTTTTTCGTGCCGACCTGCTCGCTGGCCAAGCAGGCGGTGCTCGACATGGGTGGTCAGCTCTTCTTTTTTGATCAGGATGGGAAATTAGTCGAGCTTCGTGTTCTCGAGCCGGGCGGAGAGATCAGGTATCAAGTCCATTTCGAGCAGTACGAGGCACTCCCAGCGACGGCGGGCGCAGGGCAGACTGAACTACAGGGTGGGGTGGTTTTCCCGAAGCGCATTTTGCTTGAGTCACCGATGGTGCGATCCTCTGCGCGGTTCGAATGGAAGCGCGTCATGTTGGCAGACGACTTATCCGATCGGTTGTTTCAACTACCTGAACCTCGAAGAGCGAGGCAGGGCGACTGATTTTGAGGACTCAGGAATTTTGAAGCACGAGCAGATGTCGGGGGGACATCGGGCGGTGAACGCTGGCTGCGCGAAGACCACACTTCGCCGGGCGCAAGGCGGAGTCTTGTCTGCGATTCGAGGACCTAGCGACTTCGCGAGCTGTCTCTTAGGTATTGGCCTGGCAATTATTTTCTCATTGAGCGCGTGTTCTAACGATCCGTATCCACCAGAAGACGGCGAAGCGAAGGTGCTCTACAGCTCCTTTGATGCGGCGCCCCGAACCCTTGATCCGGCGACGGCCTACACGACGAAGGCACATTCTGTGACGGGGGTCGTGTACGACACGCTTCTCAAGTACCACTTTCTCAAACGACCCTTGGAGCTGATGCCCGGTCTCGCCGTGGATCTGCCTCTCGTAACCCCGCTTGAAGGCGGACGCACGCGATACAGGTTCACGCTGCGGGAAGACCTCCTCTTCGCGGATGATGATTGTTTTGAGCTGAATGGTGAAGGACGTCGTACTCGCGAAATCGTTTCCGCGGATATTGCCTTCCAGCTGATGCGCCTTGCGGATCCCTTGATTGGCAGCCCCGTCGCCGAGACCTTTGCGAATATCGACGGCTTCGTTGAGTTCGCTGCGGCGCTTGAAGCATACCGCGAAGAAGACCCGGCCTTCGCGGATCTGGCTGCTCACGAACAATATGCAGCAGCGGGTGGTGTGCGGGGGATCGAGATGCCCTCGCGTTATGTTCTCGATATCACGCTGCATCGCGCGTATCCGCAGATCAAATATTGGTTCGCGATGGAATTCACGACGCCGGTTCCCTGGGAAGCGATCGCCTACTATACCGGCCAGGACGGTCGACCGCGTTTCGATGATCATCCAGTCGGAGCAGGCCCCTTCGTGCTTTCGGAGTACGACAAGCAGTCACGTTATGTGCTGTCGAAGAACCCGAATTGGTACGGCGTGCGGCATCCTGAGTGGAAGGCGCCCGCTGCTGTTTTTCCAACGGAAGGGGATGAAGAGGATCGGCGATCAGGGCGAATGACCTATGCGGGGCGCTCGCTGCCCTTGATTGACCGGGTAGTCGTCGTGCGGGAGAAGGAAAGCATCCCGCGCTTTAATAAATTCCTTCAGGGCTACTACGATGCATCCGGAGTCATCAAGGAGAGCTTCGACTCGGTGATTCAGGGCGATGGCCTATCAGCGGAAATGGAAGGGCTGGGAATGCGCCTGGGCAAGGCCGTCTCCCCCGACGTCTTCTACATCGGTTTTAATATGAACGACGAAGTCGTTGGCCGTTCCAACGGCGAGTCGAGTCGCAAGGTTCGGCAGGCGATGAGTCTCGCGGTCGATTCCGAAGAGTTCTTACGGATCTTCCAAAATGGTCGTGGCGTGCCTGCGCAGTCGCCGCTTCCTCCCGGGATCTACGGTTATGAGTCGGGGTACGAGAATACGTTTCGACGGCCGAGTATCGAG
>Ga0315315_10005995_pt1 | contig 11211 bp, 7 predicted proteins | sample M140m3416metaG_FD_203699 | JGI IMG/M metagenome (GOLD analysis project Ga0315315, IMG submission 203699) | Ammonia-oxidizing marine archaeal communities from Monterey Bay, California, United States - M1 40m 3416 | ecosystem: Environmental > Aquatic > Marine > Intertidal zone | place: USA... | reverse complement strand
AGCCGGATGCCTATTATCGGTACGATGCGGTTACGGGTAAAACCGTGAAGACTCAGATCGCGAATGTATCAGCGACAACGTTGGAGGGAGCGCGAGTGATTCGCAAGTTTGCGACATCGGATGACGGAACCAAAGTACCACTCAATATCATTTTGCCACCTGGTGTCACTGCTGATGGATCCAATGCCTGCATCGTTTATGGGTATGGAGGCTATGGCGTCAATTTGGAGCCACGCTTCAGACCGCTAAATCGCATTCTGATGGACTACAAAGTGATTTATGTTGTGACCAATCTGCGAGGCGGTGGGGAGTATGGTGAGCAATGGCATCTCGAAGGAAATCTTACCAATAAGCAAAACGTGTTCGATGATTTTGCCGCATGCGTGAAATACTTGAGTTTAAATAGTTACACCACTCCTGAGCGAACAGCGATATTGGGCGGCAGTAATGGCGGTTTATTGATGGGAGCCGCGTTGACCCAGCATCCGAAGATGGTCAAAGCAGTCGTTGCGCTTGTCGGTATCTACGACATGCTGCGTGTTGAGCTCTCACCCAACGGGGCGTTTAACGTCACCGAGTTTGGGACCGTTAAGCAGAAGGATCAGTTTGACGCGTTGTTTGGCTATTCGCCGTACCATCACGTGCAGGATGGTGTGGATTATCCTGCAGTACTTTTCATGACGGGTGAAAATGATCCACGTGTTGACCCGATGCAGTCACGAAAAATGACTGCTCGATTGCAGCAAGCGACCGCTGCTGGTGCGCCCATTCTGCTTCGTACCAGTGCCAATGCAGGGCATGGCAGTGGGAATTCCTTGACGGAACAGATCGAGCAAAGCGTGGATCTTTATGCCTTTCTATTCAGTCATCTGGAGGTCGATTGATATCCTGAGCGAGCGTTGCTGTAGGAGCTCTTGTTGGCGTTTGAAATGGACCATGCAAACCCACTAGCCGATGCGGAAGCCCTTCCCATAGGAGATGAATACTGGTACTCGGGATAGTCGCTTCTCGAAGAAGAAGCAAAAAAGGACTTTGCGGTGACTAAGTCCTCAGGGCTGAAGAACTTGATGTTGCCTCGGTATCGAGATTGGACGCGATCAAGATCAGCAAGCTTTGTCCATGGTATGCCATTGCTGTGGTGCCACACGATTGCCTGTGCAACGTTTTGTGGGATTTGGCCGGTGCCGAGTTGCTGACAGACCTGTGTGATAATAGGGTCAGTCGTGAATGTTTCCAGTGGAATCATTTGATAGGCGACTCGCGGTTTAGGATCCGGTTTTCCGTGTTCAAGGCACACTGTTTTGGCCTTAAGTTTGTGGACTTTGCCGGGGGCAATACGCATGATTCCCCTGCCAAAACCTTGTTGGTTCCCGAAGCCCTGTTGGTTTCCAAAATCTTGTCCGTTTCCCAAATTGAATCCTCCACCAACACCTTGGTTTGTGCCGCCGCCTGGATTCTGGTTCTGATTGGGATTTTGCCCGAACTGTCCGAGCACGGGTACGGCAGCGATTGCCTTGGGAAGTCTTAGTTGCAGAGGTTTATCTGACTCATTCGTAATTAAGACATTAGCCTGCAGGGCATTGAGGGCGATGAATTTGACCGTCACATCGCCTTGCTCAACTGCTTTGAATAGTTCGATTTCCTTTTCTTCTGCTGTAGCTCGCTGGGAGCCAATCAATCCGATTGCCACGAGAATCAGAGGAATGAAGTTGCTGGTGTGTCTCATGAGTTAATTCCTTTGACAAGTTCTGAAAGACAAGGTCAGGATTACAGAGCAGACAGCGTGCCAAAACAGCTGTTTTTCAGCGAGCACGTGATTTGTGGTCCAAAGCACACTGGTGAAATGACTAGGTCACCAAAACGTTGGCTCACGATTGCACACGTGTTTTGTTTTGCTACAGCTTGGTAGCGAATCTCAGGCCTTCTTTTTAGGCAACGTGAATAATCTGGGGGTATCGGGTAAGATCTGGATGCGAGAAGCGGTATGCCACGTTTACATGCTGTAGATTTCAAATCGCTTCGCCAATCCCAGTAATGGGAGTCATTTCTGAAACCATTCGTGCAAGTGAAATAAACATGCAGATTCGTGTTGCAAAGCTCATTGTTCTGGGATGTTCGTTGGGATGTTCTCTGGGATTTCTTCTGGGTGTTCCTACGCAGTCAGTTGTGTTTGGTCAGCAATCCGTTGATGTTACCAAGGGGATTGATCAATACGCTGTGGTGGACCTGACCACTGATCTCAGCCAATTGACAGATAAGCAGCGGCAGATGCTTCCCTTGTTGATGGAAGCTGGCAAGATCATGGACAATTGCTTTTGGTATGAGGCTTACGGCCCACGTAAGAAATTTTTGGAGGCGCTGAAGCAATCCAAGGTCCGGAGGTTCGTGAAGATCAATTACGGTCCATGGGATCGGCTTGATGGTAATGCCCCCTTTGTTGAGGGCGTGGGTGCGAAACCGTTGGGTGCGAATTATTATCCTGCCGATATGACCAAGGCGGAGTTCGAAGCGGCTGATTTGAGCGGCAAAGATAGCTTGTATACGTTTTTGCGTCGTGACAAATCCGGCAAACTGAAGGTTGTTCCCTATCGCGAACAATTCAAACAGCCAATGCAGCGTGCAGCTGATCTGCTGCGTAAGGCGGCGGAGTTAGCCGAAGATCCCGGACTGCGACGGTACTTGCTACTTCGTGCTGATGCTTTATTAACAGACGACTATCAACCGAGTGATCTTGCCTGGTTGGACATGCATGACAACACCATTGATGTTGTGATTGGTCCGATCGAAAACTACGAAGACAAGCTGTACGGATATAAGACGGCACACGAATGTTTTGTGCTGATCAAGGACAAGGCATGGAGTGCCCGATTGGCAAAGTATTCGAAGTTCCTGCCAGATCTACAGGCAACCCTGCCCGTGCCTGACAAGTACAAGCAAGAAGAGCCTGGAACCGACACTGAACTCAATGCCTATGACGTGATTTATTACGCAGGTGATTGCAATGCTGGGTCAAAAACAATCGCGATTAATCTACCAAATGATGAGCAGGTTCAGTTGCAGAAGGGAACACGCCGGCTGCAATTAAAAAATGCGATGCGTGCCAAGTTCGATAAAATTCTCGTCCCCATTGCAGATGAGCTGATTGCAGAGGATCAACGCAAGCATGTCACGTTCGATGCATTTTTCAGTAACACGATGTTCCATGAGGTAGCACACGGTCTTGGTATCAAGAATACGATTGATGGACGTGGTTCCGTGCGTACTATTTTGAAAGAGCACGCGGGAGCAATTGAGGAAGGAAAAGCTGATATTCTCGGTCTGCACATGATCAACCAACTTCACGAGCGTGGAGAGCTGAAAACGGACCTGCAGGATTACTATGTGACTTTCATGGCAGGGATTTTTCGAAGCGTGCGTTTTGGTGCCTCAAGTGCACACGGCAAAGCTAATATGATTCGTTTTAACTTTTTCCGTGATGAAGGTGCATTCGAACGTCTGCCCAATGGTCGGTACCGTGTTAATGTTGAACGCTTTCGGCAGGCTACCAAACTGTTGTCGTCGTTGTTGTTGCAGTTGCAGGGTAATGGTGATTACGCCGGAGCGTCTGAATTGGTGAAGACGAAAGGAGTCATCGGGCCACAGTTGCAAGCGGAGCTTGACTTACTGACTGAAAAAGGAATCCCGGTAGATGTGATTTTTCGACAAGGGCCAGATGTACTTGGTCTGAAGTAGTCTGTGTTGAATCAGTGCGAGCCCTTTGCGGCTATTTGAAAATATCGCGGACAGGCATATGCCTGTGTCCCAATTTTTACTTTCCACAATGATCTGGAGATCACTTTCATGGTTCGTGTTTTTTGTTGTCTTGTTTTCTTCCCTCTTCTGTTTTCTATCACCGCTGCTCAAAGTCGAGCTGAAGAAGCTGCGAACCCGGATTCCGAAGGCATGGAAGTGATTTTTAATGGAAAGGATCTCACGGGCTGGGATGGTGATCCACGTCTATGGTCAGTTCGTGATGGTGTGATCCATGGTGAAACAACTGCCAAAAATTCGGCGAAGGGAAATACCTTTCTGATTTGGGAAGGCGGCAAATTGAAGGATTTTGAATTGCGGCTCTCTTTTCGGTGTACAGCCGACAATAACTCTGGCATTCAGTATCGGTCGATGAGAGTGCCGCAAGGAAAGCGGGTTGGTAACAACTGGGTTGTGAAGGGCTATCAGCACGAGATACGCAATGAAGATACTTTTCCCAATGTTCCAGGCTTTATCTACGACGAAAGGGGCAAACGCGGCCGCATTTGTTTGGTAGGTGAGACAGCGACATGGAATGCAGATGGCAAGAAAGTGGAAAAGGAACGATTGATTGATGCAGCAGGATTCAAGGATCTGATGAAGGTTGATGAGTGGAATGATGTGACAATCATTGCTAAAGGTAATCGCATTCAGCATTTTCTGAATGGAAAGAAGATTCTCGACTTTACAGATGAGCATCCTGAAATGGCATTAAACGAAGGGATTCTCGCACTGCAGTTGCATGCGGGTAAACCAATGTGGACGGAGTTCAAAGACATTCGGATTCGCCTCGACAATAAGAAGTAATGCGAGCGACTGATTCCTGTGCCGATTGCGGCACAGGAAGTCGTGGTCGATTGACAATCATGCTGGAGTCCATGGGGTGGACTCGGTGCTGTAGGTCGACTTCGTAGCATACGAAGTGCTGCAGACAAGCTGGCATTCATACCACGAGTGGGGCACTCGCGAATGCCACAAAGCGGGATGCATCGTAAGTGCGATCAGTCACTCTGTCACCTCGGGTGGATGCACCCGAGACCGGTGAAGAGTTTTGGCGATTGCCACGAATTTGCGATGACTTCTGACGAATCCTCTCAGAAGGCTGCTGGCGAAAGCCACTAACAATTGCTCTGTTTCGCGGTCAGGTTGTCATGGCGGGTGTGTCGTCTGGGGCCGTCAGGTTTGGTCCCACATTCAGAAGTTCTCTTGCCGGTAGATGCCAAGGTAGCGTTACCCAGAAGGAACTACCTCGTCCGAGTTCACTTTCGAAGTCGACTTCGCCACCGAGAAGTTTCGCCAGTTCTTTGACGATCGACAGCCCAAGTCCAGTTCCGGCGAATTCTCTGGTCAATCCTTCGCCGTCCAGCACTTTCCGGCTTTGTCGGAATTTTTGAAAGATAATGGACTGATCCTCACCGGCAATCCCAACACCGGTATCACTGATGAGCAGTTTAAACCGACCATTATCAACATCGCTCACGGTGACCTTAATCATGCCACCTTCCGGTGTGAACTTGATCGCATTGCTCAGCAGATTGTTGAGGATCTGACCAAGTTTGTTGGGGTCTTGATGTGCCTTTGGCAGATTGTCTGGGACATCGACGGACAGCGAAATGTTCTTATCTTCAGACAGGGACTGAATCATGTCACATTGCGCAGACACGAGACGGCCGAGCTCAAATTCACTCGACTTCACTTCCATTTTGCCAGCCTCGACTTTTGCCAAATCGAGGATGTCATTAATCATTTCGAGAAGCAGTCGACCACTCTTTCGAATGTTGGATGCATATCTTCGCTGCTTATCGTTAAGCGAATCGATTCCCTGCAAAACCTCCGAAAATCCAATGATGCTGTTCAGTGGGGTTCGTAGCTCGTGACTCATGTTGGCAAGAAAGTCACTTTTCAACCGATTGGCTTCGTAGAGCTGTAGGTTTAGCTGCGCAAGCTGGTCGACACGGGTGTCGAGTTCCGTGTTGACTTCCTGGATCTGATCCTGGGTTTCGGTAAGGTGACGCAGCATTCGATTGAAGGCATCTGCCAACTCACGGAACTCGTCTTCTGTTTCGATCGTTGCTCTTTGGTTGGTGTCTCCATGAGTAATGGCATCACTAACGTCACGCAGGTGGTACATCGGATATAGGACCAGATGACGCACGATGGTGTGCAGGACAAACAAGGTGACGGCGACAATCAACATTCCCAACGCGACGACGATAGCTCTGATGAACGTGGTTGATTCCCGCGTGCTCTCGTAAGGCATGGTCACTTTATGCACACGGAACGGAATCTGAGACGCTCGTGTTTCAGGAGGCGCGTTTGGGTCAAACGTCGTTTCGCTGCCCTTGGCCATATGACACAATTGGCAACTTTGTTTGAAAAAGACAGGTATGTAGTAGACGCAATTTCCGTCGTCCGTTTCATACTCGTCGAACAGTGGTTGTTCCAGATTGGGCGTGATCTGACTCAGTGCTTCATTCTCGGCAAACTCAATTGGTTCAGTGAGGTCAGGGCGTTGTTCACGTAGGGAGTTCGCGTAGAACGTTACTGAATCGCGTCTCAGTTGTTCCAGAATGGCAGCTTCGATTGGATCATCGGGTGTTTCCCGATTTGGCAGTTTTGAGTACTGCCGTGAATCACTTAGCGAGAGGAATTCGTGCTTGCTTTTTGCTGCTTGATCACCGTCGTCCTCATCAAAGCTGTCGCCCGTGACGTTGGCACCGATAATGACCTTTCGAAGGTCACTGAGGACAGTTTTAGGATCAACTTGTTCAAGATCCGGATCAGAACCTGATGTGACCGTTTCACGCTGGTTCTTGGACCACACTGCATCATCATGAAGCAGCAAGAGTTGGATTGCCGCAAAGTCTTTTGCGCGTTGTCGGGTTGTATTGAGTACCAGTTCACGCCCCAGTTTCTCGACCACAGCAAAAGCCCCAAGCATGAGGACCATCAACGCTGAACCAAAAAAGAGCAGACATTTCCGCTCCAGACTCATCGATGCAAAGAGGCCTTTCAGCAGCCGAGTCATGATTTAGTGGTTATCCGATCGAGGGTACGAAAGCCCGCATTCAGTTGAGCTGGACGCAAGAGTGTGACGGAATTTGTGTTTCGATGGCACCCGAATTTGTCTCTGCTCAGAAGCTCTCTGGTGAAGCCCCATTTTAGCTGGTTTTTGTGCTGATGTACGGGTTTTTGCTTTCTATTGGTGCATTCGAGGCATCCCATGCTGCGCCTTTTGATTCCATGTATTACGGGTTTGAGGGGCTGCTGCGTCGCACTTCAGGCAACTAATTCGGTCGTGACTTGACGATGTTGACACAATGCAGCATGGGAAAATGCATCCAAATGTGTGGGTGCCCATCCATCAGAACTCGCGAAATACGATTTGAATGGAAGAGCAAAAAGTACGTTTAATGCACTATGACCCGCGCTGGCCGCAGGAATTTCAGCAAACAAAAAGCAGTATCCTGCAAAGTTGTGCTGGTTGGGTTACCGCCGTTGAGCATGTGGGTAGCACCGCAATCTCGGGATTGATCGCCCGTCCCACCGTTGATGTGCTTGCTGCTGTGGAAAACGAGGCTGCCCTGGTAACGGCAGCCCAGTTGATCGAGGGGCTGAATTTCAGAATCAATGAATCACCGGATTGGTCCACCGAACCAATCGTACTCGGTAAACCTCGTCATCTCTCAAGTGCTCAGCCGGATCCAACCCACTGTGTTTGGCTTGTGGTTTATGGTTCTGATTGCTGGCACAGGATGATCCGTATGCGAGATTGGTTACGGGATCAGAAGGAAACGGCAATCCGATTTGAGGAAGCCAAAGTGGCACGTTGGCGAAGTGGTGAGGGGGAACTGTCGGCTTATGAGTCGGACAAAGCACTTTTCTTCGCCCATTTGGAGGATCAGATGGAAGCATCTCGGCGTTCGGGCGATGGTCAGTGATAAGAATTTGTTGCGAGGGTGATCAGCCACCCTCAGGTAGCGAGTACCGGCGAAAGAGGCCTTTCCAGCTATTGGTGGAACTTCCGATGTTTCATGGAGATGTGGATACTTTCGCCGCTTGTCATGGTGCGTTGGGGTAGGTCGGCTGAGTATACTGGGACTGCACACCTCGTCTGATCTACCTTCTTGACCCTCTGAATCGCGATTCTTTTCCATGCCTCGGAGCCGACTTGGACCACTCGCGATAGAAACGAAACTGGGTGACCATCCGTCGCAAAGTTCGGTTTGGAGGGCGATTCATGTGCAGCTCAAGCGAGCAGTAGCTGTCAAAGTGTTTGCCTCTCCTTTTGGTGGTACGCCGGAGGCCCGTTCTGCGTTTGCAGCAGAATGGGAGGTGCTAAAGCAAATTCAACATCCTGCCGTTGTCCGCTGTTACGGTGGTGGTTTTGAGGAAACAGATGCCTACTTGGCTCATGAACTCATCGAGGGGCCTACCTTGGCCAGTGAGTTAGAACGCCGCTCGCGTCTTTCGTGGGAATCCGTTTTGGATCTCGCTGAAGCGTTGACGGGTGCGTTGGAGTCATTGCACGAAAAAGAAATTGTGTACGGAGTCCTACAGCCAGAAAAGGTACTCTTTGCAGGGTTGAGTCCTGTCTTGATCGATGTTCGTGTTGACAGGGCGAATTCGTTGTACCGTACTAATCGCGCGGTAACGCCACACGAAATGACGTTTTGGTCACCTGAGTTGGCTGAAAATGCAAACGCGTTCTCGGTTCATAGTGACTTGTATTCATTGGGTGCGACTCTATACACGGCCTTGACTGGTCGGGCTGTCGTTTCAGGTAACTCGGTCGAAGAAGTGCGAGGTAACATTCTTTACGAAAAACCTCAGAGTCCTGCTTCCATTGTCATGGACTGCCCCGTCTGGCTCGACAAGCTGATCATGCAGATGCTCGAGAAAGATCCCAACGATCGACCACATGGTGCTGCTGCGGTAGCACTTGCCTTGAAAGAAGTGCGACGTCGGTCAATGTCACGTGCCGGGGTTGCCGAACATGTTTCGCACGGGTTCAGTCCGCTAAATGTCACCGACCAAAAAGAAAGAGATGAAGCCCGTATTCTGCTGGGGCACGGGGCAATGGAGGTTGGTGAGGATGAAACCGTCGCCAGGCCGGAGTGGTACGATCGAGCGATTGTTCTTGTTCTTGGGTTGATCGTTATTGCTTCGATGATCACTTACACACTTTGGCCACTGAATGAAAATCAAATGAAAGGCCGAGCAGAGGATTTGCTGGCGCGTAAAAATCGGAACGCTCTGAATCAGGCTAAGGTCAGTTTCCTCGTTCCCATGCTCGAAAAGTATCCGGACGGAGAGCATGTTGAATGGGTGCATGAGCAATTGGACCGTGTGGAGATGCTTCAAGCTGAGCACCTTTTGGAAGTCAAGTTAAAGGTCAACCGACCGTTATCCAATGAGGGTGAGCGACTTTACGCCGAAGCCTACGAGTTTGAAAAGTTTGGTGACGTGGCAACCGCGCTGGATCGCTATCGCAGCATGGAGACGCTTCTGGCTGATGACGACACCTACAAACCATTCGTGAATCTGGCACGGAGACAAATCGCAAGCATCGAGGAGAATGGTGTGGAACAGGGTGAAGCTGCACGCATCATTCAGGGCAAACTTGATCAGGCGGACGAATCGCTACAGAATGGAAACATCATCGCAGCCCGAAAAATCTGGTACAGCATCATCGATCTCTACGGCAATAACGGTAATGTTGCTCCACTTGTTTCAAAGGCACAGAAACTGATTGCCGACAACGGCATCCAAGAGCAGGAGCCAACAGAGTGAGCCAGCATGATGATTTTGCTTCGCCTATTGAGGCGCAATTGGCAGTGCCACCAAGTGCTGTAGCCGAGATGGATGCTTCAACTTTGTCGACTCCGCAAGGTTTGGTTGGCATTGCACCCGCACGGTATGGTGGTGCAGAAAAGCTGATTCAGAGCAAACTTGCGGTGTTGGCGTGCCTGTTTCTTGTAACAGGTTTCTTGGGGTTGCCGTTGCTGTGGATGAATCGAAAGTTCAGTACGGCAGAGCGTTTCCTATGGGCGTTTATCGTAATAATCTACACGCTGGCTTTGATCGGGCTTGTCGCAGCCATTGTGCTCTGGTGCTACAAACAGATCATAGGATGATCAATCACTTTGGCTTACGGCAACCAAGTTATAGGGTCCCCGGCAAGCACTACTTGAGCTTCGTTTTCCAGCGATCAATCTGAAGTCGAACCTGGTCCGGTGCCGTTGATCCATAACTGACAAACGCAGCAACCGAGTTTTTGCAGCCGAGAGACTCAAAAACGGTTGCGTCAATTTCAGACGCGTGGCTTTGCAGTAGTTCCAATGGTAGTTCAGCCAGTGGGACATCTCGCTGCATCGCCTCACCAACGATCGCGCCCACAAGGTGATGGGCACGTCTTTGGGGAACGCCTTTGTCAATCATCCATTCCATTAGAGTTGTTGCATCCAGATAGCCACGTTCCAAACGATTCTCTATTGATTCCCGTTGCAGTTCGCTTCCGGACACGATCGGCGCGGCCAGTTCAAGCATCGCCAGGACGGTATCGAATGAGTCAAACAAAGGTGGTTTGTCTTCCTGCAGATCGCGGTTGTACGCCAACGGCAGATTTTTCACCAACAGCATCAATGTTTGCAGGTTGCCCATGACCCGCGCTGACTTGCCCCGAGTCAGCTCGAGTGTGTCTGGATTGACTTTCTGAGGCATAATGCTGCTGCCAGTACAGAACTGTTGCGGGATCTTGATGAAGTTGTATTCCACCGTGCTCCATAAAATCCATTCCTCGGCCCAGCCACTCAGATGGGAGGCAATGGTGGCCAATACAAACGCACTCTCCAACATGAAGTCGCGATCGCTGCTGGTATCAAGGCTGTTTGCAGTGACACCTTCAAAGTCGAGTTGGCGAGCTGTCTGCTCTCGATCAATCGGAAGTGTTGTCCCGGCGACCGCGGCAATACCAAGACTGCATTGATTGACTCTGTGGCGACAATCAGCGATTCGCTCACGGTCTCGCTGAAATTTCTCGATGTAGGCAAGCCAGTAGTGTGAGGCCAGCACAGGTTGAGCCCGCTGCAAATGCGTGTATGCCGGAAGAATGATATCGAAATCGCCATCGCATCGACTTAAAAATGCACGCTGCAATGTTTCTAGCCGCGCATCGATACCGTCGAGTGCCTCGCGGACCCACATACGGATATCCGTGCTGACTTGGTCATTCCTGCTACGAGCTGTATGTAATTTCCGCCCCACATCACCGATCCGGTCAATCAAGGCCTGCTCAACATGCATGTGGATATCTTCCAGCTCAAACCGAAACGGGAGCTGGTCATTGTCAATTTCAGATTGGATTTCGACCAAAGTGTCGCGAATGAGCGTAAATTCTTCCTCAGTCAATAAACCGACAGT
>Ga0315315_10005994_pt1 | contig 11213 bp, 12 predicted proteins | sample M140m3416metaG_FD_203699 | JGI IMG/M metagenome (GOLD analysis project Ga0315315, IMG submission 203699) | Ammonia-oxidizing marine archaeal communities from Monterey Bay, California, United States - M1 40m 3416 | ecosystem: Environmental > Aquatic > Marine > Intertidal zone | place: USA... | reverse complement strand
TATTTTGGGCTCGGACCATACACGATGTTGAATACGAATTTTGGAACGTTAGTAGGCTACATGACTCTGACCCTACCATTAGTTGTAATCCTACAGACCATAACAATGGCTAACATCGACAAAACCTTAATCGAGGCCGCGAGGAATTTGGGATGTAAACCGTTTGCCACAATTTGGCGTATAGTTATCCCTTTATCAAAAACGGGGTTGATTGTAGCGGCAATCTTTTGCTTCATACTATCGTTTGGGGATTTTGTGGCGCCTTTTTATTTAGGTGGGTCACAGGAGCCAACGCTGCCAATCCTAATTTTAGATACCACGAAATCGGGGCAGCAGTGGCCACGTGCCGCAGTGGTTGCGATTTTCATGATGGCCACACTTTTCACTGTAGCTTTCACTGGAATTGCGGTTGCATATCGAAAAAAAACAAGTAAATGAAATCAAAGCGCACCCTAAATTTCACTCTGTCAGTTTACGTACTACTGATCTTTTTATTCGTATTCGCACCCATTTTCTTTAGCGTTATTTTTTCGTTCAACTCGCAACGTTTTCCGACAATTCCTTTGGGAAATTTTTCAACTGAGTGGTATGTAAAAATACTGAATGATCCTGACATTTGGCAAGCCGCGTTAAACAGCTTGATCGTATCGAGCTCAACCGCTGTCATCGCAACCATTCTTGGGTTTTGTACGGCTTATTCCGATTATCGGTACAATTTCAAATTCAAAGGCCCCTACCTCGCACTGATCCTATTACCACCCACTATTCCATTGATTATTATGGCTTTGGCAATGTTGGCTTGGCTGTCAAAAATTGGGATGTCGGGGCAGCTGTGGTCCATCATCCTCGCCCATAGTGTTTTGTGCGCGCCATTTGCTATGGCTGTTATTCGATTACGATTAAACCAAATGGATCCTGATCTAGAATCCGCGTCCTGGAACCTTGGTGGCACAGAATGGGCAACCATGCGCTACGTTATTTTGCCGTTTTGTAAACCCTCAATAATATCTGCCCTATGTTTGTCTGCAGCTGTTTCTTTTGATGAATTTGCGGTGTCTTGGTTTGTATCTGGGCTAAACAAAACACTACCAGTAATGATACTTGAGATTGTTCAGGGCAATATCGACCCGCAAGTAAATGCCATTGGTAGTTTTGTATTCCTAATCTCCATGACACTTGTCATTCTGGCTCAAGTTTTCTTTTTAAGTCGCCAAATGAAAGGCACCTGATCATGTCGGAACCTCTTGTTGTCTTAGAAAAAGTCCAAAAGTATTTTGCGAAATTTGTAGCTGTAAAAGAAATTAATCTTGAGATTTTTAAAGGTGAATTTTTAGCGATCATGGGGCCATCTGGCTGTGGAAAGACCACTACATTGAGGATGCTGGCTGGGCTGGAAACACCATCTATCGGTGAGATCCGTATGAACGGCGAAGTGATTAACGACGTTGAGCCTCATAAACGCGACACACCGCTGGTATGGCAATCCTTAGCACTTTTCCCATTCTTGACTGCACGTGAGAACGTTGAGTTTGGCTTAAAAATGAGAGGCATTGACAAGCAGGAACGTAGAAAGCGCGCGCTAAAATGGCTTGAAAAGCTTGATATCCTTGAATTTGAAAATCGAAATGTCTCCACTCTGTCCGGTGGGCAGAAACAGCGAGTGGCTTTAGCGCGTTCTTTGGTTTTAGAGCCTAAAATTCTACTGTTAGATGAACCCTTATCGGCTCTTGACGCGCATTTAGTCATTCGTATGCAGGCCGTCCTAGTGACACTCCAAAAAGAATTGGGCATCACCTTTGTTTATGTGACACACTCCCAATCAGAGGCTTTCGCGATGGCGGATCGCGTTGTCATCATGGGCAACGGCAAAATTGAACAAGTTGGAACCCCAAAGGATATATATCGGGCCCCACGGAATCGGTTCGTAGCGGAGTTCGTAGGACGCAACAACATTTTGTCTGGAACTGTTTCGAAGATCACCAAAAAAGCTGCGCAAATTGAAACGCCCTCAGGTGTGTTTTCACTCAAACCTGAGGGCCAAACCTTGCTCGAAGGGCAGGATGCAACTTTTGTTATTTCAGCAGATTTGGTCCATCTCTCCAGCGAAAAACCAGAGGCCAAAAATATTGTGCGATGCAAGCTCATTTCTGAAGAATTTGTGGGTTCAATGGTCACGCTCTTTCTCGAAGATGAAAATGAACAGGAGTTTAAAGTGCAGATGCAGGAACGCGAACTTTCCAAATTTGATTTACAGGCAAGCAAATACATTTGGTTAAGCTGGGATTCGGCCAGTGCCCACCTTTTAGCAGAAATGTAGGATCACCAAATGATAAGAAATCCAATCCCTTGGCCAAATGGCGCTAAATGCGCAGTCGCAATTACATTTGATATGGACGCAGACAGCCTGATCCATATTGCAAAGCCAGAAGACAGCTTGGACCGATTATATCCCATTTCAATGGGGCGATATGGCCCGTTAGTGGCGCTTCCCCGCATACTGGACACTTATCAGCGATTGGAACTAAAACAGTCATTCTTTATACCTGGCTGGTGTTTAGAAACCTATCCCGATGTGGCTGAGTCGATATTAAAGGCTGGGCATGAGATTGGGCATCATGGATACTTGCACGAAGACCCAATTAAAACTCGCGGCGATCAAAGGGAGTGGTTCGAACGAACGCTTGAAGTTCACAAGCGTATATGTGGGCAAAAGCCCAGAGGATATCGTGCACCAGTCTACAACATCACCAATGAAGTGATTGATCTTATGATCGAACACAATATGCGTTACGACAGTTCTATGATGGCCGATGATATACCCTATCAAGTTCAAACAACCAAAGGGTCACTTTATGAAATGCCAGTGCATTGGGGCACAGATGATTGGCCACAGTTCGCGCATTACGACGAAATTGGCTACATGATGCCGGTACGTGGTCCATCTCAAGGACTGGCAGGGTTCTGGGAGGAGTTTGAGGCCCAGTATAATGCTGGCGGCTTTTTTATGTTAATCATTCACCCTTTTTTGACAGGCCGACTTGCACGATGGCGGCAAGTAGAAGCCTGGATCAAAAACACGAAACACGAAAAAGATGTTTGGTTTGCAACTTTGGATGAAATTGCCGATCATATGGATAAACTGCAAAAAGATGGAACTTGGCATCCAAGCGTGGAGAACCTACCCTACTTTGATGCGCCAATCCTGGCGAAAGGAACCTGATGTAATGACCCCTGAAGACAAAAAGCTGTTGCGCGTTGCATATGAAGAGGCATTGGCTGGATACAATGAGGGCGGTTGTCCCATTGGGTCAGTATTGTCCCGCGGGGGTAAGATTGTTTCCCAAGGCCGCAATCAGCGGGTGCAAAAAGGCGACCCGATTGCCCACGGTGAAATGGATGCGCTTCGCAAGGCAGGACGTCAACAGACCTATCGCGACACGACACTCTATACGTCGCTAAGCCCCTGCATGATGTGTTCGGGAACAATCCTACAGTTTGGCATTCCCAGGGTAGTCATCGGCGAAAATACAAACTTTGGTGGAAACGAAGAGTTTTTGCGTTCAAAAGGCGTGGAGGTCATTATCGCCAATGACTCAGATTGCGTGAACCTGATGCAACTTTTTATCACCGAAAAACCTGAATTGTGGGCAGAAGACATCGCTGAGTGAATTTTGTATGCTCAAAAATCATTTGGCAGAATTATTTTTAATCACAAAAATCTGAGATTCCCGTTCAACAACTACTTTTGTTGTAATTTCAAAAAGCCCAAAGTGGTACTGACAAACCTTTAGCGCGCCAACACATTGGCGGCGAAACATCTAAAAGCGCCATGATCTATCCATTGGTCACGGAACCAAAAACTAGATCCTGAACAAACAATACCTACGACCAATAAAGCCGCATTGGATTTGTCACTAAAAGCTTTTGTTGGCTTTCAAAAGATCGCGCAATCCGGGGTATATAATCCACCAATGCGCCATCATCAGGCATGTGCGATTTCATATTGGGGTGCGGCCAATCAGTACCCCACAACACACGGTCTTCAAACTGATCTACAATACTTTGATAGAAGGGCACCACATCATCATAAGGCGGACCAGCTACGGTCAAGCGTTCAGGACAGGTGACTTTTGTCCAAATATTTTCATTTTCAGCCATCAGGCGGACGAACTGTTGAAAATTTGGGTGATTAACGTCCTTGGTAACATCTGGCCGCCCCAAATGGTCGACTACTATAATTCCCGGTAGTTGTTTCAGAAAAGGTACTAGCTCACTCAGGTCGGCAGCTTCGAAGTAAACAACAGTGGACCAGCCAAATTCCTGGATTTTCTCAGCAATACTGATAAACATCTCTTTAGGTGTCGCATCTACCAAACGCCGGACAAAATTGAACCTGACACCACGCACACCTTCCTTGTGCATGTCGGCCAGTTCTTTCTGCGTTATGTCAGCACCCACGCTGGCCACACCTCCTGCAAGATCACCGCCAGCGCGGCAAGCATCGATCATCGCGCTATTGTCTTTGCCGTGACAAGTCGCTTGCACGATCACATTACGGGCGAAACCCAAATGGTCGCGCAGGGCAAACAGCTGTTCTCTGCCTGCGTTGCATGGTGTATACTTCCGTTCGGATGCAAAGGGGAATTTTGGGGAAGGACCGAATACGTGGCAATGGGCATCTACCGCGCCTGAAGGCAGTTTAAAGTCTGGAATTTTAGGGTCTGGATTAAATTCTAGCCAATCAGTGTCCATTTTCTGTTCATTCATACAAAAACCTCTCCATCCATTAGTTTTCTTGCCGTGCGTAGTATCGCAGCTTCTTTCACCGTGCCAGCATCGTCCAATGTGACAATAACGGTCATTTCGCCTGTTGGGTGCTCCACCGACAAGGTGCGCGTTTCTCCGACACCCCTTTCAGAAAGAGTGTAGGCCACCGTGCCTTTGATCAGGCAAGCAGTAGCCACGCTTACTGCTCCCAAGACACCAATGGCTTTGTGACAGCGGTGCGGAATAAAGTTGCGGGTGCTGATCGCACCACCGTTTTTTGGTGCGTTCACAATTGTCATTTTGGGCACGGACTTATCACTGACATCGCCAAGATTCATCAGTGGTCCACAAGCTAGGCGGATTGTTTCTAACTTTGCGCATAACACTTTTTTTTCCTCAAGCGCCTCGGGTGTCTCAAAACCTGTAATCCCAACTGCGTCCGCCCGCATCAAGACACAGGGCATACCGTTATCGATCATCGTAACCTCGACACCCTCAACAATATCCACAACATTGCCTGTAGGTAGCAACGCACCGCAAGATGACCCGGCTGTGTCTTTAAATACCAGAGGTACGGCTGCCGCAACGCCAGGCACTCCATCAATATAAGCATTACCTTTGTAACTGATCACTCCCTCCGGAGTCGCTACACCAGCCACCGCAATTTGGCCTGTATTTTCCATATAAATAGCAATAGAGGTTTTATCCCCCGTCGGCGTGACTAGACCGCGTTCAATTGCAAAAGCGCCAACACCTGCTAAAATATTACCACAGTTTTGTGCATCCGTCACAAGCGGTTGATCCACAAAAATCTGCAGAAAAAGGTAATCTACATCAACACCGTCTCTTTTTGATTTAGCAACCACGGCTACCTTAGATGTTAAAGGTTCTCCCCCACCCATCCCATCGATTTGGCGCAGGTCTGGCGAGCCCATAATCCGCAACAAAACAGCATTCCGCGCCGCCGGGTCTTTCGGTAAATCATCAGCCAAGAAATACCCGCCCTTTGACGTACCACCGCGCATCCACATGCAGCGGATGCCGTCAGACATATTTTAGTCCCTTCTCAGCCAGCCGCTCGCGCATTTTGTAAATATCCAAGCCCAACTCTCCAGCTTCAAACTTAGCGCGCTTAGCCTTTTCATTTAACTCACGAGCTTGCGCTTTTTCCAGTACCAATGCTGCTTCTTCACGGCGTACAATACAAACCCCATCATCATCTGCCACCACAATGTCACCGGGGTTCACCAACAAATTAGCGCAGACTACCGGCACGTTAACAGACCCTAGCGTCTCTTTAATTGTACCTTGGGCATGGACGGCCTTTGACCAGACTGGAAAGCCCATCTCAGATAGGTCACTTACATCTCGAACCCCTGCATCAATGATTAGCCCACGACAGCCACGCACCATGGCAGAAGTGGCCAAAAGATCGCCAAAGTAACCCGCGTTGGAGGGCGTGGTAGTACCAAGCAACATTACATCTCCAGCCTGCAATAATTCAATCGCAACGTGGATCATCCAATTATCGCATGGCGGGGCAAGAATCGTAATAGCAGTGCCAGCGATGCGCGCACCGGGATAAATCGGCCGCATATAATCAGCCAACAGGCCCCTGCGGCCCTGTGCCTCGTGTACTGTCGCCACACCACAAGTAGCTAGGCCGTCGATGACACTTTGGTCTACGCGCTCGATTTGCTTAACTACAATGCCCGTTGTGCCCGGTTGATAGGTCATTCCAGTTCATCCACTGTCCGTGGAAAGACTGTTTCGAACCCTTCCGCATATTTCGCCGCACGCCCGCCAGATTGGCCGCCAGAGTTTCGTCGAAAATGGTTCCCACGATTCTCAGCCACATTCTTATAAAAATTCCATAAGTGCTCTTGACCCTGCATGCATTGGATTGCAGCCCACTTTTTGTCCCATACGTCAGTAATATCAAGAAAAGTGGTTGGCTTCCATTCCATCTGCTCGGTCTGATGAGGTTCAAAAAGATAAAGCTGTGGCGCACCCAGCACCTTTTGACCAGGATTATGACCCCAGGCCTGTGCAACCATCCGACATTCCAAGGCGAAGGTCGTCGTGTTCATGTGGTCCGTGTTATAAGGATCCCACTTTGAATGCGACATCATGAACTGTGGCTGGACTTCGCGGATCACATCGACCATGCGATTTTGAGTTTCGCGGCCTAGATCGAGCGGGTAATCTCCAACATCGAAGAAACGAATATCATTGACACCAAGAGAGGCGGCGGCATTTTCCGCTTCCTTTCGGCGTTCAGTTTTGACCTTATCCAGCGTCATGCCGTCCTGTTTCCATAGCTTAGCACTCTCGCCACGCTCCCCATAGGACAAACAAACCACCGTTACTTCAAAATCCCGCTCCTGATGCAACGCAATGGCGCCGCCTGCGCGCCAAACGAAATCAGCGGAATGGGCGCTGATCACCAGTGCAGTTTTCTTCTCAGACATCCATAGTCCCCCTGAATAAGTTTTTGGTCAGCCTGCTGAGGCCGTTACTACATCTACTCGGATGTAAAAGGTTTGCCAATTTCGAATTATGAAAATAAAATAAGAAAAAGCTATAGAGCCAATATGAAATACAGCTTTCCAAACATACGCCACATGCGCGTATTACTTGAAGCCGCGGACAGCGGCTCTGTCTCTGTTGCGGCGCAAAGATGCAATCTGTCTCAACCGGCCGCAACTCAGGCGATTAAGAAGCTAGAAACGCAGTTCAACACTTCGCTTTTAACGGGTAGAAGAAAGCGGATCACGTTAAGTGTCTGTGGAGCTCTATTTTCAGTACGGGCGCGTGTAGCAATGCATCACTTGAATGAGGGAGCGGAGGCTGCCCTGCGCGTTGCTGGAAACAAGACCCGTTCGCGATCTACGTTTGCACTGTCCACCACTTCCGCCCAATTGCGCAGTCTCATGTCCCTTGCTAACACAGGTAGCTTTTCTGTGTCGGCACGAACACTTAAACGTTCTCAACCGACTATCCATCGGACCGCCAGAAACCTTGAAGCTGTTGCAGGTGTTCCTTTCTTTGTCGCAAGCTCATCAGGGGTAAGGCTGACACCTGCCGCTGAAGCTTTTGTAAAGGGCGCAAAGCTGGCCTGGTCCGAATTACAGCAAGCAAAACAGGAGATAAACGTGGAGCTTGGTCAAGGAAGCAGCACTTTTGTTTTAGGAAGCTTGCCTCTTGCCCGCACGCTGATTGTTCCCAAAGCCATTCATGCCATGGTAAGCACTATTGATGGTGTTCAAATCCAGGTAGTTGAAGGACGTTATGCAGAATTATTGAGATCCCTTCGGGAGGGTGAAATTGATTGCATGATCGGCGCCCTGAGACATCCAGCTCCCGCAGATGATGTTACACAGGAAATGTTGTTTTCTGATTCACTTTCTATCATAGCACACTCCAATCACCCATTGGCAGGAAAACCTAATTTGTGTTTGGAAGATACATTGTCATACCCTTGGATGGCCCCACCGCGAGATACGCCAGCTGGCCAATACCTTTTTGATACGCTGCGAATTCAAGACAGACCTCAAACGCCAGTGCGTGCGGTATCTTCTTCCATGGCAATTCTCAGAGGTGTTCTGGCAGAAGGAAATTATGTTTCTATCGTCTCGCGTCACCAGATCCAGATTGACGAAGAATTCGGATCTATTGCTAGATTAGATATCCCTTTAGAAGGGCACACCCGTGAGATTGGGCTTACTTATCGCTCATGTTGGCGACCAACTAAAACACAAGAAAAATTTATTCAATACTTGCGTAAATTTAGCTCTCCGGCCTTTCAAGAATAGCTCTGATGAAATTATATCTATAGCTTTTTTCAATATAAATAAGCTCAATCCAATTAGCTAATTTGCTGGTCAAATGCTAAAGATTAGTGAAATCTATCAGTTGATATCTAGAATGCCTACGAACGGCTAAGGCATTTGAACCATTGGAATTAGAGCAGTTAGGGTAGTAATTTTACCAACGCATAACAGCATGGAGGCATAAGATCATGGCCCTAAATAAAGATTATGAAGATATTCCTGGAACCTTTGTCTTTGACGCGGACCGTGGCAGGGAAGGCTACCAGTTGAACCAGTTCTGCATCTCTTTGCGTCTAAAAAAGAATCGTGACACTTTTACTGCTGACGAAGCGACCTACTTGAATAGCTATAGCATGACAGCAGAACAACGCGAGGCAGTACTGGATCGCGATTGGAACCGCCTGCTCGAACTGGGTGGAAACATCTATTACACCAGCAAGCTCGCGGCGAATGATGGAATCAACTTTCAACAATTAGCGGGCCTGATGACGGGCATGGGTAATGAAGCATATCGTGAAATGATGGTCGCGGGAGGACGTTCTCCAGATGGCAATCGCTATCAACACGAATGGGATAAAAAGGATAAAAACTGATGGCGCGTATTACAGCTGGCGTGGGCTGCTCTCACGTACCCGCGATTGGAGTGGCAATGGATCAAGGAATTACAGAGCAACCTTATTGGGAGCCTGTTTTTGATGGTTTTGAAAAATCCCGCGAATGGATGAAGGCCCAGAATGCTGATGTAATTTTTTTAGTTTATAACGATCACTGCACGGTCTTTGACGCCTCCTGCATTCCAACCTTTGCCCTTGGATGCGCGCCAGAGTTTGCTCCCGCTGACGAGGGTTGGGGTCCACGGCCAGTTCCTGTTGTTAAAAACCATCAAGTCTTTGCAAGCCATATCGCACAGTCGTTAATTCTGGACGAATTTGACATAACCATCATGAACGAAATGGAGGTTGACCATGGCTTAACTGTTCCAATGTCGGTAATGTTTGGCGACAAAGGCGTAGATGACGAATGGCCCTGCCTTGTGATCCCCTTGTGTGTGAACGTGGTGCAATACCCTGCCCCAACAGGTAATCGTTGCTATAACTTGGGCAAGGCAATACGACGTGCGGTAGATAGTTTTGATGAAGATCTCAATGTTGTAATCTTTGGTACTGGCGGGATGAGTCACCAGTTACAATACAAACGTGCAGGTCTAATAAACAAGGAATGGGACAAACAATTTTTAGACCGGTTAACTACCGATCCCGTTGCATTATCAAAAACGCCTCATGTTGAGTATTTACGCGAAGCAGGCTCAGAAGGAGTTGAGATGGTAATGTGGCACGTCATGCGAGGCGCTTTAGACGACGCCGTTGAAGAAGTGCATCGCCATTATCACGTACCAGCTTCCAATACCGCAGTAGGGCACATTATTTTAGAGAACAAGAAAGACCAGGGAGAAGCAAAATGAGGATTTGTGTTGCGGGGGCCTACGGCGCTTTTGGAACAAAGCACTTGGAAGCTTTAGATGCCATTGAGGACGTGCACGTAACGGCGATTATGGGACCATCACAGTCTAAGATTGAAGCCCTTTCGGCAAAACGTGGCATTGGGTTTTCTTCAACCTCGTTGGAAGCGTGTATCGCACGCGACGATGTGGACGCGGTTATCTTAGCAACACCAACGCAGATGCATGCAGATCAATCAATTGCCTGCATGAAAGCGGGGAAACCCGTACTAATCGAGATTCCAATGGCTGATTCACTAAAAGATAGTCAACGAATCTGTGAGGTTCAAAAAGCAACAGGTGTGTTGGCAATGGCAGGACAAGTTCGCCGTTTTAACCCTTCTCATCAGTGGATTAAAAACAAAATCGACGCGGGAGAATTAAAAGTTCAGCAGATGGACGTGCAGACCTATTTCTTCCGTCGCTCTAACATGAATGCGAAAGGTGAACCTCGCAGTTGGACAGATCACCTGTTATGGCATCATGCGTGTCATACGGTTGATCTATTCCAATATCAAACTGGAGAAGTAGCATCACAAGTTTATGGCCTTGAAGGGCCTAAACACCCAGAACTCGGCATTGCGATGGATATGTCCATTGGGATGAAAACTCCGTCCGGCGCAGTTTGTACATTGTCGCTATCCTTCAACAACGATGGGCCGTTTGGGACATTTTTTAGATACATTTGTGACAATGGTACGTATTTAGCGAGGTACGATGACCTTTATGACGGCCGTGAGAATCAGATAAATTTGCTGGACGTTGCTGTGTCAAACAATGGAATTGAGCTGATTGACCGAGAATTTATCTCAGCGATAAAAGAAGGGCGCACGCCGAATGGATCAGTGCACGATACATTGAACGCTATGCGTACACTGGATCAGATCGAACAATCCTTTCGCTAACGCTTATTTAGCAAGCACCGCCCAATATTAACTAACAGAACTGTGTCAATCATCACCTTCGGCTACTTTCGTTAATGCAATCTATATCGCTTTCAGTTTTTGCGTCATGCTGAATTTCTCGATTTTGATCCTGCCGGTAAACAAAGCAATTCCTTGCAGTATGTTTTTACAGTGGCTTGTGAAAGAGAGGATTTCACTGAACAAGTCAAA
>Ga0315315_10005993_pt1 | contig 11213 bp, 9 predicted proteins | sample M140m3416metaG_FD_203699 | JGI IMG/M metagenome (GOLD analysis project Ga0315315, IMG submission 203699) | Ammonia-oxidizing marine archaeal communities from Monterey Bay, California, United States - M1 40m 3416 | ecosystem: Environmental > Aquatic > Marine > Intertidal zone | place: USA... | reverse complement strand
CCACGTGGTTTTATATGTAAGCCAGAGCGACTGTTCAGACCTTTGGATCTCTGGCACGGGTGGTGGTATGACTAACCTAGATAATGCCTACAGCCCTGAGTGGAATGCGTCATGTACCCTAGAGGGATGTACATACCCAAACGCGTGTAACTATAGCGGGATAGCAAACCTTGACAACGGCAGTTGTGAATGGGAGTCTTGTCATACTCAAGGATGTGTTTACGAAGACGCTGAGAATTATCACCCAGAGGCTACTCAAGATGATGGCAGTTGTGTTTTTAGTGCATCATCATGTCCATCTGATCTTGATCAAGACGGATCCGTTGCCACAACCGATTTGTTGTTATTTCTCTCTGATTTCGGAGCGAACTGTATGTAGAAGACATTGTGGTGAGCTATTCATGATGAGCTAAATTATATCTCCTGACTTCTTGTTTCATAAACATCTAGTCAGGAGATATATTCTTAAAATTAGATTGTCTTATTGAGGGATTTCTGCGCCACCAAACCTTCCCGAGCTCATCATGAGTACGCAGTGATTTTCTTTTGGAATCTCTTGAAGCCGACTCTCCAGCTGAGCCACTGATGTGATGACTTCAAGATCTTCTCTTTCAAAACATTCAATGACTTCTTGAATTGAAATTTCGGGAAGTCTTTTATGCTTGACCACTTCAGGGTCATAGAATACGACAGCATGATCAACCGCGTTCATGCTTCCTTTGTATTGTGGCAGGAAGTTTTTATTTAAACTCGAGAATGTATGAAGTTCGAAGACTGCGGTCACTGACCTGTCGGGATAAGACCCCACGACGCCCGCTTGTGTCGCTTTCAGTTTTGAGGGGGCATGTGCAAAATCTCTGTAGATGGTGAAGTTTTTTTCGGGTCTGTTCACAGCAACTTCAAGTCTTCTAGCAGCCCCTGTAAATCCCTGGATGGCTTCATCGAATTCTCGGGCATCTATTCCCAATGATTGGCACACGGTTCTCGCTCCAGCCAGGTTTTGGAAGTTGTGTGCGCCCACAAGCGCTGTTTTCACGCAGGTGTCATCCGAATAGGTGATTTCGGATAAGCCATTGCCCGGAACGCTTTTGGGTGTTTTGTAAGGTGTGAATCGGAGGTCTGGCCTTGCGATGAGGGCTTCTTCAATCAGAAGGACGAGTTGCGGGTCTTCGCTACAATATGCTAGGGTAGCGCCTTGCACCATCGTCCCTATGAACTCTCGGAATGTATCTAAGTAGCTTTCTTCTGTGGGGAAGACATTGATGTGGTCCCAAGCAATGCCTGTAATGATCGCAAGATGAGGCTTGTAATGTAGAAATTTGGATCTGCGATCTATGGGTGAACTCAAGTACTCATCTCCTTCAATAATCGCCAAATCGTTTGATTCATCTAACTTAAGCATCCTGTCAAAGCCAGCGAGTTGAGCCCCCACCATATAATCAGCATTCCGGCCTAGCGCGTTAAGTACGTGGAGTATCATAGAAGTGATTGTCGTTTTGCCATGCGACCCCCCCACGACGACCCGTTGTTTGTTTTCAGTTGCTTTGAATAAAAATTCAGGATACGATTGTATGTTCAGCCCGATCTCTTTTGCTTTGGCAAGCTCAGGATTGTCTATGAGGGCGTGCATGCCAAGGATGACAACATCTATATCCTTTGTGATTGAATCGGGATACCAGCCTTCACTATCTGGTAATAGTCCTGCATCATTTAGCCTGCTTCGGCTTGGCTCAAATATTTGATCGTCACTCCCCGTCACCTCATGTCCCAAATGATCAAGTGCGAGCGCAAAATTATGCATTGCGCTGCCTCCTATTGCTATTAGATGAATCCTCATGTGGTAAAGTTGAACATTTGTATCCTCACTTTTGCGATATTAAAAACCTTTTTCCCACATTGCGCATATGAAAATTAAGCATGGCTTCTCAGATGGTATTCGAACTTCTTTTAAGGCGCTCCCTTATATGATTCAGAATAAAATGCTGATTTGGTTCCTTCCCGCATTTTTTCTAACGCTTGCCTTGAGCTATGGTGCTGTTGCACTTATAGATATGGCTGTTGATTCTGTGGACCGCCTATACACGGATACATTTGGGGAATATTCTTTGGATGTATGTGGAGAAGGGGTGATTGTCATTGATTGCATTGAGGAGGTGTTAAGAGCCATAGGGTCTTACATGTTGAGTGTTGTGATTTGGGTGGGGCTGTTCTGGTTGAAGATAAAGTTATTAAAATATTTCGTGCTTGCTTTTCTTGGGCCTGTCATGTCTGTCATATCTGATGTGACTGAAGAGAAATTAACAGGCGTAAAGCGTTATGTCTCTTTAAAGAAATTTATTCGAGAGGTTTTTCGCGGCATTCGAACAGCATTTCTTTATTTATTTATAGAATTATTTCTCGCGTTACTTTTATTGGTCATTGCCCTTGTGGCGGGATGGGTTTTCCCCGTTTTGCTGCCTTTCATTGCACCCCTTGAAGTGATTGTTGCATTCATAATTGGTGCTTTCTTTTATGGAGCAGCGGCCCTAGATTATGTTTGGGAAAGAGAAGATGTGGGTGCTTTTGGTTCGTTAGGCCTGGCTTTTAAATCCCGAAGTTTGGCTGTCGGAATAGGTGTTCCTTTTGCGATTTGGATGGCAATTCCGATCGTTAATTTCACGATTGCGCCCATTTTCGCGCCTGCTTTGGCAACAGTGGCTGCAGTTCTTGCCTTAAAGGGAGGTCGAGGAAAGCATTCAAGTTCTGAGTGACACCATCAATTAAAAGGTAAAAAGAGGTGGAGTGTTATTTCACTTCTTGAATGATACCGCCAATAGATGCCAGGTCATCAAAGAAGGTGGGGTAGCTTTTTGCGACACATTCCGCATTTAAAATTTCCACTTCCGCACCTCCTGCACATCCTAAGATTGCCGCGGCCATCACGATGCGATGATCTCCATGTGGATCGATTCTACAGGCCTTTGTTTTCCCGGGGTGGACAACGAGATCGTCCTTGTCTCGTTCGATTGTAATCCCCGCTTTTTCAAATTCTGAGATGAGAACAGAAGCTCTGTCAGATTCCTTCCCAACGAGTCTATGTGCCCCGCTTAACCTTGAAGGTTTGTTACTGAAACAAGCCAAAGCGGCAAGAACAGGGAAGAGGTCAGGAGCGTTTGTAAGGTCGAGATTAAAAGTTCTTGGGCGTTTCTTCTTGATGCTCAATCCCTCGTCTGTGCCTAGAATATGATACCCTGCAAAAAGCAATGCGCCCTTAATGCCTGAATCAGCTTGGGTAAAGTCACCTCTTATTCCTGTGACTTCTAAATCGGGTTGTCCGCAAAGTGCCCCCAACACCAAAAGTGTGGCGGCGGCGCTCCAGTCGCCATCAATGTTGAAATTTCCACCACGCCCGGTTTGGTTTGAAGGGATGTGAAAAACATCAATTCCTTCAGAGGTTTCATGCGTATAATCCAGATTAAAAGTTCGCATGACCTCAAGCGTCATGTCAATGTAGGGACGGGATGTAAGCCCTTTAACTGTGACTATAGAATCATTCTCAGCATATGGTAATGCCAGCAGAAGCCCCGTGAGGAACTGTGAGCTTCCACTTCCATCAAGATGTATTTCACCACCGACCATTGGGCCTTCTAATTCAACAGGTAAAGTGCGCGTTGTCGCACAGGAAACACCTAGTTTTTGTAATCCATCAGTGACCATCTCGATGGGACGAGACAGCAGTGTTCCTCTGCCCGTGAGCAAGATGGGCGTATTCGCTAATGCCGCAATGGGAGCGAACATTCGGGCTGCAAGACCAGATTCGCCGGCATTGAGTTCTTTTGCCCGAGGTCGAGGTATTCCACCCAGGGTGGGCGTGATGCGTATTGCATCATTTCCAAGTTCTATTTCTCCGCCAAGAATGGCAGCCATTTCTAGCGCAGATGTCGTGTCGTCACTTTCACTTATTCCATGTATCATTGAAGGTGAATCTGCAAGAAGGGAAGCAGCGATGAATCGAGCGCTTAGGCTTTTTGAAGGAGGCGCAGAGACTTCTCCTGAAAGTGTGCTTGGTGTAACGCGTAGGATCATTTAACGGAGGCTGGTTTGCGTCCGACATAAATACTTGCAATCCCTCCAGTCAGAGGCGTAGCGCTCAGGTCTTCAAAGCCTACTGAGGCAAGACGATCAAGGAAATCACGTCCTTCAGGAAATGCTTGCACACTTTCTGGCAAGTAGGTGTATGCGGCGGGATCTTTGGAAACAAGTTTTCCAAGAGTCGGCATGATATATTTAAAATAAAAACCAAATAACTGCTTAATAGGAAATCGTTTAGGATTGCTAAATTCAAGTATAACTGTAAGTGAATTGGGTGCAAGTACGCGGTACATTTCTGAGAGTCCACGGTCCAGGTTTTCAAAATTCCTCACACCAAATGCGACCGTATATGCCTCAAAAGACGCATCTTCAAATGGAAGGTTTTCGGAATCTCCTTGTAACAGTGTAATGCTGTTTGTAAGGCCTTTTGATTTCAATTTATGGTCACCTACATCGAGCATTCCTTGAGAAATATCGATGCCTGTTATTTTTGCTTCGAGCCCCATTCGGATGGCTTCAATTGCAAAATCTCCAGTACCAGTTGCCATGTCAATAATGGTCTTCGGTGCGAACTCTTCGCGCTTTAAAATTCGGATGCATCGTTTGCGCCAAAGCACATCGATTCCCAATGAAAAGAAGTGATTTAAAAAATCATAGCGATGTGCGATGCTGTCGAACATTCTTTCAACTTGCTTTTTCTTGTCCTCCTCTTCAGGAGACGTATACGGAGTGACTTTTGTTCCCATGAATTTCAGTTCAAATTAACGGTTTACAGAATGATTTTGTGGTCATAATTGGTCACAGTCATATTTCAGATAAAAGTGTCTTTAAATCGACTGTAACGACTCCACTTTGCTCACAAACAAGACCGCCTGCGATGTTTGCAGTTTCAGCGATATGTGAAGGTGAAGCTCCTGAGGCCAGCATCAGTGCAGCTGTCGCAATGACCGTGTCCCCAGCGCCACTGACATCAATAATCTCGCTTGGACGGCAAGGGAAATGCGTGTGGACTACACCCTCAGATGGAGCGTGAACCCACATGCCAAAGCGCCCGAGTGTCGTAAGAGAAACAGTCGGATGTATGTTTTTGTGTAAGTCGTCTATCGCAGCAGGCAATCCTTCAGGAATGTCGACCTCGCGTTTGAGACCTTCACGGAGTTCCTTGAGGTTTGGCTTGAACAGGTCGACACCAGGGTAATTGAGAAACCCCTTGAATTTGGGGTCTACAGCAACAGGGATGTCTCTTTTGCGCGCTTCTAGAATGAGCCCCGAAATTAATTCTTGCGTGAGGACGCCTTTGTCGTAATCCTCAAAAATTACGACGTCTATGCTTTTGTTGTCTAGAATAGAAATGCAAGAAGACAGGAGGGATGCAGAAAGTTCCGAAGAGATTTCTTCATCTGTTTCTTCGTCTACCCTGAGCATATGCACTTCATCCCTGATAATTCGTGTCTTAACTGTCGTCGGTCGTCCCTTTGAAAGAATGCACCCTTCGACACCCATTCCCCGCGCTTTGAAAAGTTCGAGCAAACGAATTCCTACGGGATCATCACCTATTACGGTTGCAAGATGAACGTGTGCGCCCAGTGCTTGCACATTGCGTGCGACGTTTGCCGCTCCGCCTGCTCTTTCGTCTCGGCCGGTCATCAGGACAACAGGCACAGGCGCTTCAGGGCTATTGCGTTCCACTTTTCCAAACAAGTATGCATCCATCATGACATCACCTACCACAAGCGCGTTAAGGTTAGAAATGTTTTGTAATGCTTCTCGTTGGGTCATGTGTTGTTGGGTCAAATGTTTGACGACATCCATTGTCAATTATGACAGCTTTCTGACGGCGGCATCAATCCTGCGAACAGCTTCCGCGAGAACCTCATCTGAAGCTGCATAACTGATGCGAATGCATTCGGGCGTACCGAAAGCAGCACCACTTACTGTAGCGACATGTGCTTCTTCAATGAGGTACATGGCAACATCTTCTGAGTTGTTCAGTGTTTTGCCGCCATAGCTTAGGCCAAAAAGATCGCTGATGTCCGGAAACAAATAAAACGCGCCCATTGGAAGGTTGAGTTTTATTCCTGGAACTTTGCTTAAATCGGCATGCATTGCATTTCTTCTTCTGAGAAAGGCTTCGAGCATCGAATTTGCAATTGAGGGATCTTGTTCAACAGCTTCCGCTGCAGCTGCTTGAGTGATGCTACAAGGCGCAGACGTAAATTGCCCTTGGATCTTTGTACAAGCCGCAGCGATCCATTTGGGTGCGCCCATATATCCAAGTCGCCAGCCGGTCATCGCAAACCCTTTTGAAACACCATTGACAGTGATGACTCTCTCAATCATGCCAGGCTCAGCAGCCAAGCTCGCATGACGTGAGGTGAAATTGATGAGTTCGTAGATCTCGTCAGAAATCGTAAATACGTTGTCATGCTTGCGGAGCACGTCAGCGATTGCGGCAGTTTCTTCTTGGCTATAGACGGAGCCTGAAGGGTTGCACGGTGAGCTGTAGATCACCAGTCTTGTTTTCTCGTTAATCGCAGCCTCGAGCGCTTCAGGATTGATTTTGTAGTCTTCATTAATGGTCGTAGGAATAATCACTGGAATTCCCCCTGCGACTTTGACGATTTCCTCATAACTGACCCAATAGGGTGCAGGAAGGATAACTTCATCCCCTGGATTGACCAAGCTTAAGACAACGTTTGCAAGAGATTGTTTGGCGCCTGTACTGACGACGATTTGGTCTGGCGCATAGTCAAGTCCATTGTCTCTTTTGAATTTCTTTGAAATGGCTTCTCTTATTCTAGGCGTGCCTGGAACGGGGGTGTAGTGGGTCTCATTTGCATTGATTGCGTCAATTCCAGCTTGTTTTAATACAGCGGGGGTATCGAAGTCAGGCTCTCCCAAAGAAAGTGAGATGACGTCAACTCCAGAAGCTTTGAGTTCACGAGCCATTCTAGCCATGGCAATTGTTGCAGATTCAGACAGGCGATTAAGAAGATCAGAAGTGCGGTTTTCCATTAGAAGCAAATAAAGCGATTTTTCAAGCCGTAAAGGTAGTTATTTCCTCGGAAGGAGTGCGAGTCCAAGCATAGTAATTGCGCCATTTACAGGAAGCAACGAAAACCCGAAACTAAAGCCCCAGTATTTTGATAAAAAGTACTCAAGTAAATAGCAGACAATAGGGGAAGCTATAGCGACAAAGGGAATCCATTTTTCTCTTGGTTTGCTTTTAAAAAGGATGCCGAAGAAAAACAATCCTAAAAGGGGACCATAGGTATAGTTCGCGGCTGTAAAGAGGGCAGCAACGACGCTTGTGTCATTGACAGCCCTAAATGCCATGATGGCGATGAACAGCAGTCCTGCCATTCCCAAATGGACTGTCTTTCTGATTTTTTCAGCTTTTTCATCCGCCATTTTTTGGGTGCCGAGGAGGTCAACACAAGTTGATGTGGTGAGTGCCGTTAACGCCGAGTCAGCCGAACTGAAAGCAGAGGCAAGAAGTCCGATGAGGAAAACGCCGCCTGCCATCGGTCCCAATGAACCACCCAAAGCGAGGGTAGGGAAAAGCCTATCTGTCGCTTCTGGAATAGCGATTCCTTCCACACCTGCATGCAGATATAAAAGCGCGCCAAGTGACAAAAATAAAATGTTTGCAGCGAAGAGAACCACAGCAAAACTGGCCATGTTTAATCTCGCGCTATTGAGGTCTTTGCAGGCGAGATTTTTCTGCATCATATCCTGATCTAGCCCCGTCATGGCAATACACACGAAGGTGCCGGCAAGAAAGTGTTTTACAAAATGATTGCCTGCTTTCCAGTCATCAAAGACGAATATTTTTGTCATTCCACTGGACTTCACAAGTTCGGGGATTGCTGTCACAGATGCGCCATATGCATTTGAGATTGCCAGTACAGTAAGGATAACGGCAGTGAGCATGCATGCGGTTTGGACTGTATCGGTCCAGATTACAGTGGCCATTCCTCCCTGCCGTGTGTAGGTATATATAATGGCAAGGACCACAGAGACAATTGCTGCAAAGGCCCAGCCAGGAACACCCCCTGTGCTGTTTGAAAAAAGAGGCTCAAGGATGGCAAGTTCCACGACGATTGCCACAAGAAACAGTCTGAAAGATGCCCCGATGACTCTGCTTAAAATAAAGAATGAAGCCCCTGTTTTATAGGCGCCATTCCCAAATCTTTGGTCCAAATAAGTATAGATGCTGGTAAGCCCTAACCGATAGTAAAGTGGCAGAAGCACAACGATAATAAAGAGATACCCCATCATGTATCCCAGGACCATTTGAAGGTAAGTGAAACTTTGTGTATTTACCCAGCCAGGAATGGAAATAAAGGTGACGCCACTAAGCGAAGCACCGACCATTCCAAAGGCCACAACATACCAAGGCGCCTTTCTCCCAGCCAAGAAAAAGTCTGACGCGTTTTTATCCCGGCCAGTGATGTGACCGATTAAAAATAAAACCCCAACGTAGAGGCATGAAATAAGAATAAATGTGGTTGCTGACATGGTCCCAAATTTACATGTTAGAACACCGGCATTGGCGTTTTATATTTACACCGTGCAACAACTCCCTTCACGGCTCATTGAAGCCGCCGTCGATCAGATTTCTACTCTGCCTGGTATAGGCCGTAGAACCGCATTGCGACTGGCCTTGAGTCTGCTTAAACGGGACAGCGAAAGGGTGAGATCCTTGGCTGAAGCCATCGTCGCTATGAGCGAAGGCGTCAAGCCTTGTGACGTTTGTCACAACTTAACAGAACAAGTGACGTGTTCGATTTGCGCTGCACCCACCAGAAATAGAAACCTGATTTGTGTGGTTGAAGACATTAGAGATTTACTTGCCATAGAAAATGTAGGCACCTTTCAAGGTGTGTATCATGTTTTGGGAGGAATCATTAGTCCGATGGATGGAGTAGGTCCATCGGATTTAACGATTGAGCCATTGATTCGGAGACTTTCTGAAACAAACACCGATGCCGGAATTGATATTTCAGAGGGACGTGTCTCAGAAAACGCCACAGAAATAATTTTTGCATTGCCAGCAACAATGGAAGGTGATACGACGTCGTTTTTTTTGTACAAAAAAATGGTGTCATTCGACATTAAGATTACGACGCTCGCACGAGGTGTAGCTGTGGGAGAGGCGTTACAGCACGCTGACGAAGCGACCCTTGCACGCTCCATGGATAACAGGACTTTATATGAGGGCTAGACGATGAAGTTATCTGTAATTATAGTCAGTTATAACGTTGAGCATTTCCTTGCGCAATGCCTTATTTCTGTTGAGAGAGCGATTGAGAATTATTCGAACCAAACGCCATCGAACCCTTCTCAAATTGATGTTTTTGTGGTCGATAACATTTCGGTGGATGGAACATGTGAAATGGTCAAGGAGCGTTTTCCATGGGTGACTTTGATTGAAAATTCTGAAAATGTCGGCTTTTCTAAAGCCAACAATCAAGCGATTCATATTTCAAATGCCGAGTACGTGCTCCTTTTAAACCCTGACACCGTCATACAAGAGGATACATTTTTAAAATGTATTTCTTTTGCCGATGACAATCCCAAGCTCGGGGGGATGGGCGTGCCCATGTTTGATGGGTCAGGAACATACCTTCCCGAGAGTAAAAGGGGGATTCCAACTCCTTGGGCATCCCTGAGTCGGATTTCAGGTCTTTTCCGTTTGGCCCCCAAAAGCAAGCGGTTGAACAGCTATTATGCAGGACACTTAAGTACAGATGAGAATCACAGAATTGACGTGCTAAGTGGCGCGTTTATGTGGATGCGTAAATCTGCTTTAGATGAAGTAGGTGTCTTAGATGAAGATTTTTTCATGTACGGTGAAGATATCGATCTCAGTTGGAGGATCGTGAAAGGGGGGTGGGAGAATCATTATTTTACAGGCACCAGAATCATTCATTATAAGGGGGAGAGCACAAAGAAGGGCTCTCTGAATTATGTGTCGATTTTTTACAAGGCCATGTTGATTTTTGCGGCCAAACATTTTGAAGGATCTCAAGCCAGATCATTTAATTTTTTAATTCGAATTGCGATTTATTTTCGCGCATTTATTTCTGTTTTACGTCGGGTAGTCACGCGAATGACTTGGCCCCTTTTAGAAGGTGTATTTCTTCAAATCGGGCTTTTTCTACTTCTCAATGTTTACGCAAATTATTCGGGCATTCAATACGACCCATATGCAACAAATGTTGCGATGTTGATCTATTCATCTATATGGGTGTTTTTCCTTTGGGTTTTTGGAGGATATGACAAACCATGGATTCCGAGAAGGGTACTGAAGGGCATCGCGGCCGGTTCAATTGTTCTCGTTGCTGGTTATGGTTTGCTTCCCGAAGATTATCGTTTCTCGCGTGCCATTTTGCTATTGGGTGCGATTTGGTTTTTGGCAGTCGTAATTTTCGGTCGAATTACTTTTGGCGTTTGGCGTTTTGGGGCGAAGCCCAAATCAAGACTCATTGTAGCAGGGAAGGAAGATTCGCAGTCCATTAAGCAGCTATTGGACTCTATTGAACTTAGGGAAGGTATTTCTGATGCGACACATGTGATCTCCTCACATGAACTGAATACAATTGTAGATGTCGTCAGAGTGCATTCAATTGGAGAGATCGTGTTTAGTGGCCGAGATGTCAGATCTAAGGATATTATTACAGTGCTCGCTTCCCTTGTAGATAAAACAGTCGTATGCAGAATTGCGTGGACTGATGATGGTTATGTGATGGGGTCTGGAGGGCCAGGTCCTGACCCTGTGACCGAGTTAGACAGAGCAATGTATGGTCCATCAGCCCGTCGCTCAAAACGTATTTTCGATCTGTTCTCCTCTTTCATTCTGCTGCTTGCTTTCCCTTTGCTTTTTATTTTCAAACGCTCTGACTGGATTGCGTATTCATTTACGGTTTTCCTTGGTAAAGCCACATGGGTAGGGCTAGACGGTGTCTACAAACAAGCTCGACCCTCGATTATTTATGCCGTTAAAAATGATAACGATAGAGTCAGAGAACGTCTTAACCTTGCTTATGCGAGAAAATACAATTGGTTTGAAGATCTTAAGCTTGTCCTAAACGCATTACTTTTACAATCTGTAAACTGATTAAATGGCAATTATTGAT
>Ga0315315_10005991_pt1 | contig 11214 bp, 7 predicted proteins | sample M140m3416metaG_FD_203699 | JGI IMG/M metagenome (GOLD analysis project Ga0315315, IMG submission 203699) | Ammonia-oxidizing marine archaeal communities from Monterey Bay, California, United States - M1 40m 3416 | ecosystem: Environmental > Aquatic > Marine > Intertidal zone | place: USA... | reverse complement strand
CGTAATAGTTACTGGAATAATTTCTATGGGCTTTTATTTGAGCGCTAGAACTACCAATATGGGGTATTGGCAAAACTTACTAATTGGAATAACGTTTACTTTGATAATTACCAAAATTGTTTTTGTAGGAACGCTATTTCTTGGTGATTCCTTCAGAATCATTAAATTTTGTTTCCAAAAAATAAGTAGTTGGTTTTCTAACAATTCTGACGCTTTAGAAATTGAAGGAAGAAGGAAATTCATAACACAAGTCGGAATGGGAATAGCTATTATTCCATTTACTGGATTTTTATATGGAATTATCAAGGGAAAATATGACTTTAAAATCCACAGACAATCTTTAACTTTTCCTGACTTGCCAATTGCATTTGACAAACTCAAAATTGTTCAAATATCAGATTTTCATTCTGGTAGCTTCGATGATATTGAATCGGTGGCAAGAGGGCTAAAAATGGTGCAAGACCAAAATCCAGATTTAATCTTTTTCACAGGAGATCTGGTGAATAACTTTGCACAAGAAATAGAACCCTACATGCATTTGCTGAAAGATTTAAATGCACCAATGGGAAAGTTTGCGGTTTTAGGAAATCATGACTATGGAGAATATGTAAATTGGGAATCAGAAGAAGAAAAACTAGAAAATACTGAATCAATAAAACTACATCTCGCCGAAATGGGTTTTTCTGTTCTAAATAACCAAAGAACCTCTCTAATTAAAAATAATGAGCAAATTCAAATAGTGGGCGTGGAGAATTGGGGTAAACCTCCATTCCCATCCTATGGAGATTTAAACAAGGCGCTGGAAGGCATAAATAAAGAAGATTTCACAATCCTTCTTTCTCATGATCCAGATCATTGGGAAGAAAAAACTTTACCGCATTCTAAAAATATAAACCTTACTCTAAGCGGACATACGCATGGCATGCAAATGGGAATAGAAATCCCAGGATTTAAATGGAGCCCTGTAAAATATAGGTACAAAAAATGGGCTGGTCTCTATCAACAAAACGGCCAATATTTATATGTTAATAGAGGGTTTGGATACCTAGGGTATCCGGGAAGAATTGGTATTTGGCCAGAAATAACGGTAATTGAATTAAAAAGTAAGTTTTCATAAAACATGTATGCAATTGTTCGAATCAGATAATATATCTAGAATACTACCGTTCAATTAATACTTACTCGTTAATAAGTATACCCACGCTGAAGAAATAAGCCATTTTATCCAAGTAATTTTATCGTTCATTACGGTTCAACTGAAAGCTTCTGCTAAATAGATAAAAATGTGGTATAAATGGGCAAAAAGATTAGTAGCTGGAATAGGAATATTCATTGCTGTAATGTTTGGTATAGCAGCCCTCATTATAAATCTCTACGAGGATGAAATAAAGCAATACGCAGTAGAAGAGCTAAATAAAACCTTAGCAGTTCCTGTAGCAGTAGAAGAACTCGAACTGACACTGTTTTCGCAGTTCCCTTCTGCTTCATTGCGGTTTAACAAATTGTTTGTAGCGGATACCAACGATAATGACACGTTAATTTACGCCGATTACCTGTACATGAATTTTAATTTCTGGAATATGGTCGACGGAAACTATACCGTGAACGAGGTTAAAGCTGAAAATTCGGTTGTTAAATTACGCATTGATTATTTAGGTAATGAAAATTATCTAATCCTAAAACAAGATTCTACAGACAAACAAAACAATAAATTCTCATTTGCTTTAGAAGAAGTAGAATTTAATCATATTCGATTAAGTTATTCTAATAAAACCACTCAGCAACATTACAGTATCAACAGTGAAAATATAAACTTCGCCGGAAACTTCTCGCAAAGTAATTATGAACTTTCCGCAACATCCAATTTTTACATCAACCAGTTAAAAAGCAACTCCATCAGATATGTGGAAAACAAAAATGCTGCTGCAAATATTGTTTTGAATATTCATAAGGATAGTAGCTTGTATCAACTGAAAAAAGCAGAGCTATCTATTGAAGATTTGTTGTTTGACATGAGCGGAAAGTATACCAACAACAAAGACTCTTCATTTATAGATTTAAACATTAAAGGAAGAAATATTGACCTCCAAAGAACCTTTTCTATTTTTCCAAAAGAGTATTTTGACGCACTTTCTGCATACAAAGCTCAAGGAATGGTTGTTTTTGAAACGAGAATAAAGGGGATTATTGCCAAAAATTCTTCTCCCCTAGTAATTGCTGACTTCACACTAAACAACGGCGATCTAATCGAAAAAGAAACGGGGGCACAACTAAAACATTTATCGCTAGCTGGACATTTCGAAAGTCGAAATAAAAAAAACCACGAAGTAATTGAATTTAAGAACATCAGTGGAGTTCTTGAAAACGGAAAAATAGAAGGCAATATTCTGATTTCAAATTTTAAAACCCCGTCTATTGAAGCGGAATTAACCGGAAACCTTTCAATGAAAAAAATGAAGCAATTTGTCAACTCTGAAAAGATGGAAACCCTTGATGGAAATGCTTTATTCGAAGTTGAATTTGCCGGAATATTAAATACCGCTAATGGCGCTAAACCTAAGATAAAAACTTCTAATGGTTTCATTAAGATTCAAGATGTTTCTCTCAAAACAAAAAGCAGTCATCTATCCTTCACTAATTTAAATGGAAGTCTTTCCTTAAAAAAGAACGATGCAGCTTTTAGTAATTTAACAGGCTCCATATTAAGTTCTCAATTTAAAGCTGATGGAATAATAAAAAACATTATTCCGTTTTTACTATTCGAAAAAGAACAATTAGTAATCGAAACTGATTTTCGATCAAAATCTGTCAGTTTAAATGAAATAATGGGAAGCGCAACAGCAGCGACTTCGGAGGAAGCAATCCCCTTAAATTTTCCTGATAACATAAACTTCAATCTCAAATCTCACATTGGAGAATTGAGTTATGGGAAATTTACGGCATCTAATCTGAAAGGAATTATTACTTACCAAAATAAGAAACTTGCAGCAAAAAACATAACCTTCAAAGCCAACAAAGGAAGTTATATTTTGAGCTCAGAGATGGAACAAACGAATATAAATTCATTCTTTTGGACGCTTGATGGCACAGCAAACAACATCGACATTAATAATTTCTTTAGCGAATTTAATGACTTTGGACAAAAATTTTTGACTCATGAAAATATTAAGGGAAAAACCACGGTTCAACTTGGTTTAGCCACTGTTATTGATGGATTTATGAACATAGACATGGATCGTTTATACGCTGAAGCAAATTTTTCTATTAAAAAAGGCGAATTAATAGACCAAGCTGCATTACTTGATATTGCTACCTATTTTGAATCTAATAAAATTGTAAAAACAGTTATAGACACCAAACTATTAAAGAAAAAGATAAAACATATCAAGTTTGCAAACCTTGACAATAAAGTTATCATTGACAAAGGGAAAATTCACATGCCACAGATGACCTTATCTACCAATGTTATGGACCTCAACATTTCTGGAATTCACGGCTTTGATGACAACGTAGATTACCACCTTAACTTCAGGTTAAATGACGTTCTTGTAAAGAATAAAAATCAAGATGAATTTGGACCTATTAAGGATGATGGATTAGGAGTAAAATTATTTCTTCATATGTATGGAAACCTATCTGATCTTAAATTCAAGCTCGACAAGGAAGAAAAGAAAACAGCTCGAAAAGAAGCTATTCAAGAAGAGAAAAAAGAATTAAAATCCATCTTAAAGCAAGAGTTTGGGCTCTTTAAAAAAGACAGCACAATACAAACTCCGGTTGAAGAAGAAACAACAACAACTTTCGAGGTCGAATGGGATGAGTTTGATAACGAACCAGATGTATCAACTGACAAGGGAACTGAGAAAAAAGAAGAGAAGAAAAAAAAGGACAAAAACAAAGGATTAAATAAGTTCTTAAAGAAATTAGGGGTTGAAGAAGAAGAGAAAAAGAAAGTGGAAATTGAAATTGAAGGTTAACTCATAAACTAATCTCCATTCAGGGAATACATCGATAACTTCCCGCCGTTTTTTACAGTCAACTTACCTTGTTTCTCCTTTTTTTTAGGAGATTTGTTCTTTCTCTCATACGATTTACAGATAACCACCCCTCCCCAATTATCTCCGAAATGATTGGTAACTGTAGCTCCGTCAATAATTAACTTTGCTTTTTTCTCAATATAAATAGTTGCTCCGGAAGCCATACTAACATTGCTGTTTATAGTTAAGGCTGTTCTTTTTCTTACCACAATATCACCTTTTACCATCATAGCTTTGTTCCAATCGGTATCGTCCCAAACCTCAATAGTATACGCTGTGTCATATTCATTGGCTATAGTAGTTTTAATTAAAACTGTATCCGTTGTATAGCGTTTATGTATATGCGCTACTTGCAATGGCGAAAGATACCTCCTGCATTTGTTATACCCCATTATGTTATTACTTGTATTACTACTATTGCAATCTATCCAACCAAACTGATCCTTCTTGGGCAAATCTGAAAACTGCGGATAATTCGTATGGCTTAACCCTAAACAATGACCCAATTCATGACCTGATAATAAAGCAACTGCATAACCTTGTTTTTGATCAATATTAGACACATTTAAAAAAAAAGGAGATGGCCCACAACCAAATGAGGTTTTAACTCTAGAACTACCGGTGTAAAATAAATGTAGTGCGTTTTTATCCGAATTGGTATATTTTCTCCAAATATCCTGAGAGCAATTTACATCATGTTTCTTGAAGAAAGTAAGGCTTCCATCTCCCACCTGAGAAATGAGGTCCTCTTTAATTTTTAAAAATGTTACACCACCTTTTTGTCTTTTAGACATTAAGGAATATACGCCATTATTGCCGGAAGATTTTATTATTGTCAGACTATCCAAGTTCGGAGAAAATCGATTCAATAGATTGCCCTTAATTCCTATTTCATTTCGCATCAAATCAATTGTATCTATTTCCCATGGTGCTCCACCACTCATATGTAAAACGGTTCTTATCCTATCCCAATCAACAGCATCAACATGAAATTGAATCGTATCCAACCGGAATCTTATTCTTGAATCAGGAACAAATGGGACCTCTCCAGATTCTGGTAATAATGTTGGATTTGAAAATGTTGAATACATTCCATTTATCCAGTCAAACTGCTTCTGGATAAATTCCTTGTTATCTTTTGTTATGTTCTGGGGATTATTTTCGGATTGTTGAAGAACATGTACATGAACCTTAATAGTAATAACCGGATGTGTTTCTAAAGAGGTGTTCTCAAAAGGGATGTAATCTTTGAGATTTTCAAAATCAGCTTGTCCAAACGAAACAACATGAAATAATAGAACAAGCCCTATAAGGACATTACTCTTCATCCACCTGCTGTGCTTGTGTTTTTTTAGCTTCAATTCCATCTAATTCAAGTCGTATAGGAGCAATATACTCCAAATACTCTACCAAAGCACTATCCTCCAATGGATCAGAAGAAGGAATGTCTATTTTTAAGGGATCAACAGCTTTGCCATGAATAAAAATTCTATAATCTAAATGTGGGCCAGTTGAAGCACCTGTACTTCCAACTTCTCCAATTTTCTGTCCTTGCATAACAGAAGCTCCTTTTTTTATCCCAGGACCAAACTTACTTAAATGCATATACTTTGTTACCATATCTCCGGTTGTATGTTTAATTTTGACCAACCGACCAGCGTCACCAGCCCATCCTGCATAAATAACTTTACCCGTTCCTGTTGCCACCACTTCGGTTCCTGTTGGCGCTGCATAATCTACGCCATGATGCGGGCGGTAGTATTTATGCACCGGATGAAAACGCTTATGGGAAAATTTAGAAGATATACGACTATACTCTAGTGGGGCAGACAATAAGGCCCGCTTCATACTTTCTCCTTTTTCAGTATAATAACCTAAGTCAGCAGTGTCAGCTTCATAGTAAAAAACATAGTGATCTTTCCCCATGTGATTAAACAAAACTGCATTTACATTTCCAACGCCAATATTTTCTCCTTCAACATATCTCGTTTCATACATTACTTTGAAATAATCACCTTTTTGAATTCCAAAAAAATCGATAGACCATGCAAACAATTTGGAAAATTCCATCACTAAAGCCGGACTCAATTCATTATCAATAAATGCATTCCATAAACTTGATGTAATAACCCCACCAGCTGATTCAGGTATTATTTCTACATCTTTTTTTCCAACAAATACATTTAAGGTATCTTCAAAATTAAAAACAACATATTCTATTGCATTTTTTTCATAAATAAAGCGTTTTGTTCTTTTGTTTGAATCCTTGGAGCAAAAAACATAGTAAGGATGGTTAGGTTTTATTTTACGTACATCAAAAATTGAATCAAAGTCATTGGCTATTTTAAATATTGTTGTTTGGCTTATTCCATAATTTGGAAGTATATGTGTTAATCCTTGATTTGGCTGAACTACGCCACTATCAACGAAAAATTCTTCTACATCCAAACCGTACATGAAAATAGTATCCTTAACTATTTCCTCCACAATTTCAACTACTTCCTGTTTTGGCTTTTCTGTTTCTGATTCAGAACAACCCAATAAAGTGAATAAGCTAAGCAGGAATAAAGTATTTTTCATTTTGTAACTAATCATATTTATGAACTCGAAAATAAGTAAACCAATCGCTCATTAACAATTGAATAAAATTGGTTTTACACAGTTGCTTGTGGCAACATAGCAGCAAACAAAACTAATGTCTTCCATTATACATATAATAACCATTTATTATTCGCTAAATTTGCGCTCGTATTTTAACCTGAAATTCTAATGAAAACTTTAACCGTATTCTTTGCTATATTATTTTCAGCGCAATATTATACGCAGAAAAAATTCCAAATAATTTTTAATTCAATATTTCAATAAAACATGAGTTTAAGACCTTTTCACCTTGCGATACCTGTTTCCAACATACAACAAGCAAGAGATTTCTACGGTAATGTGTTAGGTTTCGAAGAAGGTAGGTCATCTGAAAAGTGGATTGACTGGAATTTTTATGGACATCAATTGGTTACCCATGAAGATAAAACCATGCAAAATAATAATGTACATAATCCAGTAGATGGGCAACAAGTTCCTATTCCACATTTCGGTGTAGTTCTTTCAATCGATGATTGGAATCCACTCGCAGAAAAACTAAAAAGCATAGGCACTAAATTCCTGATTGAACCGTATATCAGGTTTAAAGGAGAACCGGGAGAACAAGCAACATTGTTCTTCTTAGATCCTTTTGGGAATGCCTTGGAATTTAAAGCTTTCAAAAATCTAGAGAGTTTATTCGCGAAGTAAGTTTATAACCAAAAATACCTGGGTGAAATCCAAAAAAATTCTTTTAAACTAATACTTTAGACGGCTTAACCATGGTGTATGTCATCTCGGGTAAAAGCAACATCGCAATAAATACCTTTCCTTTTCGCTATTGCTTTTAACTGACCAATAAACGTTTCATGCTGATCCGCCTTAATAGAGTCAATGTCCAATAAAAAGGTTTTGTTATTCTTATCTAAAAATCGAATATCTCGATGACTACTCTCAATCTTAACAATTTCTTTCATTGGAATTATGGTGATATAATTAGAAACAATAGTAATCGCATTTTCTTGAATAAGTGTTCTATAGCCAGAGCTAAACATGTTTTGAACAAGGTTAATAAAGCCCTCTAAAAAGTATAAGCCAATAAGTATACCTATTATAACTCCTTCACTAACATATAACAAAAGCATTAGAGATAAATACGCATAAAAACCAATATTTATAGCTTCATAAACAATCGCTTTTTTCATGCCCTGCCTACTAATTATAAAGGAATTTGGAGCTTTTTTCGCTAGATAAGAGGCTTGCCACCTGTAATTCGCTTTTAAGAACAATAATATGAACATAAAAATAGCAATAGCTAAAAAGACCTGCTTCAAATAAGGCACTACTATATCCATTTCCTCATGGTAAGTAATCCATGCAGTAACTGCAACTCCAGTAAAAACAAATAAAGCAATCCGATTGACGAGTTTTGTCATACGGCGAAATTAGGCATTTAAGGTGGGTTCTTAAAACGCTTTACATTCAAAAATGTAATCACATTTTTCGTAAATCAATTCCTGTAATTGAAGGAGTGAAGCAAGTGCAACCTGAGAATAATTTTGGGAAGCATTTTTAAATCCTCCCCATTCACTTTGCCACATTAATGTTATTAGTTCCTGCCCTCCTTTTTCTGGCTGGAGACTATCTATTAACCCTCCTACATTTCCAGCCCCGGCATGGTAAATATGCAGTACAAATAAGCGAAACCATAAATCTGACTCACTATACACTAAGTTATGTTTATCCAGTATTCGCTTAGCTTCGGGAATACATGTAGTGCGCAAAAGATGAGCTGCACCCATTGCCGACTTATCAAAATCTTTTCGTTCATCAACATATTTATTGACTTTCAAGCCATGCGAGCGTGCAACAGATTTCATTAACTGAAAAGGTCCATAAGCACCAACACTTGAATACTGTATTTTACCTGGACTTTCTATTAGTAATATTGCCTGGGCATACCATGGATCAGTTCTGTATTTTTCAAAAGCATCCACAGCTTTACTAATACTAGGCATTACTGTTTCAATTTGGTAAAAATGACTTTTTCCTGAAGTCACATAAATTTTCACATCTGAAGCCAATCCATACTGTTTTCGGACACTGTCTTTATAAAGTCCTTTTTGTGTTTCTGTTTGTGCTTTCCATGCAACAAAAGATTCTTTTCCTAAAATGGTTCGAGTAGCAGCAATATTTATAATACAAGAATCTGGAGGTGTAACCATTACTTGCTTCCAAAAATTCGGTTGCGCCAATGTGTCCCATCTTCCAATAAATAAATCATCAGATTTAACAAATTGATGATTTGTAGTATCGCGCTTGGTATAGACATCAATAATCTCAGCCTGTTGTCCAAAAGACAGTAGGGAAAATAGAATAAAAATAGCTACGAAAATTTGTTTATGCATTAAAATAAAGATTAGATAACTAAATAACGACAATTTGCCCCGATTGTTATCCCACTTTACAGAAAAATATTAAGTATAAATTGTGCAGAACCTAAACCTTTGCTAAAATCTCTCCAGCTCGTTTTAACGTATCTTCTCCTTTTGCAAAACAAAAACGGAGTACTTTTTCATCCAAAAGAACATGGTAAAAAACAGAAACCGGGATAGATGCCACACCAAACTCTTTGGTTAAACGAATCGCAAAATCTACATCCTTTTCGTCTGTAATTTGATCATATTTCAGTAACTGAAAATATGTTCCGTCGCAAGTAATTGGTTCAAATCGTGAAGTAGATACAGCATCTAAAAATAAATCTCTTTTCTTTTGATAAAATGAGCCTAGGTTGATATAATTATTTTCATCTTCCAAATATTCAGCAATAGCAATTTGAATAGGGTGATTGCAAGAAAAAACATTGAATTGATGGACCTTTCGAAACTCATGCATGAGATTTTCAGGACCTATACAATAACCCATTTTCCATCCCGTAACATGAAATGTTTTTCCAAAAGAATAAGTTGCTATTGATCGATCAGTCAATCCTGGATATTTACATATACTTTCATGCTCTTTTCCATCGAAAACAATATGCTCATATACTTCATCGCTTAAGACAATAATTTCTGAGCCTGAAGTTATTTTATCCAACTCCATTAAATCTTCTTTGGAAAGCATTGTTCCACTTGGATTATGTGGTGTATTAATGATGATCATTTTGGTCCTACGAGAAATAACCTTTTTAACCGCTTGCCAATCAATTTTGTAGGTTGGTGCATGAAGCTGAACAAATATTGGCCGGCCTCCATTCAACTCAATTGCAGGTTGATAGCAGTCATATGCGGGAGTGAAAATAATTACCTCATCGTTTTCTTTTACAAAAGCTGAAATTGCTGTAAAAATAGCCTGCGTGGCACCTGCAGTAATCGTTATCTCTGATTCAGGACTGTATTTAACTCCATAAGCTTTATCAATTTTATGGCTCAAAGCTTCACGCAACCTTAAAGCACCTTGCATTGGAGCATATTGATTATGCCCTTGCTGCATATTTTTTGAAACTAACTCAATCAATTTTGGGTCAACCTGAAAATCTGGAAAACCCTGAGACATATTTAGTGCTCCTTCTTCGTTTGCTAAAGAAGACATTACCGTAAAAATAGACGTTCCTATTTTTGGTAATTTTGACGATAAACTATTATTGAAATTTGGCATGCGGGCGCAAATATAGTTCAATCTTTACTAATGAAGATTAATTATTTTCTTTAAGTTTTTGAATGAATAACTGTTTATTCAAAAGATAAAAATTCTTATTGTACTTTTACCCTAGACTCTTCTGGAGTCTATTAATTTCAATGTCAAAATTATTATACCTTAACGCGTCCATGAATACACGACAAATAATAAGAATTATGGCTGCTATTTTACTTTTGGGGATTCTTTTTGGTTTCTACTACCTGTATGTTAGACTTCCTGTAATCAATGGATATGCAGCTAAAAACATGTGCTCTTGTGTTTTTGTTGCAGGCAGAGAACAAAAAGAGATTGAAGCCAAAGATTTAAATTTCTCTTTCATTAAATACGCTTCCAACACGATTGATTATGAAAACAAAACCGTTACAAGTTCTTTTTTAGGCATGCGCTCTCAAAAGGCCTTTTACAATGAAAAAACGGGGTGCTCTTTAGTTAACCATGGACAGCCTTTTAATACAGAAAGTATTGACATCCAACTTCCAAAAAAGTTAGCTGTATCTTCAGCATTTGTAGATTTTACCTCTAAAAAAGATATTCCCTCCAACATTAATATAGAAAAAATACAAAATGCTATTGAGAATCACTTCATAGAAGTTGAAGGAGAAAACCCGAAGAACACAAGGGCTATTGTAGTACTTTATGGCAATCAGCTAATTGCAGAGCAATACGCCGAAGGATTTGACAAAAACACAAAACAACTAGGTTGGTCCATGGCAAAAAGTATAATGAGCACATTAACCGGAATATTAGTGCAAAAGGGTAAAATTGACATTAATCAACCAACCGGAATTGAAACATGGCAAAATGATGAACGAAAAAACATTACTTGGAAGCATTTATTACAAATGAATAGTGGATTAGCATGGGAGGAAAATTATGGCGCTATTTCAGATGTCACCAAAAT
>Ga0315315_10005989_pt1 | contig 11215 bp, 8 predicted proteins | sample M140m3416metaG_FD_203699 | JGI IMG/M metagenome (GOLD analysis project Ga0315315, IMG submission 203699) | Ammonia-oxidizing marine archaeal communities from Monterey Bay, California, United States - M1 40m 3416 | ecosystem: Environmental > Aquatic > Marine > Intertidal zone | place: USA... | reverse complement strand
ACATGAGAATTTTCCTTCAAAAATTGAAGAAGTATCAACAAATGATATAGTTGTTTTCCCTTCTTCATTATTTCATCAAACTATCCCATTTGAAAGTGAGGAAGAAAGAATTTGTATTGCCTTTGATGTTAATCCATAGATAAATAATGAAAGAAGAAATAAATAACAACATTAAACAAAAAATATTATTTTATATAAAAGATAATAATTTTAAATCTGCCGAAAACTTAATTTTAAAGGCTCTTAAAAAATTCCCTAAGTCGCTATTTCTCAATATGAGTTTGGCAAATACTATGTATGCTCAAGATAAATATAATGAATCTATTAAAATATATAATGAAATAATACTTATGGATCCTAATAATGCAGAAGCTTACTTAAATATTGGTAATAGTTATAACGAATTAGGAAATTTTAATGAGGCAATTAAATTTTATACCTTAGCAAATGAGAAAGATAAAAATCTCTTAAATGTTAATTATAATATGGGTATGACATACTATCAGCTCAAAAAAATAGAATTAGCATTAAAACACTTTAAAGAGCTTGATAATAACCTTTCTTTAGAGCGACTTCTTCAGTGCCAATATCAGTTAAAGCTTTATGAGGAATTTAATCAAAATTTAGAAAAAATAAGTAATAATCCTCACACAAGTAGATTAGTTGCATCTTTGTCATCGCATGCAGAAACAAATCTAAGGCAAGAAAATAAATATAATTTTTGTAAAAATCCTCTAGAATTTATATATAAAGAAAAAATAGATAGTGATATTATAAGTGAATTAAAAAAAGTAATTAGAAATATTGAAGTTAATTATCGTAACCAAGGTTTACTCTATAATGGTATACAATCATCAGGAAATATCTTCGAAAGCTCAAATCCAATCTTCACCACATTAAAGTTTTCTATTTATAGAGTAATAGAAAATTATAGAGAAAAATTTAATGATAAAAATTGTGAATTCATTCAAAAATGGCCTAAGAAAGATAAAATAAAAGGATGGTTTGTTAAAATGAAAAAAGATGGATTTTTGAAACCACATATACATGAAATTGGTTGGCTTAGCGGTGTAATCTACCTTAAAGTTCCCGAAAAAATTGAAAATCAAGGCATGATAAAGTTTGGATTAGATGGGCATAATTATCCAAAATTACATGAGAATTTTCCTTCAAAAATTGAAGAAGTATCAACAAATGATATAGTTGTTTTCCCTTCTTCATTATTTCATCAAACTATCCCATTTGAAAGTGAGGAAGAAAGAATTTGTATTGCCTTTGATATTAATCCATAGATAAATAATGAAAGAAGAAATAAATAACAACATTAAACAAAAAATATTATTTTATATAAAAGATAATAATTTTAAATCTGCCGAAAACTTAATTTTAAAGGCTCTTAAAAAATATTCAAATTCATCCTATTTGTTAGAACTATTAGCTCATTGCCAATATAATGAAGGACAATATGAGGACGCCATAAGGTCATATAATATTATTCTAAAAACTAGCAATAACATAAATCATGATGTTTATTTTATGCTTGGAAATAGTTTAGGCAACCTGGGGCATTCAAAAAAAGCTATAGAATACTATGAAAAATCATTATTAAAAAAACCTAATCAGCATTTAGTTTTAAATAATATAGGACTACAATATGAATTATTAAAAGATTTTAATAAAGCAAAGGATTTTTATACTAAAACTATTAAGCTAAAAAAGAACTTTGAGTTAGGTTATACTAACCTTGCAGGTATTAATGAAAAAATAGGAAATATTGACGAATCATTTGATCTTTATAAAGAATGTTTAAAGATAAATAATACTAATGAGCTAGCTATCCTTGGTCTTGGAAACATTAATCTAATAAAAAAATCTTATAATGATGCTTACAATTTGTTTAACCAAGTATTAGAATTGAATAGTTCTTTAAAAGCTGCTTATACAGGATTAGGAAATGTATTGTTAGCAAAAGGTAAGTATATAGAAGGCCTCGAGATGCTTCAAAAGGGTCTTGGGGTTGTTAGGTTTTCAAAGGGTAATGATTTAGAAATTATTAATAGCTAAAATGAAAAGAATTGAAATTAAAAATACTAAATCTCCTCACTTCATAAGTGCATGGGAATTAGATAATTTATCAATATGTGATGAAATAATTGATTTTTTTGAAAAGAATCCAGAGTTACAGAATGTTGGTAGAAGAGTAAGCGGTAAGATTGATACTGAAAAAAAAGATACAATTGATATTTCAATTCATCCAAAAAATCTAGTAGAAGAAAAATTTTCAATCATGAAAAAATATATGAAAGAATTAAAAATTTTATATGAAGATTATGTTGACCAGTGGCCCTTCATTACAAAATTTCTTAATTCTGTTGATATAGGAAGCTTTAATATCCAAAAATATAATACCGGTGGTCATATATCAAGCGTACATTCTGAGAGAACATCAATTGCTACACTTCAAAGAATATTTGTATTTTTAACATACTTAAATGATGTTGAGGAAGGTGGCGCAACAAAATTTGATCATTACGATCTTGAAATAATTCCAGAAAAAGGAAAAACAATTATTTGGCCCGCAGAATGGACGCATGCTCACTCTGGAAGCATTGTTACAAAGGGTAATAAATATATCATTACTGGATGGATGAATTTTCCTATCGATAATAAATAAACCTTGGGAAACAAATGTCTAAAAAAAAATTACCTAGCGCAGATGACGAAGAAATCAAAAGTTTAATTGAATTATATCAAAACAAAAAATATCTTGAGCTTGAGAAGAAAGCATTAAAAATTATAAATGATGATGAAGAAAATTTTATCGTCTTTAATATTCTTGGATTAGCAAAGTCTTCTCAAAATAAAACTGATGAAGCTATAAAAAACTTTGATAAAGCATTGTCAATTAAAAAAGATTATGTAGCCGCTCTCAATAATAAAGGAAATTTACTTTTAATAGATAAAAAATTTTCCGAAGCAATTGTCTCTTATAAAAAAGCAATAAAATATGAAAAAAATTCTGAACAAATTCAATTCAATTTATCAAACTGTTACCTAGGAAATAAGCAATATAATCAAGCAATAGAGGTATTGGAAGTTATAATAAAAAATAATAAAGAATTCACTCAAGCTTATCAAAGTTTAGGTGTCGCCTACTCTTTTGAAAATGAGTATGAAAAATCGAATGATGCATTTTACAAAATTCTTACAGCAGACAATAATAATATCGAAGCTATTATTGGTATAGGTAATAATTTTCTTAAAAATAAAGAATTTGAAGAAGCAAATAATTTTTTTAATGAAAAAATTAAAAATAAAATTAATAATGAAAGAGTTTATTATAACAATGGTTATGCATATCAACAAAGAGCAGAGTACGATCTCGCTATTGAGGAATATAATAAAGCAATTACTTTAAGCCCTGAGTTCTTTGATTGTTATATTAATTTATCATTTTGTTTCAAAGGTTTATCTAGGGATGATGATTGTATAATAAATCTTAAGAAAGCGCTTGGAATAAGAAAAGATGATAAAAGTGTATTAAAAAAACTTGGAAATCTATACTTGAGTAATGGGGATTACAATCAAGCTATAAAATATTATAAAAAGTTTGAAAATTTAGATAAATTAGATATTGATATATTATTGTGTATGGGTATTTCATTTTTTAGACTAAATCAACTAGAAAATTCTATTAGTTATATTCATAAAGTTCTAAAAATAAATAAAAATTCATCTGAGGCATTAAATTTGCTAGGTGAAATATCATACATACAGGGTAACTACAGAAAAACTATTAAAGAATTAGAAAAATCACTATCAATTGAAGATATTGATAATACAGAAAAATCTTATTTTTACTTAGGGCTTTCATATGAAAAATTAAAGGACTATGAAAAATCTTTATTAAATTTTGAAGAAAGTTTTTATGACGATGGCATAAACTATTGGAAAGAAAATTTTCTAAAAGTACTTTATAAAATGGAAGATAATAAAAAATTTAATAGCACTCTAGAAGAGCTAATCGAAGAAAATCGTAAATCTAGTATACTACAATCAGTAATAAACCATGCTAAAATAAATTTAAAAATAGAGATTAATTATGAGTTTTGTAATAACGCAATAGAATTAATATATAAGAAATCAATAAAAGATTCTTTTAAAAAAAATTCACTTAACATCGAGGATTATGTAAATAACTTTTTTAATAATGAGGTTACGGAAGTAAAATTAATAAAAGAAAGTATTTCTAAATGCCTTATAGACTATAAAAAATCTTATCAGTCGAAAAATGAAGGTTACTTTAAAGATTTAGGTGATGAAATAACCCCTATTCTTAAGCCATATATCGATAGTGATTCTTTTTTTGAAAGAAAAGAAATAACTAATGACTATCTGTCTGGCATTGTTTTTTTATCAGAAAGCAATGATAATTTCGAAATAGATTTTAAGATCTCTGGCGATAATTATCCCGATAACGATGAACATTATCCCAATAAAATTATAAAAATTAAAGACGGGGATCTAATATTTTTTCCATCATCTTTGTTTTATAGATTAAAATTACATAATGATACTAAGGCAAGTTTAATAGAGATTAAAATAAAAAAAGATTAAAAAAATTCACTTTTTTTTATAACGCTAACAGTATTTGCTCTTGACCCTGGCTTGGGATCTGAAATATATAAAACTATAGCAGTATTTCTAATTTTAAAAATTTCCTTTTTAAACTCCTTAATTGTATTAAAAACAAAATTATTTCCTTTAGAATTATCAAACTTTTTTAAATAATAGCAAGATACATCAGACCAAAACCTACTTAGTTTTAATGTTTTCACTCTATCTGTAAAACAGATAATTTTTATAGAAGGATTTATTGACTTAGCTTTTTCAATTGCCGCGCCACTTCTAGTAAAAATAACTATCGGATAGTCTTTAGAGCTATCTAGGATTTTCCAAATAGGGTTACTATCTAAATCATCTAAAATTGACTCATTAACTTTCTTAGGTAAGATGATTTTAGTAAAAAAGAATTTATTTAACCACTTAATAATCTGCAACCAATTTTTTGATATTGCTGACTCTTCGCTAAGCATTATTTTATCAGCATTTAGAGAAATGCTATGACCAAGAGACATGATTTCGCTTTTCGTTGGAGAAGGTCGAGATTGCATAGATTCTAAATTCTCAGTAGCTATTATTAGCGGCTTACCATTTCTCTTTGTTTCAGAGGCAATATTGTTTACTGCTGAATATAAATAAATATCACCTATTTCAGCTGCTAAATCACCTCTATCTATCATAACAGCATCTGAATTGAGACAAATTGTATCTAAATTTTTTAATCCCTCAGAATTCTCAACTTTTGAAACCATAATTAATTCAGGGAATAAATTTTTTAAAGATTTAAGCATTTTTCCATTTTGAATAAAGCTAATCCCGACAGCATCGTAACCAATATATTTTGATTTTCGAATAAAATTTTTATAAACTCCAAATTGAAGATTATCATCATAAATACTGTTTGGAATATTTAAACCTTTCTTTGGGTGCAAAGTAAAAGTTGATAATGATTTACCATTAACAAAACCTTTTCCAGATTTAATTAGTTTAAAACTATACTGTCCATCTGCAATAGAAAAAATATCTGTTGTTTTAGTAATTTTTGGGATTAAGTTAGATAAAAGAATAGAATCTTTTTTCTTACTCTTATAGGTAGTATCAATAAAATTAATACTTTCATTTTTTTTAATTAAAATATTACTTTCATTCAAAGTCCTTGGCTTAACGCCTGGTATATCAAATAAAATAGTGCACTCAGGGTCTATTTTTTTTATTTTTTTAATAGTCTCCTTATGCCAAGCAAGAGTATTATGACTGCCGTTAAGCCTCAAAACATTCGAATATTTTAATATTTTACCCAAAGATAAATTATCTTCAGTCTCAGGACCAATGGTTGGTAGAATATAATTATTGTCTTTTTTCATTCAAACAAATCTCCTCCGAAAGTTTTAATATAATTTTGTAACTCAGGTCTAGAAAAATTATATAAATCTCCCGAAATAATACATTCACGAAATTCAGATCCAGAAATTTCAACAAGATCTTCCTTATGATAATTATCAATTCCTTTAATAACAGCTTTATTGTTTTTTTTACAATAATAAGCACCTTGTAATGGTATAACAGATATATCAAAGTTACTATTTGATAGAAGATCATAAGCTGAGTCACTATTGTAAGCGTTCTCGGCTCCAGCATGATCCCTTCCAACTAAAAAATGAGTAAAACCTAAATTCTCTCTTAAAATTGTATGATGACAAGCCTCTCTTGGACCTGCATAGAACATATTTGCAATTATTGGTGAGTATTTTACTCTTTCATCATAAAAGTTATCAATTAGATATAAAAATGCTTTTTCAACAACTTCATGCCTAAAGTCACCTTTCTTTTTTAATCCAATTATAGGATTTATTATTACATAATCACATTCTTTTAGGCCTTCAGCTATTATCCTTTCATGTCCATAGTGTGGAATATTTCTAGTCTGAAAAGCACATACAGTTTTACCTGAAGCTCTAATTGAACTTATAAGAGATTTGCATTCGTTATTCACTTGGCTTACCCAGTTAACAAAAGGCATATGCTCATTTTTTGGAACAGCATAAGAGTTATAAGTATCACCATATTCAGTAAAAAGCCTTACACCTACATAATCTAAATTATTAAGAGAAAAAATATTATGACAGATCTCCGACTTACTTATGGTAAAAGAATTTTTGTTATCATAATTAAAAGAATCTAACTTATCGGGTAAAAGAAAAGGAACGCCAAGAAAAGGATTATCTATATATTGTAAATAGTCTGATTTGTTGCAAAAAAAATCGCCACTGGAAGAAAAAAGACCGTCCTTTAGATTGGAATAGTCAATTAAATATCTATACCTTTCTATTATATCAAAATTTGATCTAGGTCTTTGCAAAACTTATTTCCACCCAAGTTAATAATAGTTTTATGAGAAATTTTAGGATATTTAATATCAACACCTACAACATTTTTTGTATTTAAATAGGTAGGATTATTCATTTTAATGTTAGATATGTCTCGCTCTATTTTAACTAAAAGAATATTATTCATAAATAATTCCTTTTGAATATCTTCAGTCATATAAACACTTGAGCAAATAGGGAAATATTTATTTAGCAAAGCTAACTTAGAGAGACCAAGCAATCTATTAAGCTGAATTAATCTACTATCAACATCATAGCCAAGATCAGAGCTAATATAACTTCTAACCTGATCACCATCTATTATAAAACTCTTTTTTATTTTAGTATTTATATAACTTGAACCAAAAGTCTTACCAACGCCTGATAAACCAAATAGCCATATACCATCATAATTCATGTTAAACTCTTAAATTTATTTAACTATTATTAAACTCTAATGTACAAAAATTTAAATCAAATTTATTACTATTTATAATTTTATAGCTTAATAAGCCCGGAAACAAAATTAAAGAGTGATTTTTTAAAGTTATATTTTTTTTAAATGACTTATTAAAATATTTGGATGATTGAACTTGTTTATATGAAAATTCAATTTCTAAATTATTATTAATATCAGTGAAATCATTAGAAAAAAAGAATAATCCTTTCCCTTTAGCATAACCAGTTGTTATTTCATCAACAAAAGCGGAATTAGAAGAATTAACTATGCCAAGTTGAAGTTTTAACCCTGTATCAAAATCAGAAAAAAATAAATCGCCATTAGAAGAGGTTTCTATATAGTTTAAAAATCTTTTAGAAAAATACTCATAAAGGATACTTGAGGTAGAGAGGTTAAAAAATTTTGAAGATAGTTGATCAAAATCTTTAAGTTCATCCTTTTGTGATATTTCTAATATTTTATCAACTGAAGAATTAAAATTTTTGCCTTTAACACTCTCTATAGATATATAATTTAACGGTTTTGTAAGATAGTTATCATTAAATTCAATAATATTAATATCTCTAATAAAAGAACGAATACTATAATAAAAATTAGGCTTAATCTTATCTAACTTAAAATTAGAATCTAAGAATTTAAGAATTTCATTAAATTGATCGAATTGAAGCATAAGACCTACTATAGATTGTTTAATTGAAATATCGTCAGGTTTTATCATTTGAGCTTGTCTAAGGAAATCTATAGCTTTTTCACTATCATCAATATCAATATAAAGTTTTGAAAGCCATATATATGAATTTATAAATCGAGGGGCAATAGAAATTGCCTTCAGGTAATAATTTTCTGCATTATTATAATCTAATAATTTATGATATGAGGCTCCAAGCATATAATACGGGAGAGAATACTTTTCATCATTACTTATAGATTTCTTAAAAAGATCAATGGCACTTTCATAATCGTTTTTTTTATATGAAATATTACCTTTTCCAAGTAAGGCTCCAGCAGACTTATTATTAAAAGAAAGAGCTATATCAAATAAATTTAAAGCATTTTCAAAATCATTTTTATGATAATAAATATTAGCACTTTTTATATAGACAGATGAAATTGCTTCATTACACTTTTCAATGTCATCAGGGTTGAGCTCAATTGATTTATTAAAATATTCTAAAGAATCCTCAAAGTTATCAAAACTAGATATGCAGATCCCCTTGTAATAAAAAAGCTCTGAATTATCTGAATATTCGACAAGTTCCTTTTCTATAAAATCTAAAGCCTTTGTGATTTCAGAGTTTAAGATTAGTTCTTCAATATATTTAATATTAGGAGTCATTTTTAAACAAAAAAAAGGAGAACCTAAGCTCTCCTTTTAATTCATTATTTGAAATCAAATTATGCAATGATATCAAAGTTAGTAAGTACAAGTGCTTGCGCAGCAGCCTGACCACTAAACGTTACTAATTTAACTAAATTAACATCATCAGCAGTAATCGCTCCATCATTAGCAATTGCAGTACCAACAACAGCCAAGAATAAGGCAGAGTCTGTACCATCATCAGCTAATAGAAGATATGCATCACCAACAGCTTGAGCGCCTGAAGCAATAAGCTCATTAGCAGCATTATCTTCGATAAGATCTTCAAGACCTGATTCAGATAATGTACCAACATTTTGAAGAACTGCGATGATTGTTGTTGTAGCACCACCGAGATCCAAAGTACCAGTTCCACCATCAGTAACAACCATTGTATCACCAGCAGCTGTACTATTCGCAGCATTACCTGCATCGATCAGATCAATAACACCTGACATAGCTTCAATGGCGGATAATGAAATTTCAACCTTATCTTTATTAGCACCTGCTAAGAAGTTAATAAGTGTATCAACATCAACAGAACCATTATCTACAGCAGTACCATCAGTTGAAAGCTCGTTAGTTTGAAGCTTAATTGTATCAACTGCAGCGTCAACTGTCATAGTAACAATATCAGCACCAGCACCTGAATTTAGAGTATCAGTACCACCACCAAGATTAATAATATCTGCGCCAGCTCCAGCTGTAATAACATCAGCACCGTCTCCACCGGAGATAGTATCAGCATTAACGTTACCAGTAATAATATCAGCACCTGTACCACCTGTAATTGTCCAGCTAATATCAGCATCAGCAACTGTTGTTGTAGCTGTCGCACCAGCGTTTATCGCAATATTATAATCAAGTGAAGTTAAAAGATTATCTGCATTATAGTTAATCCATAGTTCACCATTGGTTGTATCATAAACTGTTTGACCTCTTTCACCAGTAAGTGAATCTTGAACAGCAGTTTTACCAGCTTTGGCAGCTGTTACGTCAGCTGTAATAGTAGTAGCTGTTGTAAGACTGCTATAATCAAGAGTGATCGTTAATTTATCAGTACCGGATAGATAATCAGTAATTGTGTCCTTAGTCGCACTATTAGAGTCAGCAACTGCATTATAATCAAATGTATCAGCTCCAGCTCCACCAGTTAGGATATCACCACCTTTACTACCGTCGATAGTATCAGCACCACCATTACCGGAAATTGTATCTCCTAAAGTAGTAGTATCTGTACCAATTAAAGTATCACCAGCTGTACCACCTGTAAGGTTTACACTAGAGTCATTCTCAGCAGTACCTGTAAAGGAAAGCGCAGTAGTTAGGCCTACACCACTTACAGTAGCAAGAGTCTGACTAACGAAATTAGCATCAGCTAGAGTTGCTGTAACTGTACCACCATTTACATTGGTATATGTAATAGCCTCAATATTTGAAACATTAGTATATGTCGCACTATGAGCAGTACCTGCTTGTAAAACCACAATAGAGTCAGTACCTGCACCACCATTAATAGTATCAGCGGTATCGAAATGAGCACCATTAGCATACCAAACAGTATCGTTACCAGCACCTAGGGTAATAATATCAGTTGAAGATCCACCATCAGCAGGTCTCACGTCAAGTGAGTTTGCAGCACTTACACCACCAGCAGAAACTGTAAAGTTAACAATTGAATCATCTTCACGTGAAATTCTTAGTGAAGTAGAACCATTATTGCTAAATACAGTATCTGAAACAGTAATACTTGCAGCATCATTACCACTTAAGTAAATATACTCAATATTTTTGATACCACCTAAGTCAGCAGCAGTAATTGTTGCACCAGCAGCATCATCTTCAAAGTCAAGTATATCAATACCTGAACCACCATCAACACTTTCTGCAGATGTTAAACCGATAAACTCAGCATTAGTAGAAACAGTAAATTGGTCATTACCTTCACCACCACTAAGAGTATCAATACCAGCACCACCATCGATAATATCATTACCTGAGCCACCACTTATAGTGTCACCAAATGTTGTAGATTCACCACCAGTAAGTGTATCTGAACCTTTACCACCAGTAATAGTCATACCTGAGTCATCCTCAGCTGTACCTATAAATGTTAAAGCACCAGAACCAGTCATACCAGACGCATCAACAACACCAGATACAGCAGCTAATGCTGTAGTTACGAATGTTGCATCATCAAGTGTATAACCAATTGTTTTAGCGGCTGTACCAACAAAAGTTATTTTTTCAACTGCAGTAACACCAGACTGAGTAGCTTGAGTAAGACTTGCGTTACCAGCAGTAACAATCAATTCATCAGTACCTTTACCACCAGTAATTGTATCAGCAGCAGCCAGAGCCGTTGCATGATTAATAGTAACTTTAAAGGTATCGTCACCAGCACCGCCT
>Ga0315315_10005987_pt1 | contig 11217 bp, 8 predicted proteins | sample M140m3416metaG_FD_203699 | JGI IMG/M metagenome (GOLD analysis project Ga0315315, IMG submission 203699) | Ammonia-oxidizing marine archaeal communities from Monterey Bay, California, United States - M1 40m 3416 | ecosystem: Environmental > Aquatic > Marine > Intertidal zone | place: USA... | reverse complement strand
ATTTTCATAAATGAATGGTGGTTCTTGATCCTTAATTTTAAAATATTTAACCTTTTTATATTGAAAACTCTTAATTTTTGTCATATCTATTTCTTCCTCAGAATCTTCCTCAGAATCTTCCTCTTCTTCCTCTTCTTCTTCTTCTTCCTCTTCCTTCTTTTCATCTGATTCTTCTTCTTCCTCTTCCTTCTTTTCATCTGATTCTTCAGAATCTTCTTCATCATCAGAACCTTCTTCTGTACTATAAGGTAAACATTTTACTTTTGCTTGTCCATCAGATTCTAGATATTCATCTATTTTTTCTCCAATATATTTATTATTTTCAATATTATAGACTTTAATATCATCAGTTTCTGTTTTTATAGTATAAACTAATTCACCAGTTTCTAGTTTGAAATCTGGTTTAAAATTTTTAGAAACATAATGTTCTTTATTTTTAATCATATCTGTGATCGTATTATTAAGTGTCTCATCTGTTTCTAAATATTCATATACTTTTTCTAAATTATCTTCAATAGAATCAATTTGTACTTGGTCTTTAATAGTATTTATTAAAGATTCATCATTATTAATTAATTGTAACAATTTATCTTGATTTTTTTTAATAAATTTAATATTAATTAAATTATTTGTTCTATCATCATCAATACTCATTTTATTAACATCTTCTATAATTTCTAATGAAATATCTGTATCTTTAACTTCATCAAGTCCTTCTAAATTAAGTTTTGGTTTGTCTTTTTTGATACCTTCTTCATACCATCCATTAATTCCAATACTTGTATTAGCGACAATTTCATCAGTAACAGAATCAATATCAGTATTAAGATGATTCGCATAGGTTTGTCTTGCTATCAATAATTTATCTTCTTCTAGATAATAACTATTTTTAATATATAATTTCCATACAATAATTTCTTCTTTTAATTTATACATTTCTTTAACAATTTCTTCCGATTCTTCTTCTTTTTTTATTTTGTCTTTAATTTTGTCTAGTTTCTTCCTTTTTTTTGGATTTTCTGTTTCTTCATCACTTGTTGTGATATCTTTTTCATTCATTTTTTTAGTTTCTTCCACATTTAATTTTATATTTTTTTCTTTTTGTGATTCTAAAATTTTAACATAATTTTCAAGTCTGTCTATTTCATCTGCTTGTTTTTTAAGAATAGATACTTTTTGTGAATTATCTTCTTCTTGTTCTAAAATTGCTATTTTTTCATTTTGATTATTAATCAGTTGTTCATATTCATAACATTTTTTAGACAGTTCAGTATTTTCTTTATTTTTTTGATTTATTTCATTCAGTAATTGTTTATTATTATTAGTAAGTTTTAGTACTTCAATATTAAGTTGTTGGTTTTGTTCAAAATGGTTTAATTGTAAAGATGAATATTCATTTGTAAGTTTTTGGACTAGTTCCATTAGTTCAGAACGTGTTTTTAGTACATCAAATTTCTCCATTATTTAATAAAATTATTGTTATTTAATAAAATTATTGTATTTATTTTTAAATATTTTTTTTAAATTAAATTCAAATTTTTATAAATTATATATTAATTATGTATGAAAAAACGCATTGCTCTCCTAAAAAAAGAAAAAATGATTTTTCTTGTGTAAATAATAATATAATTTATAAGATAGCAAAAATCTTAAACGATCATAATTATAAAATAAATATGAATCAGAGTTTAAAAAAAATGCATAAAAGTATATCAAATACATTAAAAAAAATTAAAAAGTGTAGTTCGGAAGAATGTTGGAGAAATATTAATATGATAACAGATAATTTAACACAAAAAGAATTAGAAGAATTAAATACTAGTTTTAAACCAAAGAAACCAAAATCATGGGATGAAAATAATAATGCGTGGTTAACTAATATTGATATAAATAATGTATTAGAACAATATAATGATAAATATGATGATTATTATTATCACGGAGCTCTGCCGGTTGATTTTGATGAAGAAGTAGGAAATAAATGTTTAGTTGATAATTTATGTAACTTTAATGTAGATAAATTACATAAAAGTGGGAAAAATAAAATAGCATTAGTATTTAATACGGACCCACATAATAAAAGTGGTGAACATTGGATATCAATGTATATAGATTGTATTGGAAAAAATATAGAACATCCTTGTATTTATTTTTTTGATTCAGCTGGTAATCCTCCTCCGAAACAAATTAAAGAATTTATAGATGATACAAAAGATAATAGTAAGATTAATTTTTCTTATATAGAAAATAATATTCAACATCAAAAAGGTAATACCGAATGTGGTATATATTGTTTACATTTTCTAACTTATATGATAGAGGATGGAGATTTTATGAATTATATTCAAAATAAGAAAAATGATACATTTATGGAGAAATATAGGTCAATATTTTTTATATAATATTATAAATGATAAACTACTTAATAGAAAATAAAAATTTAATATTTATATCTATAATAATACTTTGTATAACTGTAATATATAATCAATATAATATAATTCAAGATAAAAATGAAGAAATATATTTATTAGAAAATATTACAGAAGAATTTAATGTTAGTTTACAAAATATAGATAATGAATTAAATAATAATAATAATAATAATAATAATAATAATAAATCGTTTGCAAATAGAGTATTTAAAGATTGTCCAGAGTGTCCTGAATGTGATGAAAAACAATGGGATGGTCCACCGTGTTCAGATTGTAAAGAATGTCCACAATTTTACAATGATAGAGTAATATATAAAAATTTAATAACAAAATATAAAATAGAATTCCCTGATTATGAAATGTTAAGTAATGAAGAAAAAGATATTTTACATGGAATCTTTATGTCTGATACAAAGGTTCCAGAACCAAATATAGAGGATGAATATTTTCCATATAATATATTAAAAAATAAGATAGATATGGATAATATAATGCCTTCTATGGCTTAAAATAAGTACTGATGCGGTAATAATAATTATTTAAAATATTTAAATATTTAAATGTCTTCATTATATGATCAATTTTTTTCAGAAACGAATATAAATCATATATATAATATATTATCAGATATTATAGTAAAAGAATATTCATATAATATAAAAAATGATTTAAGAAATATGGATATTTTTAAAAATAAAATGAATAAAGTATTTACAGATACTCAACAAATAGATTTAAATGAAATAAATAAAGAATTATTAACAGGAATGATAAATCATTTCCAACAAGAATTACAACAACAACAACAACAACAACATAATACAGAGCAACAACAACAACAATCATCTAAACCAGAAAATACAGAAGATTTAATGGATGAATATAATAAATTTATGTCTCAAAGAAATACAGAAATAAATTATGAAAATAAAGAGCAAAAAATGGAACCTAAAATGGAACTTAAAATGGAACCTAAAATTGAACCTAAAATGGAACTTAAGAATGAAAAGAAAAAGATTAGAAAAAATATAATAGTATCATCAAAAGATAGAATAAATAAAGATTCAAATAGATTTAAATATAAAGTACAATATCCAAAATCTAAAATAACAGAATTAAATTCATTAATAATACCATTAGAAGATTCTATTCATTTTACAAATCCTATATTAAAAATAAATATAGAGGAATTAGATTTAGATTTATTATTAACTTGTGATAAAATATTAGAAATAAATAATTATAAATATGGTATTTATAAATCAGAAAAACATACAATAAATAAAAAATCAGATATATTAACTATTAGTATAGAGAGTATATATGGTAAAGAAGAATATGAAAGTGATATAATAGATATTATTTATGATAATGAAGAAAATATAATTAAATTAGAAGATTTAAATGATTTTAAAGTAAATGATGTTTTAATTTTATCTAGTTCAGATGTAGTTGAATTTTCAAAAATAAAAGAAATAAATAAAAATGAAATTAAATTAGATAATATAATAAATTTTAAAAAAGATGATAAATTTTCAGTAATAAATAGTAATTTACAAAATACTTTAATATTTAAATAAATATTAATAATTTTTATAACTTTTTGTTTTATTAATAATGAATGGTGTAAATCCATTTGTATTAAATTTATTATCAAATAATATATCATATTGATATAATCTTATAATTGGTTTATTTGGAGAATAATAAAAAGTTTCATTTACATTATATTTAATTTTATATCCAATTAAATTATTTTTTTCAGATAAAATATTAATATCATAAAATATTTTATTTATATCTTTATTCATATCATCAATTACAATATTATCTAATTTATAAATTTCTTGAAATACAGAGAATCTATTACCTAATTGAGTATTTAATTTATGATTATTTTGAATATATAAAAAGAATAAATTATGTTTAGGATAAATTTTTCCAATTATTTGACTATTATCTTTAATATATCTTATGTCATCTTTATATTTAATATCATTCAATTTATAATAAACATAAATAGATTCATCTTTTTCTTGTCCTGATATAACAATTATATTTGGTTTAATAAAATAACTAAATATAGCAGATAATTGTTTATTATCTATATCATTTAATTTATTTGCACTGATTCCTGGGAAATAAGAATTTTCACTTATTAATTGAGTATTATACCGAATACAATTATCATTTAAAATTGGATTATCTCTTGTATGTTGAATACAATCAACAGATGCTTCTTTAATAACATTCATAATTTCATTAGAAATATTATATTTTTTTTCCATTTTATTAAATAAATTTTCATCTGCCGTTTCTAATCTAGTTTCTAATTTAATTTTTATTAATTTTTGTATAGTACTATATAATGATTTATGATTAGATAATAATAAATTCGGAATTTCATCATCTGATTTATCACTTAAATTTGGAATATTATTCCAAGTATCTAATTCTAATAATGATTTATAAACAGACAAAACATCATTACCTTTTGGATAAATAGATAAATACAAATATTGTTCTACATTTTGTTTATCTTTTGGTAATTTAATATGTGATTTAAGTCGAATAGCTCTACCAAAAACTTGGTCTATTCTAATATAATTCCAATATGGTTCTAATATATGAACTTGTCTAACTCCAAATAATGATATACCTTCAGCGCCAGCACCAGAAATAATCATAATTTGTATATATTCTCCAAAAATATTATCATCTTTATTATATCTATCTTTATTAATTTTTCTTTCTTCTTTTTTTTCTCTTCCAGTAATAAATGTATATCTTTTAGCTTTTTTATTATCAAAAGTATCTGGGGAATATTTACTATAGCCATTCGCTTTTAATATTTGTTCAAATATTTCAGAACCAGCATCTCCTCTAAATTCACTATAAAATAATATTTTACCAGTCGGTACATCACTTTCAATAAATTTATTAATATTTTTCATAATTTCATAAAATTTAGGTGAATATAAAGAAATATTTTTACCTACTAAACTAGAAGAATTAATTAATTTTTCATATTCATTATCCTTTTTAGTTTTATAATCTGGATTTTGTTGTGATAATTTTCTAAAATTATCATCTTCATAAACCATATTACAAGCTTGGCGAGTTCTTATATGATAATCAAAAGTATCATCTGAATAAAATTTACTTCTTTTTCTTTTAATTGCTCTTTCTTTTTCATTACTATAACTTAATTCATATTTTTCAAATTGTTTAAAACTCATAGGACAAGTTACAATATTAATTTTTTCAGAAATATTATAATTACTATATAATGTATTTTTTGGTGGTATAATTTCTGGCATACTTGTTATAGATGATCTATCAATAGGATAATATGAAACTAATCCAGATATCATTCTTTTTAATAATGTTCTTTTATTTGTAGGGATAGCAGTTTTATCTTCATTAAAAAAATAATTTAAAAATTGTTCTGTATCAGATAAATCTAATTCTCTATCTTCTTCAAAAACTGTAAATAAAGGAACATATTTATTAAAAATAACATTTATTTCTTCATCAAATACATGTTCTTTTCCTTTAATTATCTGTGTTTTTTCAAGATCACTTAATTTATTTAATTCTTTTTCTGATGGTGTAATAGATTCTTTATCAAAAAGTTTATATAATCCATTATATATTTCTTTAATAAATTGTTTAAAAGTATTATTATTATATTTGATAGAATAAATTATATTATCTTCTTTATCTAAAATAGATTGAAATGATGTATTATTCTTTAATATTGATATTATTAATTTACCTTTTTGTCTAACTATATTAAATTGTTGTATAGATGAATTATTTATATAAAATATATCTTTTAATTTTTCTTCTATATCACTTATATTATCTATAGTAGTTTTAATAGTAAAATTATAAATTCTTAAAGTTCCTCTTAACATATTAAATAAATATGCTATTTCAGATGGTTTATTTATAATAGGAGTACCAGATAAAAAAACTAATTTAATATCAGTACCATTCATAATCCAATTATAAAAAGTAGTAGCAGTTTCACTTTTATTTATAATTTCTCTAACAAAATTATGAACTTCATCAATAATAATAACTTCATTATTGAATGGTGAATTAATATTTAATTCTTTTTTATTTTTATCTAGTTTTTTAGTTAATTTATCTACTATTTTTTGATTATATGTTTTTCTTTCATCATCATATTTAATAAATTCTGTATCTTCTTCTTCATCTGTTTTTAAAAATTCTTTAAGTTTTGTAGATTTAACTTTTGGAAAAGGATTATAATGAATAAAATTATATTTTAAAGAAATTAAATATGTTATCTGAATATCTATAAATATTTTATCTGAATCTGTTAATATTTGCTCTTTTTCTAATTTAATATCAGTTTGTTTACCATTTTCTATATAATTTCCAGATATAGTTTTAATCTCATTCATATAATCTTTATTATTTTCAACTAACCATAATCCCTCTTTTTTAATTTTAGTTTTATTTTTAGCACGAATCGATATTTTATCAATATCTTCAATAGATATATGAAAATTTCTATATAAATTTTCTTTAATTTCTTTATTATCAATAATTTCTTGTTTTGTATAAAATTTCCAATTGTTTTTATCTATTTTAAAAAAATCATTTCCCCATTGTTTAACTTCATTTATAAATTCAGTTTCTAATAATGCAGGTAATAATGTTGTTATATTCATTTGAGTTGATAAACCCTCTGTTGATGTAATAGCACTTGCTGTTTTACCAGTTCCTAAACCGTGAAATACTAATAATCCTCTATATGGAGTATCTAATGCTAAATAGGATTTTATAAATTGTTGGTATATTTTTAGTTCATCATCTTTATTTGCAATAACATTAGGATAAAATTCATTATTTATCCAATCTATAAAGGCTTTTCTTGAATCTAAAATATATTTATTTATATCTTCTGATTTAATATCTTCATAATTTATTATTTCTTTATCTGATTCCTCTTTAATACTTGTACTTTTTTTAATTTTAATAGTTGGGTCTAAAACAATTATTCTAAATTTAGAATCTTTATTTTTTTTAATAATACTTTTAAATTTTTTAATATCTTCTTGTGTTATTTCTAATTCTCTTTTTAAATCTGGATTATTATATATATTACTTAATTTTTCTTTAGTTATATTATCTAAATCTCCATCAAAATATAAATGAATTTTATTAGATATATCCTGATCTAATTTTAATTTTTTAATTTTTTTATCCATTATATATTATTTAGATATTTAATTTAAAACTCCATAATGAATAAGAGTATTTTTTGAAGCTAATTGCTCTGCTTTTTTTTTACTTTCTGCTTTTCCAGAAGAAATTACAATATCTTCTTTAATAACATCACAATGAAATATATTATCTTCTTTAATAATATTATATTTTGGATATAATTTAAAATTATTATGAAAATATCTTAATAATTGGTCTTTATAATTTGTATCATTAACTATTAAATCTGAAAAATCAACATATTTCTCTAATAAATTAATTATAAATATTTCTAATAATTTATAATCATTTGTATCTAAATATATAGCACCTATAAAAGCTTCTAATGTATCTTCTAAAATATTTTTATTTGTTCTTCCATTACAATTTACCTCTAAATGATTTGATATTATTAAATATTTATTAAAATTTAAATGAGTCGCCAAATACGCCAAAGATTCACCATTCACTATCTTATTTTTCATTTTAGTTAAAAATCCCTCATTTTCATTATGTAATATTGTATATCTTTTATATAAATAATTACATACAATACTCCCTAATACAGAATCTCCTAAAAATTCCATTGTTTCATATGATTTATCTTGTAATTTTAAATAATTATTATCATTTTTAAAAGTACTATAATCAGATAAATTTGTATATGATTCGTGTACAAATGCTTTTATGTAATAATCTAAATTAGTTATTTTAAAATCATTAATATTTAGTGATAACATAATATTAATGACATCAGAAGAAGTTATTAATTTATTATTTTTATTATATGGGTTCGCTTTAAATTTTGTTTTTTCCATCTGAATTAATATATATATATATATATATACTTACATTATTTTTAAGTAATAAATTCTTATCTATTTCCATTATTATTACCCGTTCCATTATTATTACCCGTTCCATTATTATTACCCGTTCCATTATTATTACCCGTTCCATTATTATTACCAGTTCCATTATTATTTCCAGTTCCTAAAGGAGTACCAAATCCACTATTAGATGGAACTGGTTCTTCATTCCCATTACCAGTTAATGTTGATTCAAAGTCTAATCCATTTAAGTTATTATTAGATTCATTACCAGGTATATCACCAGATTCAGTTCCTACAGCCTTAGCACAAGATTCAGTTAACTCTAATGGTTTCCTCTGTAAATCAGGGGCAATAGTTGAATTCATCCAAGGACTAACTTCGGTTTGAGGATTTGGTGGTTCAGATCTTAATTGTTGGTTAGCATTTCTTAAACTTTGTCCAACCGAATTAACACCAACATGATATCCAGCTCCTAATAATTCAATTCCTTTTAATACTCCATCTCCAATACTTTCCTCACTAAATTGTTTAATAGCATCCAAATCTTCTTTAGGTAATAAATCTTCAGCTGTTAATACATCTTGAGGGAAGCAACTACTGGTTTTGTTTTCTCCTACATTATAACTTCTAGGTCCACTATCACCACCTGGGTCTGCGTTTGGTTCTGGAGCATTCTTGAAAATCGCAGGAATACTATCAGTATTATCATTACCAGCTACATTATTTTCTGAATTAGCAGCAAGTGGAGCACCAGCAGAATTTAATGCGGCAGTCGCAGCATTAACTGCTTGTGCAGCATTAGCGGCATCACTGGCTGCTTTCTGGGCATTAGTAGCTGCCTGATTCGCAGCATTAGCTGCAGCATTAGCTGCAGTATTAGCGACATTATTCGAAGCATTATTATTAGTAGTATTAGCAGCAGTATTATTTCGGTTATTATTATTTATATTATTTAACATACTATTTATATTATCTAATACGCTTTTATTATTGTTATTGTCTGTATTTTGACTTTGATTAAATGGAGCACCTTGTCCACCTACTTTAAAACCTTGTTGATTTGGATCTAAGACATTTCGGTAAACATAAATAGAAAATATCGCTACAAGTCCAAATAATATTATTTGATCACAATCTATATTATTCATTTATATTATATATATATAAAATAAAAAAAATATTAATAAAAGATTAAATATATAAAAAAAAATTGAATTAATTCATATTTATTTCATCCGATAATAATTTCATTTGATTTTGTAATTTTTCTAATTCCCTCTTTTTTTTCTCAAGATTTTTTTTTTTTAATTTTTCTTTTCTTTTTTGTTCAATTAATGCTTCTTCATCAATTATTTCATATTCATTAATTTTTATACTCATATCTTCAATTAAACATTTATCTGGTATTAAATATTTTAATTTAGAAAATGTTTTAATATGAGTAATATAATAATCACATATATAATATGATTTAAAAAACTTAATACCCCTTATATGTATAATTAAAATACATTCTTGATCTTTTGAAATATCATTTATATTAATATCTATTTGGTCTTGATTATATATTTTACATAATATTTCTTCATTTATAATTGGTACTTTAAAATTAATAATTATTTTTTTATCTTTTTGTAATGGTTTAGTTATATTTCGATACATATTTTCTGAATTTTCTATTTTTATATTTTTACCAAACCATTCAAAACTATTTTCAGATATATTATTTATATTATTATCATCTAATTTACTTAAACAATTATACATTTCAGAATTTTCTATCGTAAATTTTAAATCAAATTGCTTTTTTAAATCAAAATCTTTAATATCTGTAATATTTTTCATCCTAGAAGTTTGTATAAAAAAAGGTTTATCATTATAACTAATTTCACTATAATATATATTTCCTATTTTCTTTGGATCTGAATATTCTATATTATTTATATCTATATTATTATATTTAATAATTTGTTCATCCATTTTATATTTAAAATTTAAAAAAATATATTCTTATTATAACGCATAATTATAAAACATATATTTTCTTAACTTTCCATTTACATATATATTTTTCATTATATTTCCATATTTTATCTATATAAATATCACATTTGACTTTAGAAAATTTATTTATATTTAATACATTTAATGTATATTCATCATGATATATATCTACATTAAATTTATTTTTAATAAATGGAATTTTGACTGTTAATAATGGGTCATATTTATTTTGTTTATCTTGATATATTTGTGAATTATATAAATCTATTTCATCTTCATCTAATCCAATATGTTGCATCTGTTGAAATTCTAAATTACTTATAAAATCATAAAAACTTTTCATATTTGGATCACTTTTATAATTTGTAAATTGTAATTTCATTTGAAACCCATTCCCTTTATCTATTCCAAATGGTATTATCATTTCAGGTGTAGTCAATTCTAAAATTGTATTATATCCATAAAATATATCAATATGTGATAATCTATCATTATCTTTTGGAATTGTATTATCTTGCTTATATTTTTTCTTTTTAACATCTGTACATATATAACTTATATAATTAATATCTTCTAATTTATATTTTCCATGATCTATATTTCTTAATTTATCCATAATATATATATTAATTTATTATATAATTATTAAATAGTTTTAATTACTATTATTATTATTATTATTATTATTATTATTATTATTATTA
>Ga0315315_10005986_pt1 | contig 11219 bp, 1 predicted proteins | sample M140m3416metaG_FD_203699 | JGI IMG/M metagenome (GOLD analysis project Ga0315315, IMG submission 203699) | Ammonia-oxidizing marine archaeal communities from Monterey Bay, California, United States - M1 40m 3416 | ecosystem: Environmental > Aquatic > Marine > Intertidal zone | place: USA... | reverse complement strand
CATTTGCAAGGGCAGCAAAGCTAACTCCACTATTTAAGAAGTTAGTTGTACTAGTACCTTGTCCAGTACCACCATATGTAGTAGATACAGTTCGTACTACGTCTCCACTACTATTAAACCCTGCCCGAGCGCGGGCAATACCATCCTGTGCATTTGAAACAGACTGATTACCTACGTTTGAAGTATTTAATGATGTACTAGTACCTGTAACATCAGCATTATTTGCTACACCCGAAAGACCTACAAGTCCTTGACCTAACCCAGTGATAGAAACAGTAGAGTAACCACCACCCCTTGCAATACTTATAGCATTGTTAGAAGTAGAAATAGCAATGCTATTATTTAAGAATCGAGCAGTATTAGTTTCCCCTGTCCCTCCTCTGTTTGTATTTAGAGTTCCACTACTAATATTAGTTGCATTAGTTGTATTGACGTTAGGAACTTGGCCTAGTCCCACAAATCCATTATTAAGACCAGATAAAGTTATACCAGAGTATGCACCTCTATTAATAGTGATTTGGCCATTTACTAGATTGCCGAATCCAATGCTATTATTTCTAAATTCGTTAACATCTGTGGTTCCGGTACCCCCTCTTCCGGTTGCCATAGTACCTGCTGTAAAATTACCTACATTTAGACCTGGAGTAAAGACTACCCAGTTGCTTCCGTTCCACCTATAGACTACATTATCATCGTCGGTATCTATCCATAGATCTCCTACAGTATTAGCAGTAGGTTGACTAGCTTGTCTAAATATATTTATCTGTCTTTCGTTTGCTACATTTCCCAGCTCTACATCTGATTTTGCTTGCACATGAACTACGGGAGTTTCCCAGTTGTATACAACTTTTAAGCCTGATCCCGAGAAAATATTACCCGAAAGAACTGCTTTACCTTTTGAAGACCAAAGCTTGCTACCATCATTTGGATTAGTAGGTATTCCATCACTCCATCCGGTAGGAATACCACTATTTGTTACTGCATCCGTGGCATTAGGAGTGGAGGGCTGAGACGAGGAATATATAAAAATAAAGTTAGTGCTTCCAGGAGCACCTCTAACAAATGAAGGAGAGCTCCAACTTAAAGTACCAGAAACTCCTGAACCAGAAGAAGATTCCGTTGCAAGAGTAGAGGATTGAACTGTAATAGTTCCTGTTCCTGTTCCAGGCTCACTTTGACTCCACCCTGTAGGCAAACTTGCCACAACACCTGTACCAAAATTAAAAGTACCAGTACTCGGAGTAGAAGGAAAACTAGCTGTGCCTCCCGACCCATAAGGAGAATATTGATAGTATATTGTTAGTTCTGCAACTCCTGAACCAGAAGTACCATCTGCTCCTGTTACACCTTTAGATAACGTATAAGTTTTGGTAATAGTAATAGCAGAACCAGTGCCTGTAAAACTACTAGCAATAGTTGCAGTAAACTCTACAGTTCCCGTAGTGCTACTTGCCGGAAAAGCTGAAACTGTATAAACACCATTATTGTTTATAGAAGCAGTCATACCAGAAGCATTAGCGGCCGCAAAAGTAACATTAGAGTTTGAACTTATATCTACACCATCTTTCTTTACAACAAAAGTACCGCCAGCATTAGCTAAATCAGTGGAAGAGATATTTCCGTTCACATCCGCAGTAAAACTATCGCTTTCACTGGTTAAGCTTCCTTCAAAACCAGGAGCAGCTCCTTTAGCTCTAGAAATAGTATAAGTTTTAGTAACTACTACATTACTTGATGTCCCTGCAGTAGCAGCAGGTATTGTTGCTGTGAAGTCTGCGGTGCCTGTATCGGCAGACATACTATTAACAGAATAAATTCCATTTGAACTGTTTATTGAAACATCTACGCCTGTCTCTGATGCAACTGCAAAAGTACAAGAAGTAGTTACATTTGTCCCCCCAACAAATACTCTAAAATCTCCCCCAGCTGCCCCTAAAGTTACATTTCCAAGAAAATCTGAGCCTACCGTATGAGCTTCATTTGTTAAAAATCCCGTTATAGCATCTGAGCCATCTTGGACAGCATAAACAGAAACAGAATCTTCTGCAACAACATCCCCGTTTGCAGCACCATCTCTGACTTTAACTACTACTGTTTTGGTGCCTCCAATTGCAGGTTCATCGCTATCTGCAAGAGTAAAAGTTTTTTGAGCTGGAGTGCCTGATCCAGTTGCTGCTGCTTGTTTTTCTGTTCCGTCTACAAAGAATTGAAAATATGGAGTAACACTGCCAAAGTTTCTAGCTGTGGCAGTAAATGTTAGAGAGTCAGTTTCTGCTCCTGCAGTAGAATAGTTAATTACATACTTACTAGAAAGTAATTCTACTGTTTTGCCAAAAGTACCATTTTTAACTTTTGTAAAACGCTGTGCGCTTTGAAAAGTTGTTTCTTCCCCAATAGCATTTTTAATTACTACAGTATATACCAAACTTCCGGTATCAGCAGTCATTGCAGTAATATTTGCCGAAGCATAAGCAACGTTTACTCCGTTACTTAATGCTGTTACTGCCCCTTGAGTAACATTTGTAGCTACAACACCAGTTACTCGGAAAGTATTATTTCCATAAGGACTTGTATTATCATATTTTAGTGGAGTTCCTCCTACAAATGCCTTAATAATTGCATTTGTATTGTCGAAATTAAAAGGAACGCCTGCGTCGTTACATAAGATACTAGGATTATCATTAACATCACTAACCATCATACCGTCTATCGTTCCTGCAGCTGAGGAAGATTTACCGGCTGTTGCTCCGGTTGGGTGATATGCAGAGAAAATCTCTCGTGGAGCTATTCCTGATGTTCTTTGCTGTGGTATATTTACAGCATATCGTATCCAGTAATAATACGTTGTAACTCCAGGCTCTACAATAGGGTCTGTAAACGTGGTACCCTTTGAGGTTCCAATCATGACTGCATTAGTACGATCATTGCCGTGTGGGTCGTCTGCAGACCTCCAAATCTGTACCGTATAAAACGCTGAATTAAATGTAGAAGTATTTGTCCAATTAAGTACAACTCCTCCCCTTTTATTTTGGGCAGGGTCATCTAATGTAGGAGCTGCTGGAACTGCTACATTTGCTGCTGCGGTTTCTGCTGGAACTGCTGATAAAGGAAAATCTGGCTGAACTATATAACCATCGTCATTGTGCTCTTCAGCTGTAACCTGTATTAAACAATTTTCTTGGAAATTAAGATTTGTAATTCTATATAGTTTATTAGACCACCCAAACCTACTATAAGTAAGTCTTATAATATCTCCGGCGCGAAGTAAAATACCACTAGGAGCCATTGTAAAATTAACTTTGAGACCTGCTCTTGAATCGTCTAAATACTGTTTAGCATTAATTCTCGCATTAAAATAGTTACTAACATTTGGAGTTTTAACATCTCCTTTCTTAGGAACCATTCTGTCTTGCTTCAAATAAGTGGAGTTAAATAAACTAACTGATCTACTTTCAAACAAGTTTTGAGGGTCTTGTACAGAAACAGAAACTGAGTTAAAAGTTCCTTTTTGACCTGCATCCTCTACTTTTATAGAACCTATAATATCTTCATCAGATATATCTCCGATTGTATGAGTTACTCCTCCAACTGTTACTTGCTCTGGAACTGCTGCTGCTTTTTTAACCGCAAGAGAATACTTACCGTTAGAGTAGCGGAGTATACCATTGAACTGTCCCAGCATGCTATTTACATTTTCAAATATGGGACGAGCCGTATTAATTACAGCATTGGTTTGATGCCGAGTTACGTGTCTTTGATTTTGAGACTCCCAGCCCACATATCTCCAATACTTAACATCACTAGAGTCATATAGATTATATCCATTTGTTATTTTACCGGAACTGTATTTTTTAATTACCGGATTTCCGTCATAAAGTCGAGCACTGCTTATATCTAAAGAAAGAGCACTTGCCCCTGATCCACTAGTTTTAGTCAAGCTTACAGAGGATACAGTACTGGACGAAGGAGTTCCCACAGCTCCATCAGAAGTAGCAGCTTTAATATATCCATTATGAAAGTAAAGCTCTCCTGTATAAAAATAAGTTTCGGAGGTCCAACGATGAATAAGCTTTCCTGCAACATCATCAAATGTAACATTGTATCTAGTACTTACTCCAGGTATACTCACTGTTTCTGAACTTTTTACTGTTCCTACAAACTGAACCTTCCCTGTGGCTGGATACTTGTAAATATCGCCTACTGTCGCCGCTGTAGTAGTTAATACTGTAACATCAGATCGAGTATCACAATCTCTTGCAGCTTCTAAGAAGGAAGGCAAATCTATATCATCGTCTGTTAAGTCTCTTCCATACCTCTTAGACTTAAGATAGTCAAGAAGCTGCATTGCAGGGTTTAAACTTACCCGTACATCGCCAGCAACCTGGGTAAGTATTCTATAAGTGTCTCCATTATTAGGTATAGCATCTTCATCAAAAGACCTATCAACAGAAGCAATCTTATTTGCACCATCATAAGCAGTAATAGTTCTTCTTTGAACTTTTGTAGTATTATCGGAGTACTTGCGAGTTACTTCAATAATACGATTATTATGTGCACCATTTGTAGAACTTCCTGAGCTACCTAGAGATATTGCATCTTTTATAGTAACAACCTGGCTAACTACTTCTGAAGAGTTTGTAGTGCTATTGCCTACTCCTGTTATAGTATTTCCTGATCCCGTATATACATAGTTATATACGTCTAAGTATCTTTGTGGATAAAGACTTCCATTTTCTACAAAATTGGCTGTATCAGCTATAGCAATATCGTTTGCTAGCTCTAAGGCTTTTTTCTGAGCAGCACTCAAGCCACTCATAGTAATATCTACTGAAGTGCCATTTGAATTATTAGCTACAGATGTAATTGTTTCTTCCAATCTCTGATCTACAGTGCCGGTTACCTCTTCATTATCGTAAGTTACTAAATAAAACTTTTGGTTAGCACTGTTTTGAATATGAAAGGCTGAATACACACTAGCAGTAGATATTGATCTAGTAAATGAGGTATTTTTAAATCTAAAGCGAGTTTCTGTGCTCCCATCTACTTTTGTATGAGTATAAATGTCGGCAATGACAAGGGACCCAAGATTGGAGCTACCTACATACATTGTTACAGTCTGTCCTAAATCAAAGGATGAGCTTGCGGCAGTAGATGTTTGAGAAGGATCTTGGGCATAAGAGAAATCGTAGTTATAGCAGTCTACTCCTTTTCCTCGAACAACAAAATCCAGAGAAGGAATAGTAGTCTCTCCTTCTCCAATAGTATATTGAGCAACTACATAAGCAGTGTCTAATAGTTGATGGCTTGCACCCCAATATGCTTCACTACCTGTGTAATAATCTGTCCCTACTTTGAAATTGGCTGCATTTCTAACAAGAATAGGGCTTGCTTTTTGATCTGGCTTTCCTGCATGAAATTGTATTTTTGTATCAATTGGAGTTATAAACCCCGTTCCTTTTTCATGAGTTATACCAGTAGCATTACTTGTAGCTCCTCCGTTAAAACTGTTTAAAGGAGTATCTATAAAAGCTGAGTGTCCGTATATCTCTGCGCTTGCTCTTCCCCAGCCTCCTTCCATACCTATATGGTGCCCATAGAACTGATTTTGAACCCCTGAAAGAATAGTATTTGGGGTTAAAGTATCGCCACGATCCATTCTGCCCTGACAAAGCACATCAATAGTATTCTCTGAGGTTTGAGAAGAACGAGTCTGAGAATCATTTAAATCTAAACAAATACTATTTGTATCATCAAAGTATATATCAAATAGTCCACTAATCTCTCCTTCACATAGTGCATATGCTACAAAAATTTGTTTTGCATCAGTATTGAGAGTATCAACAAATACTGGAATACTATCAATTTTATTTACACCGTAAACAACAGGAAGATATTTCGCATCTAAATTAAATCGAAGGTCGACTTCTCGGTCTACTTCAACCTCATATTCTACTAGTCTTTTACCTCCAAATAGTCCTGCAAGTCCTCCTCTTCTTTTCTCTTTATAGCGAGTTTCCATGACTTGATAAATAGCCATAAGGTTGACTGCAGTCTCACTGTGCATGAAACCCAGGTCGGTGGCATATGCAGGACGAATAACAGCTCCGGTATCTGGAGCACCTGCTCCGTCTAGTGCTCTATGATATGGGTCGGAAGTTAAGCGACCTGATACTCTTTGAAAGTCGCCCCAGTGGCTGGTTATATCCCAGCTCATAATAGAGGACTTTTCTGGGTCTTCGGAAAGTTTTCCTCCTGCAATTATTCCTTTAAAAAGTAAATATGCACCACCTTTAAAAGTAGTAGTGTTTTGTCCAATAATAGCCCCTGTCTCAGGGTTAATATGTACTTTATAAATGAATACATCTCTGTTTATGTATCTGCCATAGCTTGTGTCACTTCGGTTACTAAGTATTCCTTCTACTTCGGGACTATCAAAAGTAAGACTGTAAGCTCTAGTTTCCGACGCTAGAGAACTGACTTCTAACCTTTGCCCACTTACTACTTTTGAAAGAGGTGTAATATTAGCTGTTTTATTACTATTCGAGAAACTATCAATACGAACTTTGGCCGTATCGTTTGATCCGCCCACAGATTGAAGAAGTACCACATCTCCTTCTCGAAAACCCTCTTCTGTAAAATCTTTAGTAGCAACTATTGAAGAAGTACTTATAGTTATACTATCTATAAAAGTTATACCTAAAGCGGCTGCAGATAACTGCAGGTTAATATTAGAAGCACGAGCTTGTGTGGTTTCGGCTACATTCCCTACCTTTATAAGTTTATTTGCTATATAGGTTTGTGCTCCGTTAGCTCCTCCATTTACATTGGTGGATTCATCATCCCACTTAACATCAAAAGAGCCATCAGTAATATAGACATAATCTTTTGCTCGACGAGCGCTTTTACCCGAGTCTGTTTTTAAGGGTCTCTCAAACTTTACTAAATGAGCATATACAAAAGGCTCCTCTTGAAGCAAAGAATTTCTTAAATTAGTATCTATTGAGCGCATTATTGAACTTCCTCCAAGCTCAAACTAAATTGATATAGTCCGTTTTGTCCGAGGGAATACTGTTGAACATCCCCTGCCTGAATAACTTTTATAAGAGGGTCATTAAACTTAAAAGGTGCATTTATTTCTATTGATTTGGATAAGCCTGGAACGAAATGAATACGAATTTGAGTAAGTCCAGAAGGTTGTGCAGTACCAGATAAGTAATCGTCTTTATCCTCAACTCTTGTAATTCTGTAAGCTTTTAGATGATTAGAATTAGTACTGTTAATAGTAAATAAATCTCCCGCTTTAGGGGTTCCATTAGTGTCCTTATTATAGGTAGCACCACTTTCAGGATCAAGCAAAACACTTGTAGCCCCTGCATTTGTTGCGGCATTCGACTCTAAAAATTGTCCACTATTAAGTGCTCCCCAACTCGAAAAAGTAGACATTTGAGGTAATCTATACTGAGGCAAAGATACAAAAAAGGGATTTAAAGAGCCCCTTCTTTGCACTAAAAAATTATATACAGGTTCAAATTCAGCTCTTGTCATAGGATTATATGTTATACCAATCTTCCATCTATGTGCAGCAACAGCCCTACTTAAAAGTCTGCCAGAATTAGTTCTATCTCGTAACATTGGTTGCTGAGAAGAAAGCTTTACTGTTGCATACCCAGGACCTGCAGTACCCCCAGATTGACCCGCACTATCAATAGTATTATTAGGATCTGGTAACGTATTCTGGAAAGAATTAAAAGCTGCCATTAGTATCGCTCCACTGCGCCTAGTTGAGTCGGAGTAAATACAGAAGTATCTACACTCTCTACAAAGCTTTCGCCGTAAGAATTTGCAGCTTGTCTTATCATTCCAATTATATTTCCTCTTTGATTGCTAAGCATATCCTCTACTCCACTAGCATCAATAGTATTAATATTGAAACTTACATTAGTAGGAGCCCCTGCTGCAATATCGTCATTAGGAACTATAGCTCCTGCTCTTCCTGGTACAAACAACTCAGGGCCTTGTTCTCCAACCATAAATGCGGTATTTCCTCCTTCGGCTCTATTCTTATAACCTCCAAAAGCTGGCTTAAAGTTTTCTGGACCTCCGGTACCTGACTCTCCTCGGAAATATGAAAGCTCTCCTCTTGCTGACTGGGATTTAGCTAAATCTACACTATTTCTTCGCTCGCCCATTGATATCTTACTTGGAGCACCCCCACCGCTAACACCACTTCCCCCTCCTTGGAATGATTGAGAAGCAATCATTGCAACTTGAGCAGCCCCTAATGCAAGTACAATTTGTGCAAGAGGAATACCAAAAAATCCGGTAGTACCAAGAGTCGCAACATAAGCTGCCGCAGTATTCATTATAGTTTGAGCAATAAGCATCTTCTTATTCATTTCAAATGCTTTTCTTTGTTGCTGCTCTTTTTTCTTCTCCATTGCCTGAATTTTAGCAACACTTGCAGCAGACTGACCATCTCTCTTCTTCTCAGCAGCTATTTGAGCATCAATATTTGCAATGTTTCTTTGATATCCTGCTTGCATCATTGAATTAATAGAACCAATTGCAGAGGCAATCATACCATATTTAGCAGCAGACTTCTCTTGCTCATTTTTTGCTACTTTCATCTGCTCGCTCATAACTACAAAAGCATCAGTAATTGCAAAAGCTCCCTGAGTAACGGCCGCAACAAACTCTCCATTAGGACCTAAGGTCTTTAAAGTCTCAATAAACTCTGCAGTTAATCCTTTTGCAAAGTCTACTTTTTGACGCATGGTTCCTTCATCCATCAAAAAGTCAAGACCACTAGTGGTCGTGCCGTCTTCTTTTGTTATAGTATCATTACCAAGGTCTAATAATCCTTGTAAGCTTCCTCCTTTTCCAGACGCTGCATCCAAATATCCCTTCTTTCTTTCTTTAGTTTCTAGCTTGATCTGCTGCAGGGTATTATCATGAACCATAGCTGCATTTCTTACTTGCGTTTCATGTAGATTATCTATGCTAGCTAGAGCTGTATCAATAGATGCTATAGCTGCCGTATCTACTACATCGGCTGCCTTCAACTGCTCTTTAATTAGTTTGAACTTTAGTTTTAATAAAGTCATTTCTATTCTAATAGAGTCGAGAGCTATATCATAGGCTTCATTAGCTGCGTCTATTTTTTGTTGACGCATTTCTTTTTCTATATTTAGCTGATCTGCAGGAGTTAAGGCGGAACTTCTTTTTGTAGGATCATCAATATTTCTAAGCTTAGCTGCAATTTCTAAACTTTTTTGCTGTGCTGATATACCATCTTGTGTTGCCTTATTCGCCATCTTTCTTACATCTAAGATTTGCTTTTCAAAATCAAGCTCAACCTTTTTTCTTTCAATTCGGCGTATACCTGGAGTTTCAAAAGCCAACTCAGCCTTAAGGGCATCTCTTCTTAAGTTTACATTATCAAGTAAAATTTGACCTTCTTCAGAAAGCACCCCATTCTTTTCATGAACAGATCGCAGAACAGTTTCTTCGGCATCAAAAGCCTCTCTTCGTAGCTGACTCTGAGCTTCCAGTGCGAGTTTTGCAGCATCATAGGCTGCGGGAGTTTCACCTGCAACTTGATTTAATACACTTAACTTTTGCTTGGCTCTCTCTAACTGTCCTGGCATTGTTTTAAGAGTATCTACAGCTTGTTCTAGCTTTGTCACATAGTTATCTATAGCAGTTCTATTCGCGTCTCCAAATACAAGTGCGATTTTTTCCGCAGATTTTTTTATTTGATCTGCCGAAAGACCCTTGGATATACCTGCGGCATTTTCTTCTAAATCTATAAATTCTTGCTGCAATGCCTGTACCCCTTCCAGCATTGCATCATAAGGGCCTTTTGCTTTACTCTTTAATTGGTTTTGCTGTAACAGAACATTATTTAAAGCTGCATTAAAATTATTAACAAAGTTGGTTCCCGCATCTGCTTCGTTAGAAAAATTCTTAAAAGAATCAACCAGTGCAGGTAATCCGATTTCTCCGGCTTTAAATTTTTCAATTAAGTCTTCCATATTCTGCATTGCAGGAGACATAAACTTACTTAATTCTGGAGACGAGTTTAGAGATTGAATAGCTTTTTCAATTGCATCCGCTGTTCTTTCCCCTCTTCCAGCGGCGGTCTGCTCGGCTGCTGCGTACGCAAGCTCCTGTGTTATGATTTCATTAGTAGTTGCTCTTATTTCTGATTGTAATTCTCTTAGTGCTAATCTTTCTTCTCGATTACCATAGAGGGCAGTTGCTCCAGCTGCTATTAATGCTTCCTTCTTTTCATCTTGTAGTTCTCGTTCTTGTTTTAATAGTCCTATTTGAACCGCAGCATTAGCCTTAGCCTCGTCTGCCCCCTCTGTTTCCGCACTAATAGTCTCTAAAACCATGTTAGATATTTCGGTCTGTACACCCATTGCGGCTTTATACCCTGCAATTCTTTGCGCAGATCCTTTTAAGCTGGTTTGAGTAAATTGCTCCTCTGCCTCAGCTACTTTATCAGTCATTGCAAGTATCAACTCAAACTTCTTATCTGCTTCATCTGCGGGGAAAAACTTATTTTTAAACCAGTCGTAGATTGCAGGACCAAAAGAAATCAATAAACCAATAGGGCCTAATAAACCAAAAACAGCGGATGCAAGGCCTCTAACAGCCGCTGAAGCAGCAAAGCCTGCCACTCGTAGTGCCTTAAATCTAGTTACACCAGTTTTATTTCTTTTTGCAGTTTCGTCAAGGCCGGTAGAATATCCTGTTATAGACTCTCGTAATAGACTAAATCCTGTGATTAATTTTAGACTACCAAAAGCATTTGCTGAGGCTGCAGCAGTGTTTTGGGCAAGAGATAAAGTATGAAACTCTACTGCTTTTGTTAGCTGTGCTCTCTGTAGTTGAGCCGCAGCTATTGCTGCTCGTTGACGGGTAATTGACTCTGTGTTATTATCGTTAGAGGCTTCCAATCTAGTTATAGCGCCTTGGTGCCCTGCTATAGTTTTATTTATGCCTTTGAAGCCTTCATCTGCATCGTCAAGAGTTTTCGTTCCATCTCTGAGACCCTCTACAAATTTGTTATATCCAGTATTATTCTTACCTACAGCGCCAACCATCGTCAAACTTTCTGTAGATAATTCTGCACTTGCTGCAGCATTAGCTCGTAATGCCTGCGCACCTTCTGCGAGAGAAGGAATCATTTGTCGAGAAATAGTAGAGGCGAA
>Ga0315315_10005984_pt1 | contig 11220 bp, 8 predicted proteins | sample M140m3416metaG_FD_203699 | JGI IMG/M metagenome (GOLD analysis project Ga0315315, IMG submission 203699) | Ammonia-oxidizing marine archaeal communities from Monterey Bay, California, United States - M1 40m 3416 | ecosystem: Environmental > Aquatic > Marine > Intertidal zone | place: USA... | reverse complement strand
ACCAAGTGAACCATCTTTACGAAAGAGAATATACTCCATCTGGTTGTTCGAAACTGAAAGTAAATCACAACTGTGCAGTTAGAACTGGCGATGACAGGTTGTGCGACCAGCCGTGGATGGATCATCCTCTGAAGTACATACGCGCAAAACAACGTAGACGCAAGAAGCAGGGTAGTCTGGAAATTAATGTTGTAACGCCCAAAACAGGCGATGCTTGATGAACAGGAAGCGCGTCAGCATTATCGTAGCCGGGGTTGACATCTATGACTAGGACGCTCGTATTGACTGTAGACCGAGACAATGATCTCGGAATTAAAACAGCAATACGCGGGCCCGTAGTAGGTCGAAAGCCCGTTCTAACAGCTGCTCTTAGACTGGGCATTGCAGACCCGGAAGAAAGCGATACAAACGCTATACTTGGAGCTCTACATCAACACGATAACCTAGTTGAGTCTGGTGGCGAAGGTGACGAAGTCGAAGTTGCTATTCTTACTGGTGACGAAAAGGTAGGCGTGCGCTCTGACAGAGCAATTGCTGCACAATTAGAAGAGGTTGTAACAGAATTTCAACCAGATTTAGCAATACTGGTTACTGACGGAGCAGAGGATGAATCAGTTTTACCAATTATCCAAAGCCAGGTCCGTATCGACCATGTCGAGAAAATTATTGTTAAGCAATCAAAAGGTATTGAGGGAACTTACTACTATATTGTGAAAGCACTAGAAGACCCGAAATGGAGAGCGAAAATGCTCGTACCTCTTGGAGCAATCATGGCTGTTTTCGGATTTGGAGTAATGCTACCAGACACCTTAGGCGGTATTGTAATCGGTTCACTACCACTAATTTTTGGATTATTCATACTATCAAAGGGACTGGGTCTAGAAGCGACTGTAGGAAGGATTGCCCAGGAAATGAGAGAAAATGCAGACGCTGCTATGTTCTCATCTCTACTCTGGACAAGTACTGTTTTCAGTGCCATATTCGCTGTAGCCACCGGTTATGACACATATATCGATCTTGAAGCAACTGCTAATTATTCTGTGCTGTGGATAGAAGTAGTTCACTCAGCGCTTGCTTGGATTGTTATTGCTTTCTTGACCTCAACTGCCGGGTTTATGCTACTAAGGTTGCAAAAAGGTTCATTCTCTGGAAGGTTGATTGTCTTGGCTGTATTTGGAATGGTGGTTTATTCATTACTGAATCAAGGATTAGATATTGCGATTAAGGTATTGACTGGTGTAGACTATGAATTCTCAGTACAAGGCATATGGAATGTTATGTTGGAGCCGTTGATGTGGATTGCCGTCTTGTGGGTTACTACAACGATTGTACGTGCCGTACAAGCAAGGCAGGCCCAAGCAGAACGCTACTGGGGAATTTAATCACGAGTGGAAAACCGCTTCGTGCATGCATTGAGGGCATGTCACTTTGATTGGACGAACATCTGGAATCCCTAGTGGAGAAGAACAAGCAGGACAAATTATTGCTTGGCGGACTTTCGACTGATTATCGACTCCTTTCTGAGAAGGATTGTATTTCATACGATATTGATCTGGATTATCGATGTATTGTGGCCCGCTATTCAATGGCTGCGCTGTATCAAGGTCGACTACATCCTTGTATGCCCCAGGTACGAACTCATCCACTACAGGAGGAGTATGGGCAACCGCCCCTGCCTTGTAAGCAGCTAGTTCAGATTCTATTTCTGCCAAGCCAGTTCCATGTGTTCTGCTTGCAGCATCCATCTCAAGCATTAGGTCATATCCTGAAAGAGTTGCCAACTTGGCTAGGACGTCAGTTGGTAGTGGCATAGACGACCCCGGGTGCTCATTTCCCATGAACTTTCGTTTTGTGCGCTTCCAAATGGGATGTCCCGTATTTATACGGGGATAATTGTCTGTTAAAGTACAAGATTCTGCCATTAATAATCGTAAATGCGGGGATTATTTTCCGAATAAAAGTCATTTTACACCCTCAAATATATGATGGGTTGAAATAGGTTAAGCAGAGGGCCGGCGAATGAGGAGGAAGGAAATTGCCACAAAGTAGACCCCGCAATTCTGTAATCGAAAATAAGTCTAGAGCGGCCCGTTCATTGACATGTGGCCAGGTTATGTGCGTACCAAATGTTCTGAGTAGAGACGCTACTGTTGCAGACGCGTTGGATAAATTTACGAGTAAGGATTGGGATCACCTATTCATCGTCAATTCTGAGCGCGTCCCAATAGGTAGGATTCATGCTGTCGACTTGCTGAAAATTATCGCAAAAAAGACTGTGAACCGGGACATTGCTTGGATGCACACAATTCCTGCTCGACAATTGATAACTCAAGAAACCCTGACAATGCGACAAGGTACACCGCTACTGAAAGCTGCAGCATTGATGCTAACTCATGATATCAATCAGTTGGCCGTCACAAATACAGAAGGACAGATTGTTGGTTCAGTGTCTCATAGTATCGTGGCAAGACATTTGCCTCGCTTCATTCTGTGAGCAAGTTTCAACTGTAAAATCGCTGTGGGCACGTTATGTCTTCTCCGAGACTCTGGCCTAACCCGCCTAGTAACTCCCCTCTACCGTTGCCGACGGGCCCCAGTTTCTTCTCAAGGGATGATTTTGTAGACATAAAGGCCCCCGAGGTTCCTGATTCTGAATCCATAAGCCTAGAAGAATTACGAGACTACGTTGGAAACCATACCTTCGAAGACGGTAGTAAGGTGTCAGATATTGTTGATTTGAAGAATAGAAGGCCTTTGTTGATTGCTGGTGAGTTAGCTAACCCGTACCGATTGAGCGACCTTATGGCCCCTGATATGCCGATAATTCCTGTACGCTTGGAAGATATATGTCGTACTTGGGCAGACAATTTAGACCCACGAGATGTTCAGCCTGGAATTCATCATGTTACAATTGTCAGATCGCCTGGATGGTGGGAAAGGAGTTTCATAACACTCCTGGAATTGCCAGATATGAAGAAATTAGTCAAATGGCTTGACGGTCATAATTCTAACACTTGGGCTCCAAAACGTTTGGCTGAAGGCAAGATTAGGTTAGAGACAAACATGGAATTAATGCCACCTGGATTTGAACAGATTTCTTGGGATGGGATTGAAGAAAAGGTCGAAGTGGAAATGCCTCTGCCCAATGGGCCAGCACTAGATTTGTCTACGATTATGGTTCCGATTAACACTAGATCGGGTTGTTACAATAGTAGAGGGAGAGTGAACCGCTGTACTCATTATTTACAAACCGATTTTCATGAAAAAATGTTCCGTCGAGGTTCATCTTTCAAATGGTCGGATATGCTAGATTTCTTGTGAGAGTTTTCTCGCAAAGCGGGGACCCGGGGACATCCCCGTAGGATTCAATATACGATGTAACCGTAATATGAAGCATGAATGGGCGAGGATCTCAGAAAAGTGCGAGGCTAGAACGATTGAAAGAAGAGATTATGGAATATATTTCCATAAATCCTGGTTGCTCTGCAGCCGACATTGTAGATTACCTTTCGAATACGCGTCGAATGCGTAATCACGGACTAACTTCGAGGAAGGTTGGATTCTTTATCCCACGATATCTAAAGAACAGTGTGATGTTCACTCTTGACCGTTCTACTGGCAAGAGGATATACAGTGTGGCATGAAAAGGTCAAATCGCTGCAGGTATTGGGATGGTGTGATGAGCACCCCGTCTTCGGAAGATCTTTGGCCGTCTTTGGATGAATCTCTAGGCCGTCAACCTTGTTTTCCAAGCGGGCCTGTTTGGTCGGTTCTACCTACCCTGAAAGGGCAAATGGCAGATATGCTAACAGATATGGGATCCAAGGAAAGAGAAGATGTCAGTATCGACTCCTCTAATGGAATCGTCCACATTGATGGATCTGCAACCATTGAACCAGGCGTCCACATAATTGGCCCAGCATACATTGGACCAAATGCAATTATTCGACATGGCGCTTACATCAGAGAATATTCATGGATTTGTGCTAATGCCCTAGTTGGTCATTCAAGTGAAACAAAGCACAGTATTTTGCTACCTGGAGCCAAAGCGCCGCATTTCAATTATGTCGGGGATTCAGTGCTTGGACCGGGTGTAAACTTAGGAGCGGGGGTTAAACTCTCTAATCTTCGAAACGATGGTGGTGAAGTGCATGTTAGAATTGAAGGTGAAAGAATCGCTTCAGGATTAAGAAAATTCGGAGCGATAATTGGAGAAGGTTCGCAGCTGGGTTGTAATGCAGTCACTAACCCAGGAGTTGTTCTTGGACCAAGATGTATGGTTATGCCAAATACTACCGTTACTGGAATCTATGATTCTGATTCCAAGATAGGGTGATTTCATGCTATTCGGAACCGACGGGATAAGGGGTGAAGTCTCCAATTCTCCCGTGGATGACGAAGATGCTGTGTCGCAATTAATCGAACAGCGATATGTCTCAACTAGGCTAATGAGATTGGTTGGTGAGGCTTTGTCGAGGATTGTTGAAATCAACTCGAATGTTATTATTGGATGGGACAATAGGCCAGATAATCCTGATTTAGTGTCGGCACTAACTACTGGTTTGCACTTAGGTGGCTGCACTGTAACTCACGCAGGAGTATGCGCAACACCGGCCCTTCACAACGCGCTTTTAGAGACAAAGTCTGAACTTGGATGTATGATTACTGCAAGCCATAACCCTGTGACAGACTCTGGAATCAAAGTTTTTGATTCGTCTGGTTTCAAAACTAGCCCAGATTTAGAGAGAGAAATTTCTGAATTGGTCATACAGCTTGCTGCTGAAGAAAGGGAGGTGGATTTGATCCACCAAGAAGAACTTTCCAAGCCCAATTCACACTTCAACGCCGATTTGGCGCACCAAGAGTTGCTGGTCGTTAGAATTGCAGAATTTTCGGGATTGTTTTCTTCCCCTGAACACATAGAAATTGCATTAGACTCCTCTAAGGGTGCTGCTTCTAATTGGCTGGCTTCTTTTCTAAAGCAATACGGAATTACCGCTACCGAGGTTTCTGTAAATGCCAAGGCTTTGAATGATAATTGCGGCGCAGGTGAATTATCTCCTAATGATTCTTGGACTTGGGTTGAGGCGGCCAATAGTGAACATGTTCTGATCAATTCTCTTACAAAAAGACCCTCGGGGGAAATCATAGCCGCTGCTTTGGATGGAGATGGAGACAGATGTTTGTTAATCCAATCCACTGAAACTGGATGTCGAGTTGTAGATGGTGATGAAATGGCGGACCACATCTTGAGGTCTGCAAAAGGCGATTGGCACCTAGCTGCAAGTATCGAGTCAGACCTTGCGCTGATGTCTTCCTTGGATAGACTACGGGCGAAGGTCGACTTTTCACAGACTGCTGTTGGCGACAGATGGCTATCTCAGGCATTGAGAGATAGTTCTAGCAATGTCTTGGGAGTAGAAGACTCTGGGCATTTGGTGATGTCCGCACCTAATCCTAATGGAGGAAGGTGCTTGGTTGGAGATGGCGTTGCAAGTATGCTAATCGTCCTATGTGCTATGTCCTGTCAAGATAGAGTTGATTCGTTTCAAAGGGGCTTCAAACAACGTACATCTATCAAAAACACCGTTCGTTCAAGGTGGACTGGTAATAATCCTCTAGCAGATACTGTCGAACACATTGCTACTTCGAAACTTGGGCCCATGAGGCGGCATGGACTAATTGGTGAGGCGAACCTTATGCTGTTAGAAATTGATGGCATTTCAATCGGAATAAGAAACTCTGGCACACAGGCTAAAACCAATGTATCACTAAGAATATCGCCGGGCTTCAAACACTCAGATGCCATTGAAGCAGTAGAACAGATTATTGCAACACTCAGAGATACTCTTGTCGACTAAGTTGTAGCTATTTCTTGCTCGAATTTCTGCCCAAGCCATGTTACAAGACCAAGTAACACGGCTGTTGCTAGCAACATAATCAGAATCATCAACTCTGTAGCCCCTGCTAAAATCAAAATTCCTGCTATAATCCAAGCTAATAGTAGATCCAGAGCGCCGAATACACGCCAGGCTCTCCTAAGTGTAATCACTCCGATTAGCCATGATGTTGTTGAGACAGCCAGAACTGCAACCATCATCAATACCGTTGTATGTTCATACTGAGAAAAGGCCCCCGCGGGTATTAGTAAGTGACCTAGCCAAAGACCGGTCGGTATCCAGACTTCATTCTTTACAACCGTACAAGAAATTGCTGTAACCAGGCCGGCTATTCCGATAAGAATCGAGAAAATTGCGGTTGTTTCATCTAAGACGCCAATCCAATTACCTAAGGCATTCCAACTGATAGGTAAGAACAAGCCCACGCCCAAAGGAACTGCGGGCTGAATCCATTTTATTGCATTCTTTAGAGCAAAGACCCCTGCGATAATTCCTGCAATTCCAAAGGAAATTGAAATTATCATTACCGCCCAAGCGAATCTTCCAGCAGCGCCTCTGTGATCACCCAGCTCTCTCTTGATTCTCTCAGATTCTACCCATTCGAATAGAACTACTGCCAATACTAAGAATGCCTCCAATGACCATACAGGAATTATCCATGAGTTCTCATTACTGAAAGTTGGAATAAGCTGTATAGTGTCAACTCCCATCAAAGAAGTCAATAGCCTTGAAGAGAGCATTAGTAGGACTATTCCTTCAAGAGCGGATGGTATTCTTAATCCGAGATCTTTTCTGCCAACTAATGAAATTACAGCGAGTAGAATTAGTGACCCTAAAAGAACTAACAATTCCCATTGTTGTTCTAATTGAACATTAGAATCTCCTAATCTTCCTGCGATTTGAATTAGTGTCAATCCAGCCATAGTAACTGCAACTGGGGATTCAATACCCATTATATCCGGCAATTGAAGATTGACTTGTTCCGCCCTCCATCGAGCAATTCCGATGAACAGAATTGAGATGAAAGAGGCCATTGTAATGGCTAACAACGATTCGCCACTAATCCATGAAAAGTAAATTCCTATCAAGAGAGTTATTGAAATGAACGATATAACAATGGTTGGCTTATGGTGTATATCCCCGACAATTAGGTCATACTCCCCTGCTGAGGAGCGCCTTCTGGAGCGCTTTTCTTGCTTTTCAGCGAGTTGTAATAATTCAGCGTCTATCATACGTATATTTGATTGAGACTCGGAATCTGCGACTTCATTTTCGTTTTGAGATGTTCTATCAAGATATTTCTCAATTCTTTGATCTCGCTGTGTGACCTGATTAAGCCGTGATCTAATTTCACCTTGAGCCGCAAGCCATGCGCCTGTAAGAACAAAGCTGATTCCAGCGAGCCCAAGTGTTAGGCTATCATCTAAACTAATCGCAGCTAAGCCTACTGTGACAAGAACTGCAATACTAGCGATTGCAGATGGTAGAAGTTTTTCCAATGTTGCTGCCCTAGGTAGGTACAGCCCCCCAACTGTCATTATACTAGCAATAGCGGCCAATCTTAGATTGGTAGTATCATTAGGCAATATATCGCTGCCAGATAATGTTGAAATTAGTGGCTCATCAAGTGCGATTAGCATCATCATGAGAGCGATGAAACCAAGACAAGTTGTGATTAGTTTCTCAGGTAATAGCGCCTGATGCGAGAGTTTTTGTCCTTGCTCAAGGCGATTAGCATTGTCTTCAGACCAACTAATGATTAGAACTGAAGAGATTCCTAGGATTGCAATCCAAATAGCCCCAAACCCAAATCTCCACTGTAAGATTAATGCCGTGATTGACCATGCTACCAAAATCGTTCTCGGAGTCCCCTGGTGCCTGTCCAATCGCATTGCTACAGAATGATAAATCAGTATCAGTCCCATAATAGAGGTGATTCCATACCATGGAATTATTCCAGGATTACTGATGAAAAGCAGTGTTGAAAGTATAGTTATGAAACTGATATTCCATAAACGCAGGTTTCCGCTGTCACGCATACGTGCGCTCAATTCTGACAGCCCAGCAAGCCTACCTGCTAGATTAACACCCGTATCTCCTAGTTTCATATTCAATGGAACTTGAATTCCTATCAACAAAAGCATGTACAGTGTAAGGTCAGCCTCTGCGATATTAATCGGAATAATATCTACCGAGATAAGACGGTCTTCAAGATTACTTGTGAACAAGAATAGCCAAACCCAAGGTGCCAAGACCGCTGTACCTGCTAGTGAAGGAGAATCCCTCTGAACTGCCAATACGCCAAGACCTGCCCAAACAATGAACTGGCAAAGTAGCAGAGTTCGAGCAAATACTGTTTCTTCGGCAGGAATTAGTAAAGTTAGCAAAATTGCAGTAACGATTGATCCAATCCACAATACATGATCTGAGACGGCGTGTTGATGGTTGAGTAATGCCGTTGCAGTAATGGCCGCACTAAAGACGGCATATATTGACCACGGTTCTGAGAAAGGAGGCTCTATTACTCCCCTTACCATCAAAATCAGAACTGCTAACAAAATAGGGGCTGGCCACAAAGCATAACGCTGCAATTTCTCCCAATTCTCGCCCCTCACAACTAGATAAGAAGGCCCGAATGCTGAGATTAAGAGAATTAGTTGTGCGATAGCATAACCGGTTTCTAAACGGTTGGAAGCGATTGCGAGTAACGCACCAACCATTCCCAAACCTACCGAAACTGACCAAAGGCCAGGTTTTCCTAGACCCATGCCCTTGAATGCTGCCGAAAACCAATTTTCGGCTTCTGCGAACCTTGTCGCCATAATCGCGTTGATTCCTGTAACTGCGAACATCAATAAGAACAACAGCAACTCGTCTTCGAAGGGTATTATATCGATTCCAAACAGTATCCAATCGTTACTAATTGCATGTAATCCAATCCAAAGATATGAAACTGCGATTCCGAGCGAGGCAAGGTTTCCGGACTTTCGGAAGTATGCTAAACCATGCAGAAGAAGAGTTCCCAGTCCAATCATTACCGCAACGCCTTCTTGGCCGTAAGTTGCCCCTGCTGCAGACCCAATCGCTAACAGAACCAGAGCTGCTTGTGCCGCAATTGAATCTTCGTTGTGGTGTTGTGCAATTGCGATATTTACTCCGACCAATCCAAGTAAAGTGATTCCCAATTCTGTCTCTCCAATCCACCCCCAAGAATATGAGGAAATCGCAAGACCGTAAAGTAATTTCATGGAAATTATTACCCATGTGACTCCAAGTAAATGCATACGATCATTCGGAATCCATTTTTCGCCTAACCATATTCCGAAAGATGCCATCAGTAACAATCCAATCGCTGAAAACTCATAGCCGAAAAATGGAACTGTTCCCACTATTGTCCCTATTGCAGACCAGACTACAATCATCGAAATCATGAGACCAAGATGAAGGCGCTTTTCTCCTTCCATCGCATACTCTGTTACTGTGTCTATCTCCGGCGCGGCGTTTACTGTGCCATCGCGGTTGATTCTTTCAGGAGTATTGCTTCGCGAAAAAAGTTCACCTAATTCTCCAACAGCAACATCTGTTACTTCTTCATCGACTTCTTCGATGGATTCTTCCTCTTCTGGTTCATCGGCAGAGTCCAGCATGAAATTTCCCAGATTTATCCCTGAAGCATTCTGGAATTTCCGTTTGGAGAGGATATCATCTTCCTTATCCTTCTCCATGTTTGGTTTAATCACGATATGGCTTTCAATATGCCCCTCTGAGATGTCTGGTTTTAGTAGATTGGCGGGGATTTGACCTCGTTTCGAACCGCAAGGGACAAAGAGGGCCCGCGGGTGGCCGAATCATGGCGAGTATCATGGGCACCCCGTCGGGTGACCTATCTGAGAGTGGCATAACAACTGATGCAACGGTACATTGGAATCTCGGTAACATCGAGTTGATCGATTTAGCTGTGGAGCGCAAAGAGGGTTACTTGTCTGCCCACAATGCATTGGTTACCGAAACTGGAGAAAGAACTGGAAGGTCGCCGAATGACAAATTCATTGTCGATGAGCCTAGTACAAATCAAGATGTGAATTGGGGAGATGTCAATATATCTACTGATAAAGTGGTATTCGACAGACTGAAGGTACAGGTAATCGAATATCTAGCCAAGAGAGATACGCTTTTCGTCCAGGACTTGTACTGTGGTTCCGAAGAAAGTGAAGCATTACCGATTCGCGTTATCAACCAAAACGCTTGGCACAATGCATTTGCTAGAAACATGTTCGTGCGCCCTTCTGAAGAGCAGTTAAAGACACATGTTCCACAGTTTACTGTTTATCACGCACCTCATTTTGAGGCAAAAGATGAATCTCTAAACTCTCAATGTTTCGTAATTGTCAACTACGCTGCTGGAGAAGTCATCATTGGAGGAACAAGATATGCTGGAGAAATTAAGAAGTCGATTTTCAGTGTTATGAATTTGATTCTACCTAAGAAGGGAATCCTCCCTATGCACTGCTCGGCTAATACTACTGGCGAAAATACTGCAATTTTCTTCGGTCTTTCTGGAACTGGAAAAACAACTCTAAGCGCTGACCCAAAAAGAGCATTAATCGGTGATGACGAACACGGATGGGGATCAAATGGCGTGTTCAATTTCGAAGGCGGGTGCTATGCTAAACTGATCAACCTATCAGAAGAAGACGAACCTGAAATCTTCGGAACCACTCGTAGAAAGGGAACTGTTCTGGAGAACATAGTTGTTGATTCCGAGGGGGTCCCTGATTTCTTCGATACCAGTAAAACTCAGAATACTAGAGGGTCATACCCGATAGAATTCATTGAGAACAGAACCCTTGACAGTAAAGGCGGTCACCCTCAAAATGTCATATTCTTGACATGTGATGCTTTTGGAGTGCTACCTCCTATCAGCCGCCTCACACCATCCCAAGCAGCATATCACTTCATTTCGGGATATACTGCAAAGGTTGCAGGTACTGAAATCGGAGTTACTGAACCGCAAGCAACCTTCTCTGCCTGCTTCGGTGAGCCTTTCATGCCAATGCACCCAGGCGTTTACGCAGATTTACTTTCAGATAAGATGGCTGAACACGGTTCAACTGCATGGCTAATCAACACCGGTTGGTCGGGCGGGGCTTATGGCAAAGGAAGTAGAATGAAAATCAAGTACACGCGTGCTATGCTAAATGCGGCTTTAGATGGTGATTTGGATGATGTGGAATATGTTGTCGATGAAAGATTCGGCTTCGAAATACCAACAACTTGCCCAGGAGTACCATCTGAAATTCTAATTCCAAAGAAAACCTGG
>Ga0315315_10005983_pt1 | contig 11221 bp, 7 predicted proteins | sample M140m3416metaG_FD_203699 | JGI IMG/M metagenome (GOLD analysis project Ga0315315, IMG submission 203699) | Ammonia-oxidizing marine archaeal communities from Monterey Bay, California, United States - M1 40m 3416 | ecosystem: Environmental > Aquatic > Marine > Intertidal zone | place: USA... | reverse complement strand
TTACGGCGCCGCGTTGCAGTAATCCATTTAAGATGGTGCGGTAAAGAGAGAGCTTTTTAAATTCTTTGGATGCTACTGCAGCCAAATACGCACTGTCTGATTTGGGAGCACCGGCGAGAGAATATTGAGATTCCCACTTTTGTATGTCTTCTCTTATTAGTTTTACGTTCTCTATATAGCTCTCTTTTTCGGCAGCTTTTTGCTCATCGGTAAGGATATTCTGGCGATTTGGCAAATTAAGTTGCGTCTTTCTCTCCACCTCAAGGTCTATAAGCTGCTGTTTGGCTATGGCTATATCCTCCGCAACGAGATTTCTCTCTCTAATGAGGTCAGCTCTCTGCTCTTCTGTGAACTTTTTGTTTGGAAGAATGTTGCCAACGGCAGGATCTTGCGTTGTGGCATCTATGCTGCCCTGAAAGTTAACACTAACGCCAACGCTGCCATCATCCTTTAGATCAAGGGAGTAGCTTGTGACGCTGAGGTTAATCGCAAGCTTTAAGCTTTCCAAAGCCTCTGCAACCTCTTTGTTTGCTGGTCCTGAAAATACATGACTATTTTTGTCTACTGCATATTCAACTTCTGCTCGGACCTTCATATTCTTCATTTCGTACTCTTGATAGTTTCCCGTATTTTTTCTATTGCCGCTGTTATCTTTGCGGCGTTTGTCGGGAATAAAAATATCTGAAAATGCGTAAGTGTTCTTCTCTGGGTTTGAAGAATTTGAGGACTTTCTTAATTTCTCAAGGGCGTCTACACTTTGAGCTCTCATTTTTATTTCAGCTTGAATAAGCTTTTCTGCAGAGAACATATTGTCTCCGTTGAACTCCCAATTAAAAGACTCCAAGCCTACGCCAGTGTTTGTGGTAAGAGTTTGACCTAGAAGTCCTGGGTCTGCGTGCTCTTCAAATTCATATTCAATATAAACGGGGTCCGTACTTGAAGCTCCAGTTTGATTTACCCTCTTGTCTTCCCAGTAATACTTTTTCCACAAGCGAACTCTCGGAATGACCGCAGACAAGTGTATAGGTCTTACTTTGTCGAATATAGCGGAAACGTCTTCGGGTGCTGTCAGATAGTTTACTAAACTTTCTATTTCTTCTGCACCTTCGCACTCAAGAACTGCAAAACGATCATATTCGTTTTCTTTTCTCTTTTTGTCGCGGTTGTATTGTAGTAGCTCGCCCATTCTGTAGAGTAAAATTGCTTGCTCGTTCAGTGGGAGTGCGCTTTTTTTCTGCTCATCGGTCAATCCGGTTCCAGAAGAAGCCTCTTGGAGCTCTTCTTTTAAGCGCTGCTCGGTGGCTGCGGCGAGTGCTTCCGGATCTGAAACCTCAAGGAACGTTACTGGTAGAGAGGCTATCCAGCCATTTGAATTGTCAGGGTCGCCATAGGCAGCATCGGCTGCAGCGGTGATGTTAGAAATTTTTTGAAAACTTGGTTCAAGGGTTGCCTCCTGCACAGCAGGAGATATTAAGTAATCTTTCATGTTTCCCAGATTTCCTGGCCATCGCAGGATTCCGTTTTCAGAATTAAAAGACACGGATAGAGGAAACTTAAATGAAAACCCTTTGAACGCTGGAGAGCCATCCAGGGAAGAGGGGGTTCCAACGCCATTAAAGTCTGGGGATCCATACCCTCCGTTCATAAAGTCTGTTGCAAACTTGACACTATAGTCGTGGAGTTGACCCTGAGAAGATACTATTTGGCTTATTAGTGCTTTTACCTTTCTTGGATCATTGCTAGGCAAAAGAGGGTCCCAAGGATTATTTTCATCAATAGAGTCTTCAATTTCCGAAGTAACTACATTAAATACGTGGAACTTAGTCATAAACAGCAGTCCATCGAGTTCGACGTTTACGCCCTGCTCTTGTGTGACTGTGACTTGAAACTCTATGAATTCTCCGGTGGCGTCGAGGTTTCCAGAAAATGAAAACGTCCTCGACTTATTGTCAGTGGGATCTACAAAGTTTTCTATAATTTTATTGTATGCCATGCTCTACATCCTTAGCAAGCCGTAAACCCTCTCAAGAGGGAGAGGGATTTGTATAAGATCTCCAAGTGCTAGGTGCCCCTCGGTTGGTTTTTTATTGTACCAAGCAATGATCCACCATAACTTTGAATCATTATAATACTTATCGGCTAATTTGTAAAGTCTATCTCCAGAGGACCATATGTGTCCAACAGAATCAATAGATTGGATGTCAGAAACAGTCAGCGTTGGGAGGTTTACTAAGTTATACTGAGTGATGCCGCCTGGGATTCCTCTTTCTTTTCTTAATTTCTTGTACAGCTCCAGATCGTTAACCTTTACCGTTGTGTTTTTATATCTTGACATTTTTTGGATTCCTATTGTTTTTTAGTCTTTGGATACGGAAATACGGATCCTGCTCGAAGGGCTGCGCCGGCACCGGACTGATTGTACCACCCGAGTGGGTGATCATGACTCACATAAAATCCAAAAGACAACTTGATTGTCTGAGGGTATAAGACTGATTTATTCGAACCTTCCACGGGATCAAAGAATCCTTGTTCCAGGTCTGGTGCATAGGTTAATCCGTCAATGGTCCCCACAAGACCTGAACTTATGTCCACAACAGGATCTGTGGTCCTTGTGCTCTGAATTAGATTTGCAAACTTTAATCTAAAAAGCGGGGCTGAGTGTATGGTTGCCGCATTGCCTTGGTTTGCCACTGCAGCGGAAGTTGATTCGAGCAACGCTTTGGCGCGTGCTTCTTGTTCGGGTGTTGGGTTTGCCGAATCGTTCGCAGTGTTTGACGTGCCATTGTTGCTAATTGGGTTTTGGACCCCCTGGTCATAAGAGGGATACAACATTGATAGAAGATTTGAACAGTTTCCCAGATTATATTCTGCTTCCTCCAAGCTTGCAGCAACAACGTCCCAACCTAGAGATATAATTCTCTGCGTTCCCCGGAAGGAGCGTATTGGATCCATGCGACCGAAGACTTGCTCTGTCTGCCAATCTGAGGTATATTGATCTTCAAACTGAGTCAGCAACGCCTTAAAGTAGACACTCTTCATCGTGGGCAAATGCTGCAACTGAATATAGAATCTATCATAAAGTTGTGATTCTGCGGACGTGCTTCCAGGAATGATTGGTTTCTGATCTCTCTCTTCTGTCATATCTGTTATCCTTTATTTCCCGCTCATAATTTCTGCGGTTGAGAGCTTCAAACCTCTCTTGTATGCGAACTCGTCGACATCTAGTCGAACCTTGACCTCTGAAGAACTCTTTTGAAGAGCGGTTAGTCTTTCCATCATTTCGTTGTGGCGAGATTCTTCAGCAGTTTTCTTTGCTGGCATTGATGCGTCTGCTTTTTTCTTTGATTCGTCAAATGTTTTACCTAGAGCTTCTCCAGCCATATTTCCTAGTGATGCTCCGAGGGCGATACCTGCTGGACCGCCGAGAATGCCTATTGTGCCGCCGACAACGGAACCAGCAATGGCTCCCCAATTTTCAGCGTTGGCGTCTCCGGTGGCTACATCGTAAACATCTTTTGCCAACATACCCCCAGCAGCTGCGAGTCCGGCTCCCTTAATCAGTTTGCCACCGGTGCCTTTCATAAATTTTGATACTCCACCGAACATTGATCCGCTGCCCCCTTTGCCGAGTGCCATTGCCGCAGATATTTTGTTGGCAATTATAGTCCCCGTCATTGCCGCATGAGCGGCGCCAAAGGCAGAGGTAAATGCAGTGAGAAGTGCGCCGCCAATAATCGGGGCGCCCAACACGATAGAAGCTAAAAGGTTGCTTGGCAGACCGTCGACCATTTGCAATATCTTCTCAAATGCCGGCATAAGTGGTGTAAAGAGGGACATAATAGCGTTGTCAATTCTCTGAAGTACAGTTAAGCTTTCTTTTGCAGCTTTCTCCATATTCTTCTGACTGGTTAACCCTTCATCTGCAGCGAGCTCTGCTGCATCCAATTCGCCATTCAAGAATGAAGTAAATTTGCCAACGTCGCTGAAACCTGCGGCTGCTGCGGCTGCTTTCACACCTGCTGGACCAAGAGATGCAACTGATTGTCCTGCGTCTTCAAAAGAACTCTTAATCATCTGTGCGGCTTTTGCAGGATCTTCAAACGCTGCGTTCATGAGTTCTATATTGTTAATGAATCCGCCGCCAAGGATGGCATTGAGCGATCCAGCCGCTTTTGCTGATCCTTCAAATGTCTGAAAGCCTTCTGCAAGGTTTAGTACGTCGTCAACTTCAAGACCCAGCTGGGCAGATGCTGATGCAACTCTTTTAAATACTTTTTCCATATTGTTGCCGTGGATTGCAAGCCTTGGTGCTGCTGCGGCAAAGTCTTCGATCATCTTTGGTCCACCGACTCCAATTTCGTCGCCAAGAGCCATGATGTTCATTTGTAGTCCGAGAGCTTCGTCGTTAGTCTTCTTAAATGAGCGACGGAGTGTTGTATAGGATCTGGTTGCCACGTCTATTGAGACGCCCGATTTCTGCCAGAGGGCGAACTGCTGAGATATGGCTGTCGACTGAGTTCCGAGTTCCCGAAGAGGGAAAGATCTCATAAGTGCGGCTTGGGCGCCTGCGACGTCGCCGACAGTGACGCCATATTGTATCATACCCGCAGTTGCCTCTGCGATGGCTTTGTCGTACTTTCCCGCTGCTCCGGTAGCTGCGTTGAACGAGGCTAGTCCCGAGTCCATCTGAGTGAAGAGGCGACCGGCATAAATCGTAGTTGTCTCAAGAGCTTTTGAAACGAGTCCGCCTGCAAAAGCCATAGGAGTGAAGTTCTTCTGCATACTTGCGCCAAAAGATTTAAAACCCTCGGCGCTTGAAAATGCTGCTTTGGCTTGACCGAGCAGAGAATTGTTCAAATCATTGCTCATACCGAGCATGTTGCCCATTGTGTTGGCTAGGTTTTCGCCGGCTGCTGCGCTTTGTTCGCGGACCTGGTTGAGTTTCTTTGTTGTTCTTAGCCGCTCTTTCTGTTTCTTGACTGCATCCTTTGCTAAGGCAATCTCTTCTTCCGTGGCGTCGTTCTTCTCTTTAAGAACCTTGAGGTTTGCTTCTAGAACTTTAAGGCTTGCTTCGTCTGCTGCAGTGCGAGCTCGTGTAACTTCCGCAACGTCTTCACCTGCCTTCTTCAGATCCTCGAATTCATCCTTCAAATCTTCGGCAGTATCGGTGAGCTTGGCAAGATCCTCTTGCGTGGTCTTTGAATCACCAGCAAAAGCAGCACGCAATTCTGCAATTGCTGCTGTTAAATCTCTAATCGCATTTTTGGTTGTTTTACCAGCCAAGCTCTATCCCTCCGCTATTATTTAAATGGCCATTTGAGGTTCGTTGATCTCTCAAACTTCTTTACTGCAGATTCAAGACCATATCGACTGCGGTAAGTCTGAGGATTGTCCAGACCGAACTTTCTGTAGTTGTCTAAATATTTCTTTTCTTTCCCCAGAACTCTTGCGAAATCGCGAACCTGTGATTGGCTACCTTTCACGGTTACGGGAACAGATGCGCCACCAAACAGGGAGTTCATGATGCCCTTAATGGCAGTTCCAAACATTCTAAGATAGCTTTCGTTTACCTCACCTCTCGATGCGGCACCCAAATCAATTTCATATTCTTGTAATTCATTTTCCATTACAAAACCTCCAAGGGTATATTATATCACATATAATTAGTATATAAAGCAAAATAGAGAGGACTTATAAAATCTCTCTCTACTTTCTTTTTCGCGAAGCGTTTTCAACAGCTTCGTTTTCTGCATGTTTCTGTTTTTGAAGCCTTCTGAGGAACCACCTGCGGATCTGGATTGGTAATGAATACGATTCTGCAAAATCCCAATTACCGTGATACTTTAGTGCAAACAATTCTTCGTAAACTGATTCAATATAATCACTGCTGTGGCCAAAAAAAGTCCGTAGTGACAGGAACCTCCAGGTCCTGCTCGTGACCGCACTCGCTACAACTAAAGGTCTGAGTCATATCGATGTTTGGTATCAGTTTTTGGTATACGCTTCTGAGATATCGAGAATCCATAGCAGGCATATTATCAACGAATTGATTAATTTGTTTTCTGTCTTTGATTCCCGAAACGGAAGTGATGATTGATTTTAATGTGTCAGTGAGAACGGTGGAAGTTTGAACTTTTCCTTTTGTCTTGTCTCTCTGCTTTTGAAACTTTGTGAGCTTCTCCTCGTCGGCACCGGTAAGCATCTTCAGTTCTACCTGATGGTTGCTTTTTGGAAGATCGACCAAGAACGTGTTGCTGTCTGTGATTTCAACTCCTTCGAGTTGGTCGTTAAGCTCTTCACGGTCAAATGATGCGCCAGTCATATCAACATCGGTCAAATCGAAGTCAAATTCTTGCTCGGTAGAACAGGCAGGACAGGTCACAGTTGTGACGTAATCTGCGCCATACCCCGTTACACGGGCAGCGACTGTTAAAGCGTTTTTATCGCCTATAAGTAGGTCTTTTACTTGGACATCTTTGTTAATTAAGACACTCTGCAGCATACGGTCAATGGCAAGACCTTTACGAATCAAAGACTGAGAAGATAAGATGTCTTCCTCTTTGGCTGTCATGTGTTTAATTTCCAAACTATCGACACCGTGGAGTGGATGGTTCGAAGGGTAAAAGAGCCCTTTTGATGGCAAATCAACAAACTCAGTGGGCACTGCGAAATTCAGTGACTGAGTTGTGTTTGATTCTTGTTGTATTGATTGTTCATTAGAGGCTTCGGCGTCATTGTTGCCGAGCCTCTCTTGGTTGTTTCTAGATGACATTAGTCACCCCTTTCTCTTGCTTAACTTGGGTTGTTATTTGTGGTGAAATAACTATTGATTGTGCCGTCTGCGTCTTGAGTCTCAAGCTCTGCCCAGTCAAAACGAATTGTCATTTCGATTGTGCTCAAGTCATCATTTTCGTAGTCGAGGTCACTGAAGTTTACCGCTTCAACCCATGCATTGTTAAGAATCCACTTTTCCAAGACATCATCTTCTGTCTCGCCAATCTGAATAATCTCGACGCGCTTCATTGCTTCAGTAGCGTCTTTCTTATTGATGGTAGTGATCTTAGCATTCTCGTTTCCTGGAATGTAGTAGCCAGAAGCTTGAAGGAGTTCAGCTGCTTGGCGTGCTGCGTTCGGGTCAACGGGATCTACGATTGTAATCGTAACTGGATCCCAAGTAACTCGACCAGGATAGTTAAATGTGTGGTTAATGTATTTGTGCTCTTGATTCGATACGGTGAACTTTGGCTTCGTCGCTGATTTAGCGTACCATTGTGCGCCTCCCTCGAATGCAGCCAAGTTGACTAAGAATCTATATGCCCTTTTCGGGTCACGGTTTGGGCTTGTCCAGAAATTTGCCATTTTTTAAGTTCTCCTTATGAAATTATATCACAAATAAATAGTAACGTCTAACCTTTAATCTTCAAAAGATGCTCCGGTTCTTTGAATTACAAAGTCAATTGCAATGAATTCGATAGAACGTGCAGGCTTTAAGAAGATCTTAGCGTACATAATGTTACGGTCAACCAAGTCTGGAGTAGTTGTTGTTTCGTCTAAAACAATCTTATACTCTGTCAAACCGAGTCGTGCCTGAACGTCTCTCAAGAAAGGTTCTGCTTCACCCAAGAAACGAGCCCATGTTGTCTTAACATTCTGGTCGAATAAGAGAGTGGAGGAGATGTTCGAAATGCCCTTCTTAACGTGAAGGAGCATACGACGTACATTCACGCGGTCCAAAGCAGACTGTGTGGCTTGCATTGTCTTCTGACCGAAGATAACGATGCCTTCTGCTGGGAACTTGGCGATTGGGTTAATGTTGTTGTCATAGAGCTTATCGCGCTCTTTGCGGGTCAATTGCTCACGAACGCCGATGACAGGGATACCTGCTGCGCCGTCAGTTAAGCCGCCACGAGTAAAGCCTGCTGGTGCGAACCAAGGTGCTGACTTCTTGTCGTTGCTTGCGAAAGTTCCGAGAGCTGCGACTGAAGGTGGTGCCCAGAAGATTCTTCCAGAACCAAATTCGTCTTTAGTCTGTACCCAAGGATAGTAAGAACAAGCATAACTGCTGTTTACTGCGCGAGTTTTCAATGCGCTAACAGTTGCGTCGACAGAACCGACTTCAGCGCCTGATGACTTTTCATACTCAGGGACATAGCCGCCTGGAAGGTCAACGATTGCTAATGCGTCTGCGCGTGTTTCGCAAGTCTCAATCAAGTGATTTGTCAATGATTCGTTTGTGATGCCAGGGATAGCTGCGAGGTTCATCTCGACAACTTCTGGATCCGATACTGAATCGATTGCTCTCTTGATGGAATTAAAAGCATAACTTGTTGTTTCATTTTTGCCCGAAAGCAGTTCGTTGGATAATGGGTCACGATGAGTGATGTCCATTCCGTCGAATCCGCCAACTAAAGGCATTGTGAACTGGTTAAAGCCAGCGTCGAGGACGTTTTCGTATCCTGCGCTTGTACCTGCACCAGTTGGGTCAGTTGGGGTAGGACCACCAGCTGTGATAGAGTTTCCAGAAGCACGTTGACCAGTAACATATTGTGCCTGATACTGAACGATGCCTGTGGCAGAGCTTGAAACGTAAGATACGTCATCCAAACTAAAAGTAAAAGTAGATGTCTTGTAGTCGCTATCAATCAAAGGCAACATGCGAGCCAAATCAGCATAGGAACCTTCAAAACGAGTGTTTCCACGTTGGTCTGTTGTCAAACCAAAGTATGCTGCAGTTGGGTCAGAGAAACCTCCTGTGGAGGAGCTAACTCGAAGAGCCATTTGAGGACCAGCGAGGGTAAACGTGTTTGCTGCGCCGAGACCACCGGAAACGAAATTGACGTCAGGTGCGTGTGGAATCGAAGTCGTAGCAAATGGGCTCACTGCGCTGTTGATTGTTCCAGTTACAGCATTGTAAGTTTGCGGACCTTTGAAGCCAAATGGCAAAAGACCTGCTGCATCAAGACCGCTGTCAAGGGTGCTAGTATCTACATAAACATACTTAGATTGATTATCATAATCGCCGAACTCAGTGAACTTACGATCTACGGAGTTCCAAGTTGCATATTTGTTACCAACCTTGGCTCCGATGAAGTTGGAGGAATTAGGATTGAGGTTACATCCAGTGAATGTTTCCAAAACAACCTTCTTAGCGTCTGAATCTCTAGCGTCGCGAACTTCTACAGTAAAGGTACCGTAGGGGTCGAAATCAGGATTCGTAGGTGCTGCGATGTCTCTAATAGAAATTTTAACATTGGAGTTAATCCACTCGCCGCTGTCGAGAGCGACAAACTTGAAAAGTTCTTGCTGAGCTGCGGGACTAAATGACGCTGCTGGACCAGTGTCCTGAGCGATAACCATTCCCGACTCTGCTGCTGCGGAGTCTGTCTTTCTTGTGTTTGCGCCGTTAAGAGCAACAATGAAAGCCATTGCCTGACCAGATGCGCCGGCAGCTGTACCGAGAGTGTCGTACAAGTTTCTGTCGAAAGTCTCACCCAAGAAGTGTTCGGTTGTGGAGCTATTGTCCGAACCGAGAAGTGTTGGGTTGGTGTTAAATTGTTTTCTGATGTAGTTGTCAGAGCTATTGTCGAAGTTGAAGGATGCTGTTAATACTGCAGCCTGGGTAGAGCTTTCAACAACTGCTTGAAACTGAAAGTTTGCGCCGTTGCTCATAACGAGTTCTGCTGCGCCTGAGCCGGATGCACCGACAACAGCATTTTCCTGACCAGTACCAACGAGGCGAATTGAACCTTCGTCCAAGTACCAGACCGCTGCGAGTGTACCGTTGAGGGCACTTGAGTCAGCAGAAGCGGATGGAGCTACGAAAAGTCCGTATGCGCCGCCGTTTGAGGATGCTTCGATTGCAGGTGTGTTAGCTGTCTTCCAGCCGGCAGCACCTTCAACAGTAGGATCATCTTGTCCGTCACCGAGTACGCGAACCACAGTCAATGGGGTTCCGTTCTTCAACCATGCACGAGCTGCATAAGAAGCGTAAGTAGGGCTAGTTCTGTTGCCGTTTCTCCAAACGTCATCAGAGTCACCACCTGGGATGGGGTTTCCAAAAATCTGGGTAAACTCTAAGAATGAGTTAACAGTTACTGGACGTAATCCAGGACCGCGCTCTGTTCTACCAATAACGACAGGACCGACTGCGGCTCCTTCTTTTGGTAAAAGAGATTTATCAATCTCGTTTAAGAAAATTCCGGGGGATACAAATCTAAATTTTTTAGCTGACATCTTTTATTTCTCCTCTTGAGGGCGTGGGACTAGAAAGTCGCAACACTACTATTATATACCATATTAATTAGTGTTTAATAGTTTCAAAAGCAGAAAAAGTGATTTTTATGAATATTAAGTGGGTTTTTTCTATAAAAGATCGAAATCATCTTCGCCGAGAATTGTTCTTTCTCGGGGTATTTTAATCTCAACGGCGTTTTCACGGCGGACGACGGATGGTTTGTCCTGGTTAGATCCCTCGCCGACCAAGTATGCCAAAACTCTGATGTTTATTTCAGCTTCATACATACGTTCGTCGTCACCCATATCTTCGACATTACTGTCTGAGGTGTAAGTGCCGTCCATAAAGGCTTCATAGACGTGACCGTCTTTCTTTATCTTGAAATAATTATTATTTCCCGTAAAAGTCATGAATGGCTGAATCAAATCGTTCATTTGCTGTTGATATTCGGTTCTAAGTTTGATGTTGTAATTAGCGTTGATAGATACTGGGAAAGGAATTGAAATTGTTTCGTAAACAATCTTCTTATTCTTTCTTGGAAAGTTTATTTGTCCTGTCTTCTTTTTTGCGCCGGCGTTTGCGAAGTTAGCAGACTTGTCTTGCTTGATTTGTCTGGTGATCGTAAATGCTCCGCCTTTGACATCCGGATTTGGTGGGACGTTTGCCCAAGCGACGCCTTTGTTGCTAGGATCTTTTTCGAAGCCTGATCTTTCGAGAGAAATCAGAGGAAGAATTAGCGCTCCTTCCTTGTCCCGCATCTCTTTGCTGCGCTTTGACTGATAAGCTCTTTCTGCGGAAACCCAAATAACTGGGACTTTCTTGTATCCCCTGTTTGACAAGGTGTGAAGATCCATGTTCTCATTAAGCCACTCAAACATTGCCACGTCAACTGTCTCAATTGTCGATGGCTCGAAGGTTACTACGTTTTCTTTTTTCTTATCCGTCATTATTCGTCTCCAGATTCTGTGTGGAAGGTACTTGCAAACC
>Ga0315315_10005982_pt1 | contig 11221 bp, 11 predicted proteins | sample M140m3416metaG_FD_203699 | JGI IMG/M metagenome (GOLD analysis project Ga0315315, IMG submission 203699) | Ammonia-oxidizing marine archaeal communities from Monterey Bay, California, United States - M1 40m 3416 | ecosystem: Environmental > Aquatic > Marine > Intertidal zone | place: USA... | reverse complement strand
GTGGGTCAAGTCGGCACTTTGGCGGAACGCTAGGAGGATAATGTACACGAGGGGATAATGTACACGTTACGAAACTTAATTTTGTAACGGAAAAGTAACGGAAAGTAATGGAAGTCGGACAAAAAGTGGGTCAAGTCGGCACTTTGGCGGAACGCTAGGAGGATAATGTACACGAGGGGATAATGTACACGTTACGAAACTTAATTTTGTAACGGAAAAGTAACGGAAATTCAGACAGCAGGCCGCCGACATCGCAAAAAATGAAAAGGACTGAATAAGGCATGAAATTTCGACAACCAGTGCAACATGCTGCCTTCTCTCGCCAGGCTTCGGCTTTCGTCTCTATCCAAGTTTTCAGTCAAAAATGACGACCCTGTAGTTGACATTGGCGCGCCGCGAGGTGGACGCATGCCGTACGAAGCCGACAAGTTTTACATAGACCGACTCAATCGTTTGACTTCCTCACTGCTTCCATATTGGATGGGTTTACCGGGCGACTTTAATACAATTTCTCGCGACAAAATCGTGATGATCCTCAACGCGAACAATGGCCGCTGGCGGCTTCCGGTTGACGGTGATTACGCCAGCGAAATGCTTAGGTGGGGCATTCAGAACGAGACCCGTGGCATCTACGTATATATGGAAATTACACGCAATCTTGTTGGACTTGGTTCGACGCGAAATCGCGAGCCGCTCGCCTTTGAGCAGCAGATGACGTACCGAACTTCAGAGAACGACCCCACGGGAACAAAATGGGAGTGGGCCAACCTATTGTCTGCCACGCCGGATGGCTTCATATACGATTTAGAGCATGGTGACGCAAACGTCGCTGACATTGGCCTCCTCGAGGTCATATGTCCGGCATACAGGGGGCTGACAGAAAATGGGATTATGCGGCGGCATGATGTCGAGTACCACATCAAGCCCGAGACCAATCACTACTACATCCTGCAGATGTGGGCACAGCTCGAAACGTGTCAAAATGCCGATTATGTGGAGATTGTGCACTGGAAGCGATCGGGGCCCTATGGGGCAAACGCTTCGGAGTTTATTTGGATCCAACGTCTTTATCGCAATTCTTCGAGACACGAAAGCATAAAGAGAATGCTAAAGGCGTCATTTGGTGAGTTTGCGCGCGCTCTCAGTGCCATCAACGACGACAGCACCGATGCAACGCGTGATACGGATGAGGAAGAGGAATATGAGCGCGATCGCGTGCCAGAGCGGGCGAGGCGTAAGGACCGCGGCGACAATGAGATGCCCGTGCCCAACTACGAAGCCAAAAAATTCAGAAATAGTGACCGTCAGGAGCTGCGCAAAGAGCTTGATGAGTGGGTTTACGAGTCCATGTGCTGGCGCAACACCCTCGAGGTTCCCCTTTTCCCGTGGCGAAGCAAGGCGACCCTCGATACGCAACGAATGCCAACATCAGGGTTAGCCTGCCGATACGGCCTTTCTGACTTTAGGGTAGCAACACACTTTGGGAACAATGGCCAGAGCGGTTACACTTCGCTTCCGGTGAATGCAAAACGCATTTTCAACACAGAAGTACTGTGATCGCGCTAAAACACCCACTCACCGAGGTTAGGTACAGTCGCAAGAAAAGAATGGGAAATTGCGCTGCGAATTTAAAAGTCTCAGATGTCAAAACGCACACGGAAAACCAAACGCAAGAAGTTTCAACGCAAGAAGTTTCAGAAACCGGTGTTCGACTTACGTGGTTAAACTGGGGGAGATTAAAAAAATCCTTGAAAAACATAATTAGAAGAGACGAGGCCTTAATTTTATACAATCGCGACTAGTTGAACCCCGGGATTTCGTTGAGGGTTTTGTTTAAATTAAGCTTGGCAAGCCCTCCGTGTATGCGCGCCACTCTGTCGATGAATTGATTGTCAAAAACTCCAACTCGCATCAAAAAAACTACACGACGTGGGTCATAAATCATTTTCTACGGGCGCCGATAAAATCAAGCTATGGTTTGTGCACGTCGCAGATTTTGGGCAAGTGTTGCCGTGGAAGTAGAGCGACTTGCCGTGGTTATCGCGGTACAACGCGAGGTTCTTGGCGCCCTCACGTGTGTGGTAGTAGAGGCACTCGACGTGCGGTAGCATGGTCTCGCGGGCGTCCGCGCGTCGGTAAAACTCTTTATGTGGCGTGCGCAAAAACTCGCGCACCTTTTTGGCGACGACGCGGATGCGCGTTTTCATGCCGATGTTACTGCCCTACGCGTCGCACGCGTTCGGGTTGGCCCGCAGAAACAGGACGTACGGCATGCGCACGACGCCCTTGCGCGCCACCGCCAGCCGCGCCTTGCCCTCGGTTTGCGCAAGCTGGCAGATGGCCGCGAACGTGTCGCCGACCTTGCCGCCATCACACTCGGGATCACGGTCCCAATCTATGGCCAACTCTGACGCGACTGAATTTTCCCGGCGCCCGAAAATAACGAGGCCAATTGTTGAGTTGCTAACACTCGTTGATAACATCAAAGATAAACTAAATGACGGGGAGTATCTTGCACTCTGTAACAAATGCAAACAAGTTCACACGACTGTGAAAACTTTAAACGAAATATCTGAGAATTCGGAAAAAATCGTTACACTGCAACAAACTTTAATCGACCAACAGAAAAATCTAATTTCTCTGAAGAAAAGAAGGGTTGAAGAGTTGAAGTCAGGAAAGGATCAACAACTTAGGCAAACAAAGCGCAAGTTGGGTGATGAATTCAGCGAGGTAGGCCATGAAGAACTTCGAACGCACTCACGGCGTGACAGCCTTTCTTGTCCTTAACTAGGTCGTAGAGCGACGTTCCTTTGAAGTTGTCGATGAAGTTGTCATCGATAAAAAATAAACCGCGCATGTACAACAGCGTGGATTCGTCCAGTGGGATGCAAATTGCCGAGTTACCGTGCTCATCGGTCTTGAGCTTTAGCAGCCCCTCGTGAACAAAAGTCGTCACGCTTCTGTACTCGACCTTGAGCGGTACATTGAAGTTAATGACCGCGGTGAGACCTTCTTTCACAAAATGCTCACCTTCGCCGTCGGGCACGCGGTCCATGAAGTAGTACGTGTCGTCGACTACGAGTTGCTCCATTGATTCTTCGATAGATTCTCTACACTGAAGCGCAGCAATTAGCTCGCTGTCCGTCAGAGTGTGTAGGTAGCTTGCGTAGTTACCACGCTTTACTCCCAGGTCAAGCTCGTTGAATTTTTCGGCAACGCAGGCCATTTGTAGTGCGTGTGTAAAAAATTAAAGGCTTTTAAAAAACAAAGCATGGGCAAGTATATAGGCGCCGCAAAGATTGCGGTGGTTTGGGGATTTGACCTCTCCCCCGAGTTCGAGAACGCGTTCGAGTCTAGCAACATTACCCCAACTTTACCTAAGGCGAAAAAAACAACAAAGAGTCAGCATAAACTTCTGTTTAATCAGGGCGGGGAAAAACTGACTTGGAAAGCTCCTGACGAGCGACTTTTTGCCGTTGAAAGACTCGATGCGGCACGCTTCTTGATTGTATTCACAAATTCTATCCTCGCAGTCAACGACGCGTATGAACCTGCGCACCCGCTCGGCTCAGAAGGCAGTCTACAGGCGTGGGGGGGAATTTGTAACGTGCGTGCATTACTCCACGACACGCTCCAGGAGCTTGCGACTGGCACGACGCGCAGGACTGCGCAGTAGAAAACCAACTGGGTGTTAGTTCGAAAGAGTTGTACCGAGAAATATGGCAGCTTACCTAAAGATCACGATCTCGCAGCCCATTGATAAAGCGAGACACGCACAGAATATGGCAATGCTGCGGACAGAAGGCGTATATTATGTCGTGAGGGCGTTGAGGGGCTGTGGTTAGATGGCGTTTGACGACCTAAATGTTTTTCCGAAACGCCGGGGTGTGCTGCGTGTACAACGAAAAGCGTGTCAATTGGGTGCAAGGCAGAGAAGGAGCGTGTCCACTCACGATATCATGACCTCACTCGAACATGTTTTCCACTCGTTATGCTCCATTATGGCTGGCCTTTGTGTGGCCCATTCGGTCTTGTACAGAACGCGTGCGACACACCTCTCGAACGCTGAGTGAAACGCAATCTGGTGCTCCGACCTAAGACAGCAGAGAGCAATGCTCACAAGGCAAAAGCAACGGGGTACGACGTGAAAGAATTACCGTTCCCAGCCTCTATCGTCAATTAGTTTAAGTAACGTGCGCAGCGTCCGAAGGTTTGTGTCGCCTTGGTAGAAGTCATTGGGTTGACGTCGTCCGAGAGTTTCTTCTACAGATACCGCTTCGGCGTCAGCCCTGTCTTCGACGATGTTGCGTAGGCCGACGGCTTCACGACGCGCACTGCTCGCCTTTCGCAAATTGGCACAATGAGTGTCAAACTGTTCGAGAATAAAACTAGAGACCATGTTTTTTTATTTTGAGTAGTGCAAATTTGCGGTCCGGTATGCTTAGCGACGGTTGTTCCTTTCACATGCGTCAAAAGCACAACGATAAGGCACGTGTGGGAAATAATCGACAGGGTGTTCTGCGATGAGCGAATTTAAAGAGTGCTTTAAATATGTGAGTGACGAACCTGGGTACAAAGCCTACCAAGACGCCTTAACACGACGCGTAAAAGAAAAAAAGGAGGCAGAGGCCAACGACGACTTGACGTTTAAGATGAACCTTGCCATGAATTTCAGAAGCACGCAGGTAAACTCAAGACAGATTAGAAGGTTAAGTGACAGTAAATCTGCGATTGATACGATGAACTTGAATCGCGTCGAAGACATTCAAGGCGTGGTATGTGTGTCAAAAAGCATGGATGGAGTCAAGCGAGTTGTTCCACCATCACAGCAAGTGTTACAAACTAGAAGTGTTTCCTTTCAGTGCAGTTCATTCGACGACCTTGGAATTTTCTACATGGACGATATTTTTATTGATACCAAAAAAGATTCGATTGCGGCTCGAGAGAATATAAAAAGGGGAAGTGTGATTTCTATGATTGGCGATAAAAAGTGGACTAACATGTACTCTACACAGGAGGAAATCGACAAGCAACTCAAAGAATTTGGCAAAGTTGAGCTACAAATATGCGACCAGTTTTTTTTCGAAATGAGTAAAAAAGCGGCTATGCTTGAAGGTATCATCCCATATTTATTACGTGATCGTTCCAACAAAACGACCGAATTGAAAAAAAGTGGACTACGACGGAACGCGTTGGTTACATTTGGTGTACAACCGAACGATAAAGAGGAGGAGAAGGATAAGGACGAGGAGGAGGATAAGGACGAGGCGGAGGAGGACGAGGAGGAGGAGGAGGAGGAGGAGGAGGCAGAGGACGAGGACTATTCAGAGGACGATGAAGAGGATGATGGTTATATTTTAAGGTTCTTTGGCATTCCCAATGATGAAGATAGAAGAGCGCAGGAAAAAAATGCGGAAAATGCTGAACTTTGGTTGGATGAACTCATAAAATTAGATCCAAAGCTCTACATTGTTAAATTTATGGAGGACAATGACTTCTCGACGATGCTTACAAACAGTACAGAACTTGAAAGACTTCAGAGTGGGGTTAAACCATGGCTGAATGGGCAGATAACCCTCGGCCAAGAAGAGATACGCGTTGAAACAATGGAGTTTTACGACGATTATTTTTTCATCAAAAGGGATCAATTGGTCAGCATTTTAACAACAGAATTAGCCTTAATTTATTGGAAAAGCATAGAGCTTCAAAAGATGATGCAGATATTCGGCAACGACTCAAATTTAATGAAGGAGAGTCGAGTTGCAATCGCGTTGGAAGTTTGCGATTCTCCATTCTTGGTTAAGAAAGTGCTTCCAAATCTAGAAATTAAATTGACAGACGATGAACTCGAAGCCGCTCGAAAAGGTTCACTCGAAGAGTGGGACTTCGATGCAGCCACTAGCAGCGATTTGGTGATTGAAGCAAGCATGCTGCAGTACAAGTTACGCCGGTTGCAGGACTCGCTTAAAAAACAATTGGAAAATAGGGGCACAGACGACAAAAACACTGAGGTTATTCTTAATTCTCGAGACTTCCTCAAAACCACATACGAACAATTTCAACGAATCAAAGATGCATTGAAAATAGCGCCACTGAAAGATAATGAACGCGGCAAGGCTGCATACAAGAACATTCAAAACACAAAAGTCGACGATTCTGTGCTTCAAATTCTCGATATCATTGACAAAAATGTGAAGCAAAGAGACGCAGAGCAGGTGAAAGTTGAACTTCTTGCAGAAACAGGGCAGAACAAGAGAAATCCTCACTTCGAAAAATGCAACGAATTATACGACATGATCCAAGGTAAAAATCGTGAACTCATGCAGAGGAAAGCGGATACAATTTTGGTGAAAGGCCGTAGTGATTTGATTCATGACTGGCAGAGCGAATATACTAAATTTGTCAATTTCACGCTTCGCGTGGAAGAACAGATTCGGTACACACGTATACGATATTCAAACCTTTGGGGCCTAAAGAAATTGGTTGAAAACAACCTGCATGAAAACGATCGAGAACTGATTGCGAACAACGAGCAGTTGGAAACTATTGAGCAACCGTTGCATTCAAAAGACTATATGGATCTCTTGTTGGTCAGAAAAAACCTCTTAAAGGAACGCGCACAATTAAATTATGCACTACACGTGCATGAAATCGACATAATGCAATGCCGGGCTATAATCAAGCATGGAGGCGACGAAGACCAGATATTCTATGAGTCAGTAGAGAATTATAATAAAAGACGAGCAGTGAGCTTAGAGATTGCGCAGAGTACATATGGAGATACATCGTCTATAACAATGTTCAAAGTCGCAAATGAAGCTACACAATTGGAACGAACAGCGAAATACCAAAAACAACTCGAAGACCTATGTGAACAAGTAAATCAATACAATAAAGAGCAGATGGAACAAGCGCAACAAACAAAAATCGTGCAATCGTTGCAGAACAAACAAAAAGAATTGTTGCAAGAGCTAAAAGGTGGACAAAGCAAAGACGATAAGGACGATTGGCAACGTGAGTTCTACAGTCGCGTATTTGCGTACATCACAACTACAATACAAGACGACCAAGATAATGCAATTAAAAGTAGCAATGAAAGACTTAAAAAGATAAAAGAAGGTAAGTCCAACTTGGATCTAGTGGCTGAACAGTGGAAAACAAAAGGTTTGTTCCAACAAATTGCAGCACAAAAAGCTATTCATAAATGTCTAGAAGTGGAGGCGACGGCGGACGGCTCGGTGGTGGCGGTGCACAAGCCGACCGCTCAACCCGGTAAAAAGACGCTGCAAGAAATTCGGACTATCATATGCAAGATAATCTGGCAGCAAAAAGACAAACTACCTCCTGAGGTAGTAAGTCGGTGGAAATCTGTCATTTCACCGTCGTGTGAAAGGAAGGCACCGGCGCGTTCCATTTTTACACTTGACTTACAAAGCTGGGGTGAGTTGGATTCGGAATTAGATGAGTTGAAGCAACAAGTGGAGGACGAGGCTCGCGATATAAAAATAATCGAAGAAGCTGAAGAGGCAACAATAAAAAATTATGTCGAGACCCAAGGATTGCAAACTTTGTTTGATACGAGTATTGCTTATCAGAAAATATTTCATCAAAGTAGAACAGAAAAATTTGAGAAGGTTTCGCTGGGTGCTGAATCCAGATACAAGGCAAGAATTGAAAAATGGTTGGACGATTACCTCGAAAACGAGCGCCAGCTCAAAAACATGAGTGAATCTAATGAAACGACTGTCGCGAATATGGGCGTTACGCTCTCGGATTCCAAAGCGCAACGTGTTAGATTCAAAACATTATTGACTAATGCACTCAATACGATCAAGGAGGCTATTCGCGCTGGTGTTAACAACGTATTGCTCTACAGAAAGTTGGAATCTAACCTCAGCACCATCGGTCAAGTTGACCAACCTACCAAGCGAAAGATCGCTGGTATTATTAATGACGGTCTTGCGACTCAGTCACGTATAGTGGAGGAAATCAATGAGTTCAAGAAGAAGAATAACCCCGTGTGGAAAACGAAACAAGACGCTGCAAACGAACTTCGAATAAAGGACATACAGCTGATGAACACGTTCGAACAAGATCAAGATTTTGATTGGGGCCGACTCGTGGTGAAGGAAATATTGGAAAATGTAGAGCTGGGCTCTGGGCGTGCCCAACACTACTTTAAGCTTCTTGTTCAATGCGGTCTTCCCATCTCGGTGGATGACGGAAATTCTTTGAATTGGAAAAGCTTGATTGAAAGGGCGAATGATGTGTCTAAACTAACGAACTTGTTGATACAATGGACCCGCCTACCAATTGAACGCCGTTGTGGTAGTCTTCCGGGTAAAGACGAAATCCAAAGATTCCTAAACAAGTGTCCAGAAGATATGCTCTCGTCAATTCACCCAATCACCAAGGAGCTAACAATCGTGACGTCAACCGATAAGAAAATAAACGAAGCGTTGCCTTCTTCCAACAAATCCACTCCGGTCTCTTGGATAACTATCGAGCGGGATCGCGTTCAGAAATTCGTTCCCGTCGATGATACGCTACAGGTATTTGAGTTTTGGCCGCGTGAACAAATTTACTTGGAAGATCTCAACAAAGCAGGCTACGAAGCTTTGATGTCTGCAAATCGAAGACTTATTGTTTACAACAGCACCAAGACCGAACTCGAAGATGCCATAGCTAGGTTAGCTAGTCTAGGAAAGCTGAATGGTGACCGTATTGCTAACGAGGAACTAGCACAAATGCAAGACTTGATGTCCGGTGAAATAGCAGCACCTTCAGTAGCAACCGCGATTGTTGCAGTTCGCAACAGACTCGACGTGTTGAATAAAGAGTACTTTGCAGATCGTGGTTTTAATCGTTTGATGGTGCCGAAGGCGATGGCGGCGGTGGCGAATGCAGCGGCGGCGGTGGCGGTGGAAGATATACTGCAAAGAATCTCCACTGTGGACGACACTATCTTGAACTTGAAGACAATCACGACGACATTAACATCTCCAAAACAACTTCAGGTCGGCGAGTGGGACGATGCCATGAGCAACGCTTTTGTTGAGTCTATGAACCAGTTTATTTCAAAGTTTTATGGATGGCTCGCACCTGTTGCCCTTTCAGACGAACGAGCTATCAAAAAACACTTAAATTGGATGGAACATCTCAAGAAAAACGGCTTTCCGTACATGTCTGCGGTGCAGCAAAACGACCAGGTACGGTTTCGTGTTGTTTTTCCTGAAGAAACCGATTTTATGATTCTAAAACTTGGTCCTGTTTTACTTGAAGACAAGCCAGGTAATGGATTTCTCTTCTACGATTTACCAGACGGGAGTTTTTGGAACCCCCCAGCAAATTTTAGGTACTTCAAGCTCGGTGATAGCATAGATCAAGGAGTGGTTTACACGTATGGCAACCAAATTAGATCTCTTGTGACATCGATCGAGAAAGACATTTCCGTAAAACGCCCACCAATCGCGGTGGTTGAAAGATTGGCTAAAAAACGGCGATTTATTGAAACGAAAATAAATGAAATCGAAGAAATTGAAGAAACTGAAGAAATTGAGGAAGATTCTGGCCGTCTTGTTAGCAAGCCCAATGATGACATATTGGAAGTTGACGGTAAACTACATACTCTTTTGCTCAACACTCTTTCTACTTGGGGAGAAACAATGGGTTTCAACGCCGTAAAGAAAGATTTCACGGTCGAAATTTGCGGTGACCAGTGTTGGACATGTTCGTATTATCGACTGTCGGCCGAACAAGTCGTGGACGCTTTGAACGCCTTCGCAAGTAATCAATTCATCAAATTGACGTGGGAAGACGACGACGGACAACTTTTAAGCATTCAAAAAGGACCTCAATTCGACCGCGAAATAGTCATGGGCGCTATTAATGCAAGCACTAGCGACGAAGACGACGACTACGACGTCTCAATGGACGAAAACGACCCCCTGTACACCAGCGGATACCCCCTCACGGACGACGAATCCGACGTCTCAATGGACGGCGTTGACGATGTGAACGACGTCGTGAACACTGATTTGCGCACCTTTCTTGGTGAATTAAGACCTCCAATTTCAAACGGCAAGAAAATCGCACCCTTTCCATTGGGGACTTTTGGCAACCGTGCGCCTACACGACCACACAATAAATTAACCACATACACAACCGCAAAAACGTGTTTCTGAGTCGAACGAACCTATTTCAGAGATTGCTCGAAACTTTCCCATTGCTTGTTGTTCGTGACGTCAGCGTGCAAAGAATTGTGCCACTTTGTTTTAAGATCCGTGCTTGCCTCGTAGACCCTAGGATTCGGGAAATAAACGTACTCCTTCTTTTCTTTAAGCTTGCAGACTTTGCCATCAACCACAAGGTTGTGCAGGTCCTCGTAAACGCCTGGGTAACATTCCTGAAGTTCACTCCCTTTGACACCAGAAAAGTTCCACTTCGAACCTTTGCCGCGTGGTTCGTCGAAAAAAAGTCGATATGCGAATAGATTTGCCAAGTCGTACGCGTTCCTGATTCCATATCTAGGAATGCGTTCAATAATAAAACCACCACCACTGTGTGTGTCCTCGCGAATATTAAGTTCCCACTCTGGAGAATCTCTCAGCATTTGAAGCAAATAGCCATTGACTGGGTCTGTGATGTCAATGTTAACGGTATCTGCAAGTAGCCTTGAACTAAATGGTCTGGACTGTCGTTTTACGAAATCATCAATCCTCGCCAGTGCCATGTCCAAAGACTCCGGCGGGCGACATGACCCATCTGTGAAACAGACCTGTCTGACGACACGAATCGTATCACCCATTTAGTTCAGGCGCCGACGTCAAGTGAGCGTATACTATTCTATGTACAAAATCCTAACAACCTAAGTAAAGACACCATTGTAATTTGTTCGACACACGTTCTTCTCCACTCCGTTTTGGGCAAACACATCGAATAAAAACAGTTTGTCGATAACCACATTAAGTTCAACTTCCGTTACGTATAAGTTACATTTCCGTTACAAAATAAGTTTCGTAACGTGTACATTATCCCCTCGTGTACATTATCCTCCTAGCGTTCCGCCAAAGTGCCGACTTGACCCACTTTTTGTCCGACTTGTCCGTTACGAAACTTACAAATTTCTCAAATTGTTGCCATTTGCACATTTTTGGAACTCTGCGACTTTCGGTGGCCTTGAAGATGCGCAAACGGCGCCTGATCTAAAAATTTGTAAGTT
>Ga0315315_10005980_pt1 | contig 11225 bp, 12 predicted proteins | sample M140m3416metaG_FD_203699 | JGI IMG/M metagenome (GOLD analysis project Ga0315315, IMG submission 203699) | Ammonia-oxidizing marine archaeal communities from Monterey Bay, California, United States - M1 40m 3416 | ecosystem: Environmental > Aquatic > Marine > Intertidal zone | place: USA... | reverse complement strand
CAACCCGTCCGGTCAAGCCACACATCCAACACAAAAGCCAGTTCCACTATTAGAATGGCTTATAAAGACTTATAGTAATGAAAACGATATGGTATTAGATTTTACTATGGGCAGTGGTTCAACAATCATAGCAGCAATCAATACCAACCGCAGATACATCGGCATAGAGATGAACGACGACATATACAAAACAGCAGAAACAAGAATTAATAATTTAAATATACAACCACAATAATATAAAAGCATGAACTTCAACGGGCTCGAAATATGCTGTGAGACATCAGCAGATGACCACACAGTCATTAACAGTACAACGATTAACAACAGTGGTACAATTACATCTAATGTTTTAAACGCAACTACCTCGACTATAACAAATCTTCATACAGGAGATATTAACAATACAACGACAATAGCAACAGACATTATAGACAGCAAACAGACCATTTCAAGAAATCCGCAATTCAAGGGATTTGATGCTGTGCTTCACCCTAACTTTCATGCGGGTTATAATACAACTAACAATCTATTTTACGTTTTCGCACCCACCGCCAACGCATGGAGAGACCCACAAGATACATTAAATCTGACAATTAACAAAATAAACAACGCAGACATCGTCGTCGGCTCTCGATGGAAATTAAGACTCGGTCTTCAAATTAATGACCTCGCAGCAGCATCTCCTAACATTGTAGATTTTAGAATTCGGATCGGCAACAGTGGATACACCCCCGTTCTTTTCAGCACAGAGCCTCCAAAACATCAAACTCCAATCATCGTATCAATCGATTCAGAGATGGTCTGTGCCGCTAAAACAACTGTCGCACCATTTGAATATACATTCGTAATCAATTCAAACTATATTGAAAACAATAACAATCAGGCAATTCAATTTACTAAGACGATTTCATCAAATGTATCAGGTCTATCATTTTTACCAGGCATCGACAGCCCCATCGCTTATCAATATTATATCAACGGCTCGAATGCTTCAACAGTATACAACCGCGGAGTTTACTCTCTTTACAAATTGACTTAATCAAAAAAAATTTTAATGTCTTTCTGAAAACCACAATTTATTTTTTCACTTAAGAATGAAATGCAAGAAGATCGGCCAACTGTGCTTCGATGGTGTTAAGTCGAGCAACATGGCTCGCATCGACGTTCTGGTAATCCTGGACTATCTCCGCTAATGAGTTAAGTGCAACTGCGTCAGTGTTAGCAAGCAAATTACTGATTTGCGTTTGAAGGTTCGCAACATCAGCGGCCCTCTGTGCAATTTCGGCATCGAGAGAAGTTTGTAAACCAGCATCACCAGCAAGACGGCCTGTATTTTCAACGGTAATCTTACCATCCAACACAGTATCAGCGGCAGCGCGATCAAGCAATTCCTGCGCAAGACCAGCGGCATTAGTCGCAATACCACTATCGGAGGTACTCTTATTAGCAGTCTGTGTAGCGACAACGGCAGCCAGTGCAGCATCATTAGAAGCAACATAGGCATTATGGGTAGCAGTAATTGCACTATCAGCAGCAGCACGAGCCGCAGACTCGGTACCTACAAGCGCATTCGTAGCGGTATCAGCAGCAATTCTCGCAGTTTCTTCAGCCACAATCTTTCCATCGAGCACCGTATCGGCCGCCCCACGAGCAACAATTTCAGCGGCAACACCAGACGTATTAACATCAATCTCGGCCTTACGGTCAAGAGAGTATTGCTTAACATCTCCAATACCATCAACAGAGACTTTCGTCATACTAAATCCTAAATTAGACTCATCACCGAGCCCCCAGTTTTTCTTGTAATCCAAAAAGGCAGAACCAGCGCCAACATTAAGGCGCATCTCCTTAGAAGAATCGGCCTCATCATAGAGGTTCAAACGGTATGACTTAATTCCAGACATGATTATCTTTTATTACAAGGTATTAAATATTTAAATAGATATTGATATATTACAACAACCACGATGCCACCGAACACGATAAACGACATTCGTGAAGACGACAGGGTATATGATCATAAAACAAATTTCATAATGGAGATAAGACCATCACATCAAAGAACCTGGTTATATCATGCAATCATCCATGACATCAAAGAAGACAAAATGTTTATCATCGCTTTCGGTTGTAGATATAAACATTTTAGATATGATAAAACAGTCCACAGAGGATTATATAGTCATCTCGAATGTGATATAACAGGCACTACAACAAACTGGCAACAATCACACAGCAAATGGCAATCCCGTCCAATCTGTCGCAGATGGTTAGAATGGTCTTACCTAATGTCGCCTAATACACAAATCTATTTAAAGCCATAATTAACACTATATAAAACCATGCCTCTCGAATCAGATTACAAAGAGTTAAACGATGCCTTTCGTAGAATGAACATCGCTTATGTTGGATTAACTCAACGACAGATTAAAAACAAGTCAATCGAATTAAGAAAAGAATTAAAAAAGATAATGGACATATCATTAGAAATGAGAAAATCAACACAGACGTTTAAAGATTCTATGGAATCAAAGAGACGATAAAGACATCAAGCAATATTAGAAACACATTATATTTTTTGTATTTTAAATGTTAATCGTTTATTATACAAATAAACAAATGCCACCTAAAAAACCATTTGAACCATTCCAATTTGTCGGAGAAGGCAACACGGCTACAAATAAGTTTAAGATCCAACCTAAACAAAAACCACCAGAAAAGAAACTCGATGACAACAACACATTAGATATTATTGTTTATAAAATAGATAAAAACCAACAAGTACTACCACCCTCTATGACTCAAAATCAAATACCTGCACATCCATTCCGCATACTTAACTCAGGGGCATCAGGCAGTGGTAAGACAATGTTAATGGTCAATCTTCTAAAACGAAAGAACTTCATGGCAGGCTTCTTCGACCAGATTTTCCTATTCTCCCCAACCGCTAAGGGCGATTCAATGCAACAGTTTCTCGAAATCCACGACGACCACCTCGAGAGTGATTTAGATACACATGGGATTGAACATTTAAATTATATCTTTGACAGACAAACAGAACTTGTAGAACAAAAAGGCTACCTCAAATCGCCTAAGGTATTAATACTATTCGATGATATTATTAGCAGTCCTAAGTTTATGAACTCATCAGTATTCAAAAAGTGTTTTATACAATCAAGACACATTAATATGTCTGTGTGCGTATGCACTCAAAAATATCATTCAGTGCCCCGCATCTGTCGTCTATCAGCAACTGATATATTCTTTTTCCCATCCGCTCAAAGTGAAATAAAACGAATCTCCGAAGAATATACACCCGCTAATAAGACAACGACACAATTCACAAGATTGATTGAATTCGCCACCGACGAACCGCATTCATTCCTATACATCTGCAACAAGTCAGATAGAAAGTATAGAAAGAATCTATCACAGTATATTTCAATTTGATATTAAACAAATGTTTATACTATATAAAACAAGATGACAGAAAACAAACAGTATTACTACGTTTATAAATTATTCAATCCAGATTGTGAAGGCTTCTACATCGGCAGTACAACTGATATGAAGAATAGAGTGAATTGTCATAAGAAAAGATGTAATAATAAAAATGCTTATGGCCATAATATTAAACTCTACAAATACATTAGATCTAACGGCGGTTATGATTCATGGCAATATGAAATATTAGAACACGTTCGTAATTCAATTAACACTAAAGAATTGCACGGAGTCGAGAGAAAGTATATTGACCAATTACATCCGTCATTGAATATTCAAAAACCTAATAGAACACAGACTGAATACTATCAAGATAATATAGAGGCAATACGAAAAAAACAAAATGAAAAACATCGATGCCCCTGCGGTGGTAAATACACCACAGCCCATAAGGCTATTCACTTTAAATCTAATAAGCACAGAGCCTTCGAACAATCTAATTAATGTATTAAACAAATGATTATACTATATAAAACAATGGAGCCACAACAGCCAGAGGTTAAATCGACTTATGATAAAGATTACTACAACCGCAATAAGTCAAAGGTATTAGCATCATCCCTAAAATGGAGGCAGGCTAATCCTAACTATCACCGTGATAGATACTTCGAAAAGAAAGAACAAATAAGCGCAATGGCTAAGATATACCATCAACGAAGAAAGGATAAAATGGTAAAAGTTAAATGTGATGTATGTGATCGAGAGATGTTTCCAAATAGTCTCGATAGACATAACACATCAAAGATTCATGCAAAGAATTTAGCATTACAGCAACAATAAATCAACGTATCAAAAAACATAAAAAGAGTAGAATATCATTTGATGATATTTTATTTTTTTCTCTACTGACAGAAATTATATTGAATAATCTTAAACCTCGAAAATCCACAACGTATCGAAAAACGATTCCAGCGTTTTTAGACATTTTTGATATGTTTTGATATGTTGTGATACATCGTAATTAAATTTGTATTAAACAAATGATATACTATATTATATAATCCAGTGATTAGCAATTAAAGCATAAACCATATCATAATAAACATGGAGTCTAAAATCGAACAAGATGAAGTTAATAGACCCATCGATATTGATATCAAAAATGCTTTCCGCCGATTACGAACCGCGGATAAGAAACGGATGTTTATTGATGATCTTAAATATTATAGAAGTCTCGATGAAGCAACCGCACTGGATAAATTAAAGACTCGTCGTGAAATCGCAAGAGTCTATAGCCGCAACAAACCTATAAGATTAAAGAATATGAATGTATCAACAGCCGATAAATCAAAGATAGCAGATATCATATATGCAGCAATGCATAGTAATGACAAATGGCAATTTAGATTTCGTAAGGGCACACATACATCATTCTACAATCTAAATCTTAAGGAGAAAACTAATATTGAAAAGATAGAAAAATTCTATAAACTATTCCTCACAGAACAGAGAGAGATATTTAGATATACAGCAAGGGGTATGCAAGGCAATGGTTCAGACCCAGAAGAGCCCTTCTTAGAAGAGGGTATAGACATGCCACAAGATAATCTAATCGACCCTACCTACTTTCAATTGGTAAGAATATCAGGTGTGAATCAAAATAGATTAGTTAATGGTCAGAGGTTTGATTACTTCCACGTAAACACCGACATTGATTTAACTAAATATCAAATCTATAAAGATGCAACAGAAAAGGCTAAAGACTCTAACAGCAATACACATTGTTTAATATATGCCTTAGTAAAGAACGGCTACACCCTTAACAGTTTATCTTATATCAATAAACAACTCGAGGGGCAGTTCCCGAAGAATAACATTAAGAAACTTGGATTGAATAGAAACATTGAATTTTATGAAATTGATTCAAAGACAAAGTACGAAGTTAAAGTTCAATGGACAAGCCCTGCACACGATTATGATAATGACGAGCCAATCAAAATAGCAGCCTACAAAAATCATTACTTCATTTACGAACTTACAAACTATACGGCTTACTCATCAAAGCATTTAACTGAATGTCTTAAATTCAACAACCCTCACGATATCATAAGAATCGATAACAACAGACCTCGATACGATGCAACAAAGCCTAAGATATCAAATCTTAGACTCATTCACAATATGTATGAATCAAACCTATTCACTAAAATCGATGAACCACTAACAGTTCATGAAGAACGAATGAAATGTGATTATGATTTATCTAACATTGATACAGAGCAGAAAGAGTTTAGATATATTGAAAAGGATTTGAAAGATCATGTCGTATTCTATGCTGACATCGAGACAGATACAACAGGAGATGTACATAAATTCTTAATCGGAGGAGTTGCTAACTCAGACAATGACAATGTATTCTTAACTAAAGATGTTCAAAAGATGTTTAAACACATTGTTAATAACAGCCCACCAGAGAAAGAGATTATAGTATATTTTCATAATCTTAAATTCGATTTTAGTGTCATCGGTAAAGACTTTAGCATCCGCTCATCCTGTGAAAAGGGTGGCGCACTATTCTTCGTTGTTATCAACTTCATGAAACGTAAGATAGTACTTAAAGACTCGTATAAGATTATCACAACAGGTCTCGCTAATTTTAAAGATGCCTTTGATTTAGACATCGGTAAGAAAGAAGGCATTAATTACAACATCTATAAAAGAGGTATGAATCCGATCGTTAACTGTGATACATATGCCTCAGGTATTAAGCCCGACTGTGTTTGTTATTTTAGACAAGCATTGATAGACAACCCCGAAGAGTTTAAATATGACGAATCACTCAATACATTTGATTGTATAGCATATTATAAATATTACCTTACCTTCGATTGTTTAACATTGAAGCATGGCATTATAAAAATGAATGAAACCATTGAAACCATAACAGATGGTAAGACCAATATATTTAATATCAATACTGCAGCATCCTTTGCACACGGGTATGTAAGCAGTCAAGGAGCATACGAAGGGGTCTGCCAATCATCTGGAAACCTCCGAGAATATCTTAGTAAGGCTGTTTACGGTGGCAGAGTTCAAACTAATAGTAAATATGAAAAGAAAGTTATTAACAGACCTATAGCAGATGAAGATGCTACCTCACTCTATCCAAGTTCGATGAAACGGCTTAAAGAAGAAATCGGCGGAATCCCTAAAGGCACCGCTAAATACTTTAGATCTAATATACCAGAGGACGCATGCTATTATGTAGCAACAGTTATTATTCATCGTATTAACAAAACACAAGACAATGCATTCATTGCTATTCGTGGTAAAGATTCAATTAATTATGTTAATGAATGTAAAGACGAAAAAGTCATAATTGATAAAATAACACTCGAGGATTATATCAAGTTTCATCAAATCGATTATACCATTGTAGAAGGTGTATATTACAATGAAGGGTTTAATCCGAGCATCGGAACTATTATTGAAAAGTTATTCACATTACGAAAACAGTATAAGGCCGAAGGTAAGGACACATTACAGGAAACGGTCAAACTTATTATGAATTCTACATATGGTCGCACTATCATCAAGAAGACTAATGAGAGAATCGTATACAGATGGAATAAGACTATTGATGAAAAGACCAATCAGTGGACAGTAGATAATGTCAGCCCGTTTGTCTATAAAAACTTTGATTCAATCCATAAGCCAATTGAACAGAATGAACGATGGACTAAAATCTATCTTCATGAAATTGATACAGGCTTCAATCTTGCCATTGCTGGTATAATGATTCTTTCAATGTCTAAACGAATTATGAACGAGGTGCAGGGCTTAGCATCAGATAATGACCTCCCGATCTATTATCAAGATACAGACAGCCTTCATATGAATCTCGAAGATGTACCTAAACTCGAAGCACTGTATCTTACAGAATATAAAAAAGTATTAGCAGGTAAAGAACTCGGCAACTTTCATGTAGACTTTAATCTTAATGGAAAGAAGAAAGGCGTTTATGCTAAACGGTCTATATTTCTCGGTCGTAAATGCTACATAGACCATTTAGTTAATCCGGAGACTAAAGAGGAAGGATACCACATTAGAATGAAAGGTGTTAGTAATCCTGCAATACTTCATAGATGTGATGAACTAAAAATCGACCCATTTGAATTATATACAAAATTGATTAGTGAGTCGATTGAATTTACATTGAATTTCGATAAGTATAATATATCTATGGAATATGTAAAACGAGGCGTTAAGACCAGAGACGTCGGAACCTTCAAGCGGTTGATATCATTCTAATAAGGCACAGGATTATACAATACAATGAATTATTATCTAAAGAAATGGACACTGTATAATATAATACCTCACAAGTATAAGAAAACAGATTCAAAATGTCTTTCACTCTTAACTCTATGCGATTCACTGGTAATGGTCGATACAAGACTAACCTATTCGGACGCAAAAAGAATCAGATGGATGCTGCTGAATCAAAGAAGTACAAACGTGTGCAAGATTGGATTGACGAGAAGTTTGACTGCTACAACCCACTAAGGGATAATGAAGAGTATATTAACTTACAGACCGTAAATGATGGAGTGGCCGAACTCGAAAAAAATAAATTTTATGATCTTACTATCAGAGTTCAAAGTTATCAATTCAACGGCGAGACAAGATTAAGACTGATTCTCGAGTCATTCGTGTTGGCAGAACAACCTGCCCCAGTCGAATACACTAATATTGCTATCCCAGCCTTCGAGTAAAAAAATACTTAATATAATAAACTTCTAATAAACTTCTTAACAAAACAAAAACAAATAAAAAGAGAGAGATTCAATCTTCGGATTGTTTCTTTTTTGTTTCTTTAATATCATCAGGCTTACAATACATGCCGATGCTCACCTGCTGATGCGGCTCGAACTTAAAGTCATCAGGATTTACAACAGGCTTTAACATATACTTAATTCTTTCATATGCCCATTTATCAAGGTCTGTTGGTTCATATGGTTCAACTTCAATTTTAGATTCGACGGCACTGCTCATTGCGGTTATATATAATACGGGTTATTACTATTTAAATAGTAAATACTAATTGTTTAAAATATACAGCCATGGACTTAAACGACCAAAATGATTTGATTGAATACCTTATGCTTTTTAATCAAGCATATGGCAGACCTATACCAATAAAATTTTTAACTGATGATGGACTCGATGCTGATGCACAGGAGAAGCAGAAAAGAGGTAAGACCTTTACAACCAAGGATGGTAATACCATTAGATATTCAGAAGATGTTAAGAACACCGACAAGGTATCGAGACTTAAGAATGCGTTTAAGAAAGGCAACCGAGAGGCAACCGCAGATGGATTTAAATCAAAGTATTTTAATTATGACAATCTGCCGAAACTTAAAGAAGAAGACATGAAACAGATTCGTAATTTTGTTAATGCTCAAACTGTAGACCCGCGACTCGTGCCACAAATTCGAGGACTTGCTGATCAATATGAATCATTTGTAATTGATGAAATTGAAGATACTGGATTAGATAAAGAACCATTACCTGAACGCGAGGCAGCATCCAGACCAGGTGCTACCATGGGTGGTATGGAAAAGGCTAATAAAGATGCCGTCGATGCACTTGGACGGGACACACTAACAGAAATGAAAAGACTGAATCTTAAACGACTCGGCAAAGAAGCCAGACAAGGTCTTAATAAGGCTGGTGGTGAAGCCGTCAAAGCACTTGGAAGAGATATGGTTAAAGCCGTTGTAGATGAAGCGGTTGCAACCGTACCTCCCAGAATTGCAGCACGACCCCGCGAGGCTCAGTCATGGCTTATGCAACAGTTTTCAATCTATGCTCCGAAGATTGCAGCAGGTTTAGCAGGTATTGCTTTAGCGAGCCTCCCGGACATCTCTGTAGAATTTTTGAACGACATGTTCAGTGGCGGTGCGATGCCTTTAGATCAGATGGCCGCCAGAGACCCTGTCAGGGAAGATATGCGAAAGACTCCTGAAAAGCCTGTCGTAAGATTCGAGCCAGAGGCCGACATCCGGGAAGAGCCCTCGGCAGTTCCTGTGGAACCTGTCGTGAAAGAGCGGGAAGGCTCCTCGAGAGTTGACGCTGTTATCGATGCCATTGCCGGTGGTAGTGAGCCACAGGCTGTAGCGGGTGGTGATGAAATGAAAATTGAAATGGATAAAGATATTAAACCCGATGTCATCCCTGAAGTAATGGATAATACAAGAACCGTTGCTAAGAAGAAGAGAAAGAAGAAAGATAAGACGGTGCCACCATCGAGACCAGTTGCTAAAGACCCTGAACCTGTACCAACTGCCGAGTTCATTGAGAGAGCGGGTGCAATCAATGTTGAACCGCTTGTTATTGCTGTTGCACCAGACCCCGAGATAATCGCAGCACAGTCAGCCGAGAAGCCCGTGTTGTTTGATGTTGATAACATGAAACCTGCTTTTCTTAGTGATAGTGGACCAGATATAAAAATAAGCAGAGAAACATTGTTTAGTTTTCGTAGAGATGTATTAGGCACGACTAATAATAACCCCATGCTTGCTTCAAATGAACAGAATGATAAAAATCGATTTACTAATATGTCTACATTCCCTCCTAATTTATTCGGATACAAGCCTGCTAATACACAGGCTGAATTGAATGACGATCTATTCGGATTCACTACTCCCTTAGTTGGTAGTATTGATAAGGCTAAATTTGGTCGTAAAGTTAATATGTATAATACTGATACCTTCATGTTTAATACTGAGGCTGTTGATACTACTATGACCAGACAACCATTCATGGATGTTAATCCGTTGATGGATGAATTAAGGGTATGAAAAAAGTAAAAAATAAAGAAATGCATTGATGAATAATTTTTATTTTTTTGCTACTGGATGAAATTATATTTTATAATCTTAATCTGGAAAAAGTGGCAACGTATCAAAAAACGATTCTGGCGTTTTTAGACATTTTTGATACTTTTTGATATGTCGATAATATGTTAAACAAATGGTTGTAATATATAAAACAAGATGAGTGAGAGTAAGCAATACTATTATGTTTATAAATTGTTTCATCCTGACTGTCCAGAGTTCTATATTGGTAGCACTAAGAATATGAAAGACAGAATGTACAAACACAAATCCAGATGTAATAACGAAATTGACCCACAACACAATCTTAAAGTTTATGAATACATTCGATCTAACGGCGGGTTTGATTCATGGCAGTTTGAAGTACTCGAGCATATTCGTAATTCGATTAATACTAAAGAGTTGCATGATGTTGAAAGAAAATATATTGAACAACTAAAACCATCTTTGAACCGCTCCATACCTAATAGAACAATGGCTGAATATCGTCAAGACAATAAAGAATACTTTATTAATTATATGCCACAATATTATCAAGATAATAGAGAGACAATACGAACAAGGCAAAAACAAAAATTTGAATGCCCCTGTGGTAGTAGATATACAATGAGCAATAAGGCTCGACACTTCAAAACCAAGAAGCACCAATCATTCATTAACTAATTACTAACATATCAAAAACATAAAAAAACATAAAAAAGAGTAGAATGTCTTTCATGATATTTTATTTTTTTCTATAGTGCTGAGAATTATATTGAATAATCTTAAACCTCGAAAAATATGACGATACGTTAAAAACGATTCCAGCGAGTTTTACACATTTTGATATGTTTATTCAATGCTGTAATAACATCTAATGATGATCTGAACGGGGCTGTT
>Ga0315315_10005979_pt1 | contig 11225 bp, 9 predicted proteins | sample M140m3416metaG_FD_203699 | JGI IMG/M metagenome (GOLD analysis project Ga0315315, IMG submission 203699) | Ammonia-oxidizing marine archaeal communities from Monterey Bay, California, United States - M1 40m 3416 | ecosystem: Environmental > Aquatic > Marine > Intertidal zone | place: USA... | reverse complement strand
CTTTAATAGATACAGCTGGCTGATTATCTTCTGCAGTTGAAAATACTTGGCTTTTTTTTGTTGGTATTGTTGTGTTTTTATCGATTAGTTTAGTTGAAACTCCTCCTAGTGTTTCAATTCCTAACGATAAAGGTGTTACATCTAAAAGCAATACATCTTTAACGTCTCCTTGAAGGACACCTGCTTGAATAGCTGCACCCATTGCAACAACTTCATCAGGATTTACACTTTTGTTTGCATCTTTTCCAAAAAAGTTTTTAACTTCAGCTATAACTTTTGGCATTCTTGTCATACCACCAACCATAACAATTTCGTCAATTTCACTTGCTGTCACTCCCGCATCTTTTAAGGCTGTTTTACAAGGTGGCAACGTTTTGGCTATTAAATCTTCGACGAGTGCCTCAAGTTTTGCTCTAGTCATTTTCAAATTAATATGTTTTGGACCAGTTTTGTCGGCAGTTATGAATGGTAAATTAATATCTGTCTGTTCTGCTGAAGAAAGTTCGATTTTAGCTTTTTCAGCTGCTTCTTTTAATCTTTGTAAGGCAAGTTTGTCAGATGTTAAATCTATACCATTATCTTTTTTAAATTCAGTAATTAGATAATCAACAATCGAATTATCAAAATCTTCACCACCTAAAAAAGTATCACCATTTGTTGATTTTACTTCAAATACACCGTCACCTAATTCAAGAATAGAAACATCAAAAGTTCCACCACCTAGATCATATACAGCGATTTTCTTATTTTGTCTTTTATCTAATCCGTAGGCTAATGAGGCTGCTGTTGGTTCATTTATAATTCTTAAAACTTCTAAACCAGCAATTTTACCCGCATCTTTTGTTGCCTGTCTTTGTGCATCGTTAAAATAAGCAGGAACAGTAATGACAGCTTTTGTTACTTCTTGACCTAAATATTTTTCAGCTGTTTCTTTCATTTTTTGTAGAATAAAGGCAGATATTTGAGAAGGAGAATATTTTTCTCCTTTTGCTTCTATCCAAGCATCACCTTTTTCAGAATTAACAATCTTAAATGGAGCAGCTTGAATATCTTTTTTTACTGTTGGATCTTCAAAGTTTCTTCCTATTAATCTTTTAACTGCAAAAATCGTATTTTCAGGATTTGTTACTGCCTGTCTTTTAGCAGGCTGACCAACTAATTTTTCACCGTCGTCAGTAAAAGCTACAACAGAGGGTGTTGTTCTTGCACCTTCAGTATTCTCTAAAACTTTAGGCTGACTACCCTCCATAATAGATACGCAAGAGTTAGTTGTTCCAAGGTCTATTCCAATAATTTTGCTCATAATTTAATTTCTCCCACTCATATATGTGTTAATTTTAATTCTACAAGTTGTAGAAAACGTTATAATTTTTCTATATTTTCCTTATTTTCCTTATCTTTTTGATCGTTTGTCTCTGTTTTTTTTGAAACAGCAACCAAAGATGGTCGTAATAATCTATCTTTAATCATGAAACCTTTTTGAATTTCTTGAACAATAGTTCCAGGTTCTTTTTGATTGTCTTCTATTTCCATCATGGCTTGATGAAAGTTTGGATCTAATTTTTTATCTATACAGTTAATTGGTTTAATATCATTTTTTGTAAACGTAGAAATTAAATCTTTATTAATTATATCGAAGTGTTCTAAAGTTTTTTTTAATGCTTCTGTATCTTTAAGTTTTTCATCATTTTCAAGTATTAATTTTGATCGAGTTAAATTATCAATTAAGTTTAAAGCTTCTTTTGCAAATGTAAATCCACCGTAATTGAATGCATCTTCTTTTTCTTTTTCGAATCTACGTCTTTGATTTTCCATTTCAGCGAATGTTCTTGTCAGTTTATCCTCTAACTCTTTAACCTTATCTTCCAGAGAAATTTCTTTTTTTTCTTCCTCCTGATTTTGATCAATTTTTTGATCTGGATCTATGTTATTTTGTTCATCTGTACTTTTCTCTTCAGTAGAAAAGTCACTAGTTTTAGGTTCTTGATTTAGGTTTTCTTCTTTTTCCATTGAGGCTTATATGGTAAGAAATTTCAAAATTGCTAGGTATTAATGAAAAAAATCTCAAAACTGTTAATAGGGACAAATAACAAAGGTAAATACAGAGAAATAAGAGATTTGTTACCTAAATACATCCAAACTCTTTCAATATCAAATTTTAATATTAAGAGCCCAAGGGAAGTTGGGCATACTTTTGAGGAGAATTCTATAATTAAATCTAAGTATTTTTCAAAAAAAACGAAACTTTTATGCATCGCGGACGACTCTGGTCTTGAAATTGACCTATTAAATAAAGCTCCGGGAATTTATTCGGCAAGATGGGGAGGTAGAAAGAACAACTTTAATAGAGCTATAGAAAAGGTTTATAGAGAACTATTTAAAAAAGATAAAAAATGGAAAAAAAAAAAAATTAAAGCCAGGTTTGTCTGTGCGTTATCAATAAGTAACTTAGATAAAAAAATTGTTTCAGTAGTGGGAAAAGTTGAAGGATTTATTTCAAGTGAACCCAGGGGCAAAAATGGTTTTGGCTATGATCCAATATTCATTCCAAAAAATAAAAAAAAAACTTTTGGTGAAATGAAATCTTTACAAAAATATAAAATAGATCACAGATTTAACGCTTTTAAAAAAATTAAAAAATTTTTATAAGTTTTTTGTTTTCAATTTTGTAAAAGTTTAATCTGTGATTAATCTTATTATTTTTGATATCAAATATTCCAATTTTGCCTTTAAACGAATTTTTCTTTTTGAAAAGTTTATTAAGATTAGATAGGTTTGTTTTTGATGATAGGTAATATATTAATCCAACAAGATCATAACTTAAAAGAGATAGGTGATTTGGATTTTCTTTAAATTCTTTAAAAAATTTTTTTTTATAATTATCAAAATTATCTTTATTTATAGATGGATAGTATAATGGCTGAATATCTATTTCATTTAATAGATTTTTGTCAAACCATTGATTTAAAGTAATAAAATATTTATTTTTCGGTGATACATCTGTGTATAACAGTGAGGTACCTACACTTTTTAAGCTTTCATCAAAATCCGCTATAATTACTGCATCAAAATTTAATCCACCTAAAGTATATCTTTTTTCTAGTTTTTTTATTTTTTTATTTTTATTAGGTTTGTTAGAGTTTTTAATCCGATGTATCTCATCTTTCAAATTTTGTTTCCTCGTTTTGTAGTTAGTAATTTCTTCAATTTGTTTAGTTAATTTGGTTGGTTCAGTATTATATACATAATCTTTATAAATTTTAATCTTTGAACTTTTTATTCCTTTTTTAATTTCAAATTCATAATTTTCTATAGGTGTTAAAAAAATAGTTCTTTGAATATTATTAGTTTCTATAAATTTTTTAATTGTATTAAGTTGAGAGGTAGAATTAATACCTGCTGAAATTACATTTTTAGGAAGATCTAAAGTTTTGTTCGTTAGGGATAAAAAAGTTAAATCATTCATTTCATCTAAATAAGATAAACTTTCATGAAAAACTGGACCTATAACTACTTTTACTCCCATTTCTTTTAACTCAAAAGCAGATCTAAGAGTTTTATTTGGTCTAGTGGCAGTATCTTTTGGGATAATTTCAATTAAATCACTATCTATATCTTTTAGAGCTAATCGGACAGCTTTAATAATTGATTGACCGATATCTTTATTAGATCCAGTCATTGGTACCAAAAGTCCAATTTTAATTTTTTCTTCAGCTTTTGCTATGCAAAAAAATAACAAATAATAATTTAATAAAAGAAAGAAAATTATTTTAATAAATTTTTTCATTTTAATGATATTATAATATTTTTTAATCTTAATTATGATCATAAAATCACAATCTAACATAAAAGCTAATGAAAATGGTCTTTACTTAGTTTCAACACCAATTGGTAATCTAAAAGATGTTACTTTAAGAGCAATCGAAACGCTAAAAAAATCCGATTTTATTCTTTGTGAAGATACCAGGGTATCAAGAAATTTATTACAAAGGTATGAGATTAAATCTAAATTAATATCCAATCATAAATTTAATGAAAAAAAAAATGTAAATAAAATAATTAGTTATTTAAAATCAGGTAAAACTATTTCTTTGATTTCAGATGCTGGCACACCGTGTATTTCTGATCCTGGATCAATTTTAATTAATGAATGTATAAAAAATAATTTAAAAATTATTTCAATACCTGGACCATCTTCCGTAGTAAGTGCGGTATCAATTAGTGGGTTTTCTGAAAAATTCTTTTTTTATGGTTTCTTTCCAGAAAAAAAACAAAGCTCTATAAAGGAATTACGAAAGCTATCTGAAATAGATAGTTCACTCGTTTTTTTTGTATCTCCTAGAAAAATTAATAAAATAATACCCAAATTAAAAAAAAGTTTTAATGGGAGAAGAATAGTTTTTTGTAGAGAAATTTCAAAATTTTATGAAGAATACATTAGGAAAAATATTGATGATTTGGAGCTTTTTCCAGAAGAACCAAAAGGAGAGCTAACTTTGGTAATATCTGAGAAAAAAGATAATAAAAATGCTTCACAAGAACTTAGTGAATCAGATAAGAATATAATAAAAACAATGATTAATAAATTAAGTATAAAAGAAATTACTTATGCTTTTAGTCAAAATAAAAATTTATCAAAAAAACAAATTTATAATTATTGTTTAGATTTAAAAAATGAAAATTAAATTTATATTTATTATTTTTATTGGAATTTTGTTTTCTGCTTGTGTAGGTGTTTCTTCAAAGGGTATTTTTGGAACAGGTGTAAGTGTTGCATTTGATCCAAGAACTGTTGGTACACAGATAGATGACTCTATTATGCAAAAAAATCTTGCAGCCAGAATACTTTTAAAAAATAAAGATTATTTAATATCAGTAAAATCAAAAGTTTTAGATGGTAGAATTTTCTTAACTGGTAAAGTAGAAAATCCAGAAGAAAAATTACAGTTGACCAAGTTAGCTTGGGAAACAAAAGGTGCAAGATCTGTAAGAAATGATTTAAAAATTAAAGAAGAATTTAATTTTAAAAGATCAGCAAAAGATATTTTGATTACTTCTCAGCTTAGAACTGCAATTATCTTAAATAAAAATATTAAAGCAACAAATTATCAAATAGATACTTATAAAAAAATAATCTACGTTTATGGAATTGCCCTTACAGCTGAGGAAAAAGATTTAGTTATAAGTGAGGCAAAAGAAATATTAGATGTAGAGGATGTTGTAGCAAGTATTCTACTTCTTGAAGATCTTAGAATTCAAAAAGATTAATTTTTATCTTTATAATTGATGACATCAGCTGAATAAGCAGCAATTGAGGCTAAATTAATTATCTCTGAAGTTGAAGATCGAAGTGGTGCGATTTCAATTGGAAGCCCAAGTCCAATTAGCAAAGGTCCTATTACTTTTGTATCACCTATAGTTTTCATCATTTTATATGATATTGCAGCACTATGTTGTCCTGGCATAATTAAAATATTTGCGTTTCCAACAATTTTTGAAAATGGATAAAGTTCTTTATACTCAGAATTTAATGCTACATCAGGCTGCATGTCACCATCAAATTCAAAATCTACTTTTTTTTCTCTCAAAATTTCGACTGCTTTTCTTATATGCTTAGTTCGGCTGGTAAGAGGCTGACCAAATGTTGAGTGAGATACAAAAGCAACCTTAGGATCAAATCCAAAAAGCCTCACAACTCTTGCAGTAGAAATAGCTATCTCTGCCAACTCTTCTGAAGTTGGATATTCGTGGACACTTGTGTCTCCAACAAAAATTGTTTTACCTTTGTGTACCACCATATTAAGCCCAAACATTATTTCATCATCTCTGGCTGCTGTAACTTGCTTTATTTTTTCAAGAGAGGCACCAAAACGTCTGGTATTACCTGTTACTGCACCATCAGCATCTCCGCATGCTACCATACTGGTTGCCCAAATAACTCTGTCATTTCTTACTAGTCTATCACAATCCCTTTCAAGTAGACCTTGTTCTCTCTGTAATTTTTTAAATAAATATTTTACATATTTATTTCTTTTTTTTTCGTCTTTAGAATTAACAATTTCAATGTCAAAATTCTCATTATAACCAATATTTTTAATCTGTTCTTTGATTTTACTCTCTTTTCCAACTAAAATTGGAATTCCTAGTTTTGAATTTTTAAAAGCTATTGCTGCTTTAAGAGTATTTTCATCTTCTCCATCTGCAAATACAATTTTCTTTTGATTTTTTTTAATAAATGAATTTATACCTTGCATGATAGTTACAGTAGGATCTAGTCTTTGTTTAAGCTGATCTTTATAAGCTTCAAAATCTTCAATATTTTTTCTAGAAACACCACTTTCTATGGCAGCTTTTGCTACAGCTGATGGAATAACACTTATTAATCTTGGATCAAAAGTAGATGGAATTATATAATCTCTTCCATAATGAGGTCTTTCACCACCCATTGCTGCAACAACTTCATCAGGAACATCTTCTCTAGCAAGTTTTGCTATTGCTTTAGCAGCAGCAACTTTCATTTCTTCATTTATTGTTTTTGATCTAACATCTAAAGCTCCTCTGAAGATATAAGGAAATCCAATTAAATTGTTAACTTGGTTAGGATAATCTGATCTTCCAGTTGCTATTATTGCATCATCTCTAACTTCATTAATTTCTTCTGGAGTGATTTCTGGATCAGGATTTGCACAGGCAAATATAATTGGTTTTTTTGCCATTGATTTTACCATTTCTTTTTTCAAAACACCTTTTGAAGATAAACCTAAAAAAACATCAGCATTTTTAATAGCATCTTTAAGAGTTCTATGTTTAGTCTTTACGGCATATCTAGATTTCCATTGGTCTATTCCTTTAGGCCTGCCATCATAAATTACACCTTTTCTATCTAACATTATTATGTTTTCAGATTTTACACCTGAGTTTTTAAATAATTCAGTACAAGCTTGTGCTGATGCACCAGCTCCATTAACTACAACTTTAATTTTTTTTATTGATTTACCGCAAATATCTAATGCATTTATTAATGCTGCAGTTGTTATGATTGCTGTTCCGTGTTGATCATCATGGAAAACTGGAATATCTAAAATTTCTTTTAGTTTTTGTTCTATTATAAAACAATCAGGAGCAGCTATATCCTCTAAATTAATTCCACCAAAACTTGGTGCAAAATTTTTTATTGAATTAATGATTTCATCGGAGTCTTTAGAATCTATCTCTAAATCAATGGAGTCAATGTCTGCAAATCTTTTAAATAATACAGCTTTTCCCTCCATCACAGGCTTTGATGCAAGAGCCCCTAAATTACCCATTCCAAGAATTGCCGAACCATTGCTTATTACTGCAACTAGGTTTCCTTTGCTTGTATAATCGTATGCAGCTTCGGGATTTTCACTAATCATTTTAACTGGAGCAGCTACACCTGGTGAATAAGCTAAAGCGAGATCTCGCTTAGTCGTCATATTTTTTGAAGAAATTATCTCAATCTTGCCGGGTTTTTTGTTTTTATGAAAATCTAAAGCTTCTTTGTCAGTGTAATGATCAATCTTTGTTTTTTTCATTTATTTTAACTATCTTAAATTTAATTCTATTTTTACTCTTTTTTAAAAATTTTTATTATTTGTAATATTTGATCTATATATTCTTATAATAAGTGTACAATTAGGGTAAAATTAAGACTAATATGATTTATGAACTTACTTAAGTCAACAGGCACATTTGGTTTTTATACCATTATTAGTAGGTTGCTCGGTTATCTAAGGGATATATTAATAGCAATTTTTCTAGGAACTGGTCTGTTAGCAGATGCTTTTTTTGTAGCATTTAGAATTCCAAATACATTTAGGAGATTGTTTGCAGAAGGTACTTTCAACGCAGCTTTTGTTCCAAGCTACTCATCAGAAGTAATTAAGGGAAAAAAACAATCAAATAGTTTTGCTAATAATATTTTTAACCTTTTATTTCTGGGATTGTTATTTTTAACAATAATTATTGAGATTTTTATGCCAGCATTTGTTTCTATAATTGCACCAGGATTTGTTGGTGACTCTGAAAAAATGGAAGTTGCAATAAATTTAACTAGAATAACCTTTCCATTTTTATTTTTTATATGTTTAGCATCTTTTTTTGCTGCGATTTTAAATTCTCACAATAAGTTTGCAGCAGCAGCAGCAGCACCCATAATATTAAATATTGTTTTGATTTCAGTATTATTTTTTTCTAAATCTTTAGGTGATCAGCTTGTTTATTATTTATCTTATGGTGTTTCTTTAGCAGGTACTTTACAGCTATTATTTTTATATAAATTTGTAACCAAATATCATTCATTAAAATTAAATTTTAAAATAAAAGTTAGCAACAAAGTAAAGTTTTTTTTTAAAAAACTTTTACCGAGTATTTTTTCATCTGGAGTAACCCAAATAAATATTTTAGTTGGAACTATCATTGCTTCATTTCAAGCAAGTGCGGTTTCATATTTGTATTATGCGGATAGAATTTATCAAATAAACCTAGCAATTGCTGGTATTGCAATTGGTGTTGTTATTCTTCCCCAACTTTCAAAACATATTCAGTCAAGAAATAAAAAAAAAATTTTGTTAATTCAAAATAAAGCTCTTGAATTAAGTTTATTTTTAAGTCTTCCAGCTACCATTGCTTTAATTATTGGCTCAGACCAAATTATTTCAGCCTTATTTGGTTATGGATCTTTCGACGAAATATCAGTTAATAATTCTAGTTTAGCTCTGTATTATTTTGCATTAGGATTACCTGCGTTTGCTTTAATTAAAGTTTTTTCAAGTTTCTTTTTCGCTAATCATGATACTAAAACACCATTTTATATTTCCTTAATTTCAGTAATATTAAATATTTTGATAAGTATTTATTATTTTAATGAAGTTGGTTTTATTATAATCCCAATCGCAACATCTATCTCATCTTGGTTCAATTCTATATTGTTATTTTTATTTTTAAAAAATCGTAAATTATTTTATTTTAATGAAATATTTTTTGCTAAATTTAGTAAAATAATTATTGCATCAATTTTTATGGGTCTATTTTTTAACTTCTTATTAAAATATTTTCAAAATGAATTAGCATTTAATCAAGGTATTAAATCATTATATTTAATTTTAAGTGTTATATTGGGGTTATTGTTTTATTTATTTATTTGTTATTTTATCAAAGCTTTTAAAATGAGTGATATTAAATTAAAGTATTAATTTTATGAATAAAAAAATTTTTTCAGGAGTTCAACCCACTGGTAATCTTCATTTAGGAAATTATTTAGGAGCTATTAAGAATTTTGTAGAACTTAACAATGACAATCAAAACGAATGTATTTTTTGTGTAGTAGATCTTCATGCGATAACAATTAAGCAAGATCCAAAAGAATTAAGAGATAATATTCGAGAGACCGTGGCAACTTTTGTGGCTAGCGGAATAGATCCTGCAAAAAGTATAATTTTTAATCAATCGAGAGTAACTGCTCACTCTGAGGGAGCATGGATATTAAGTTGTGTTGCCCGAATGGGTTGGTTAAATAGAATGACACAATTTAAAGAAAAAGCTGGAAAAGACAAAGAAAAAGCTAGTGTTGGTTTATATTCTTATCCTGTTTTAATGGCAGCAGATATTTTATTGTATGATGCTACACACGTTCCAGTAGGAGATGATCAAAAGCAGCATCTAGAATTATGTAGGGACATAGCTCAAAAATTTAATAATGATTTTGATGTAGAAAATTTTTTAAAAACTCCTGAACCTTTAATTCAAAAAGAGTTTTCAAGGATAATGAGTTTAAAAGATGGATCAAAAAAAATGAGTAAGTCTGAATTATCAGATTTGAGCAGAATAAATTTAACAGATAATAAAGACCAGATTATAAATAAAATTAAAAAAGCAAAAACAGATCCATTACCAATGCCAAAAGATATAAAAGAGCTTGATGGAAGATTAGAAGCAAAAAATCTTTTAGGAATTTATGCAAGTCTTAACAATTCTAGTTTAGAAAAAACCATAGAAACTTTTGCTGGAAAAAATTTTTCTGAATTTAAAGAAAAATTATCTAATGAATTGGTTCAAAAATTAGAACCAATCTCTGAAGAAATAAAAAAATTGCTTAGAGATAAGCTATATCTTGATAAAATTCTTCTAGAAGGAGTTGAAAAAGCTAATTCTATAGCCTCTAAAAAGATAGAAAGAATGAAAGAAATAATAGGTTTTTAAAAAAATTTATTATCAAGTTTTAATTTTGTAAATAATAACTATATATATTTTATGTATGTTCAAACTGAATTAACACCAAACCCAAATTCGTTAAAATTCCTTCCGGGAAAGAAAGTGTCTAATAGTGGTTCTTATGAAATTACTGCTAAAGACGAAACTCAAAATGAATTAGTTAGAAATATTTTATCCATTAATGGAGTAAAAGGTATTTTTTTAGGACAAGATTTTATTTCTGTTAACAAAAATGAACAAATCAAATGGGATGATATAAAACATATCGTAATTTCATTCATTAATGATTTTTATTCAGATGGAAAAGAATTTGTAATTAATAAGAATTTAAAAGATAAGGAAGTGGATTTAGGTGATCTTGAAGAGAAAATAGTAAAAATTTTAAATGAAAAAATAAGACCTGCGGTAGCAAGAGATGGTGGAGATATTAAGTTTAAAGAATTTAAAGATGGAGTAGTAAAAGTGCAGTTACAGGGAAGTTGTTCAGGATGTCCTAGTTCTACAATGACTTTAAAACAAGGTGTACAAAATCTTTTGTGTCATTACTTGCCAGAAGTAAAAGAGGTTATTGCAATATAAAATAGATTTATGAAAACTAGATTAAAAAATAAAGATTTAAATTTTTCTAAAACAAGAAGTATTTATTCGATATCGAAATTTTTTTTAAGTGGATTTGTTATAGTTTCATTTTTTTATATTGTACCAATAATTTTAAAATTTGCTGAAATTAATTTTAATCATAAAGAGTATACAAATAATTCAAAAAATATTTTGAGCAATACTCTAAATAAAAATGAATTATTAAAAGAAAAGGAGGAGGATACTTTCGTAAAAAATGATGAGAGAGAACTATTATATGATATTTTAGAAGAAAATAATTCTGATATTAATCTAGTTCGTTATACTACTTCAGAGATTAATTCAGTATTTAAGCAAGTAGACCATAATTTAAAAGAAGCAAGAATTACAAAGTTAGTCAAACCAATTGATAT
>Ga0315315_10005978_pt1 | contig 11226 bp, 11 predicted proteins | sample M140m3416metaG_FD_203699 | JGI IMG/M metagenome (GOLD analysis project Ga0315315, IMG submission 203699) | Ammonia-oxidizing marine archaeal communities from Monterey Bay, California, United States - M1 40m 3416 | ecosystem: Environmental > Aquatic > Marine > Intertidal zone | place: USA... | reverse complement strand
AAAGGCTATTGTATCTTTTTTTGTTCACCGGTATCTCAAACATTTCTTGAGACTGGTGGAAACTACCTAAGTGGTAGTGTTTTGATACGTCTTGCATTCCAAACTGTGAGTCTGATGTTGGGTTGTTAAATTCAGCAGCATCGATCAAACCAGTTTTCATTGCTGGTTGAATTTCACCACCTGGTAATTGTCTTACTACCATTCCCATAGCAGTTAAAACGTTAGTCGCTAAACCAACTGTTCTATACTTCATACCTTTAACATCAGATACTTTTGTTACGTTCTTTTTGAACCAACCAAATGGTTGTGCTGGCATAGGCATATGAAAGAATCCAATGTAATCGAATCCTACAGAAGCTACTGCTTCTTCATATAATTTTCTTCCCCCACCATATTCCATCCATCCCATAACTTCTTGAGATGACATACCATATGAAGGACCAGTTCCAAAAAGTGAAGCTGCAGGATTTTTACCATACCAATATGCTGTCACCCAGTGACCCATATCAAGGTTTCCATCACTTACTGCTGCTCCGATTTCTGAAGTTTTTACAACTGCACCAACAGGCTGAAGATCTATTTTTAAAGATCCACCAGACATGTCGCTAACCATTTTTGCATAGTCTCCTGCCATTTCAAAAAAGATGTTAGCGCCTGAAGGCCAAGCAGCTTGCATCTTTAATGTCACTGGAGCTGCATGTGCTATGTTAGGCATTGCTACTGTTGCAGCAGCAACAGCACCGGCCTTAGCAGCAGTTTTAAAGAACTTACGTCTTGAAGAAGTTTTAATCTTCAATGATTTATTTTCTTTTGTCATTATTACTCCTATTAAAGTTAATTAACTCGAATAATTTAAACATAGATTGACATTAGAGTCTTTCTAAAAAAAGGCGTAGATGTCGCAGAATTTGAATTTTTTCAATCTAAGGTAGAATTAATTGACTTTATTTTTACAATTTCCAGTTTGGAAAAATTCATCAATATTATCAATGGCTAAATTAGCCATTGCAATTCTAGTATCTTTAGTTGCACTTCCTAAGTGAGGTAAAATAAAAGCTGTTTTTATTTTTAAATACCCTGGATTTAAATTTGGCTCATTCTTATAAACATCTAGTCCAACAGCATAAATTTTTCTTCTAGTTAAAGCATCAATTAAAGCCTCGTCTTCTATTATATCGCCTCGAGCAACATTAGTAATTATTGCTCCTTTTGGAAAGTGTTCTACAGTTTCTTTATTAATCATATTTTCGGTTTCTTTCGTTGCTGGACAACAAATAGATAATACGTCTGAAACTGAAAATAGGCTTTTTGTATTATCATGATAAATTGCACCGTCTTCTTTATCTGTATTTAATTTTGATCGATTATGATAATGAATTACCATCCCTAATGATTTAGCAATCCTTGCAATTTTTTGCCCAATTCTACCCATTCCTAAAATACCTAATCGTGTTCCAGTTAATTGTTTCCCTATCAAATAATCAGCTGACCACTTCCATCCACCTTCTTTTGCAGCCTCAATTCCTTCAGCGGCTCTTCTGCAGGCACCTAAAATTAAAAGTATTCCAATTTCTGCAGTAGCATCAGATAAAACTTCTGGGGTATTAGTAACTGCTATTCCTTTTTTTTTTGCTGCATCCAAATCTATATTACCAAAACCAACTGCAAAGTTTGAAATAATTTTTATACTTTCTGGCAGTTTATCGATAGTTTGTTTGTCCATCTTGTCAGTAAGTGACGTTAAAATACCATCACAACCTTTAGACATTTCAATTACTTTTGACTGTAAATATAATTCGTCATTTGAATTAAAAATAGGATTAAAAGTTTTTGTAGCCTTATCCTCACTTTCTTTGATCAGTTTTCTTGTAATTAAAATTTTTTTCATGAGATAATTTAAATTAAATTAATTAAGATCAAATATTTTACCAGGATTCATTATGTTGTTGGGATCCAAAGTTCTTTTGATTGATTTCATGACTGGAATATTGTCAGGATGTTGTTCTAGCAAATACTCTTTTTTATGTAGCCCTACCCCGTGTTCACCTGTTATAGTTCCATTAAGTTCTAGTGCTTTTTTTATTAATGTATCGTTAAAAGCTCTGATTTGTTTATACATTTCTTTTTTTGCAGGATCATAGGGTAAAACTACATGAAAATTACCATCACCCATATGACCTACCATTGGAGCTCTTACTCCAAATTTTTTTGCTTGCTCTTCTGCATGTTTTACACACTCTGTAATCTTTGAAATTGGAACACATACATCAGTGGAATAAACTCTTCCATTATTATGTAGAGCTTTGACAGAGTAATAGACATCCCATCTTGCTTTCCAAATTTTGTTTCTCTCTTCTAAATCTTTTGCCCATTTAAAAGAGCTTCCATTATTATCTTTTGATATTTCCTCTACAATTTTTATATTTTCATTATTTGATATCTCTGATCCATGAAATTCGAAAAATAAAGTTGGAACTGCCTCTACATCTTTTAAATTTGAATAATTGATACTAATACCCATTTGATCAGCATTAAGCATTTCAATTCTGGCAATTGGAACACCATACTGAATAACCTGCTGAGCAGTCAAGACTGCATCCTCTAAAGAAGTAAAATGGCATATAGCACTCATTATACTTTCGGGTATAGGAGATAATCTTAAATGAACCTCAGTAATTATACCTAAGGTTCCTTCTGAACCAATAAATAAATTTGTTAAGTTATAACCTGCTGAAGTTTTTTTAGTTCTGCCACCCGTATTAATTATATCACCATTCGATAAAACTACTGTTAAACCAGAAATTACTGTTTTCATGGTTCCATATTTTACAGCCATTGTGCCTGATGCTGAGGTTGAGGCCATACCACCCAATGCAGCGTTTGCTCCAGGATCAATTGGGAAAAAAACTCCATCCTCTCTTAAGTATTCATTTAGTTGTTCTTTAGTTACACATGCTTGAACTCGACAGTCAAAATCTTCAACATTCACACTCAAAATTTTGTTCATCTTTTCAAGGCAAATGGTTATACCTTTTTCATTACCAACTACGTTACCCTCTAAAGACGTTCCTGTTCCAAATGGGACGACTGGAATTTTATGTTCATTACATAATCTTAATATTTTTGAAACCTCTTCGTTTGTCTCTGGAAAAACCACTGCTTTAGACAAAACAGGGTCATATGTATCTTCTCCCCTTGCATAATTAGCTCTTGCAGATTCTGATGTTGAAAATCTTCCATTAAAGATTTTTTTTAGTTCTGCTTGGACTTGCTCGTTCATTTTTAGAATATTAATAAAAATTCGTATAAAAATACAGCTTATTTAGTTAACATTTTCTTTATATTTTCTAAGGCTTGAGAAATATTATCCTGAGAAGCAGCAAAACTAAACCTAACGTAATCTTGACAAGTTTTGCCAAAAGCAGTGCCTGGAACTATGGCCACTCCAGCTTCATGCATAGCTTTTTTTGCAAATTCTGATCCATTCATCCCTGTGCCAATAACTTTAGGAAAGGCATAAAAAGCTCCTCCAGGCAAACTACATTCAACTCCAGGAAGATCATTCAATCCTTTGTGAATTAAATTTCTTCTTTGGGTAAATTTTACCATCATTTGATCAATTGAATCATCTGGCCCATCTAAAGCTGCAATACCAGCAAATTGTGCAGCAGCATTTACGCATGAAACACTATTTATTAAAAGTTTGTTAACATGGGTTATCATCTCCTTAGGCCAAAAGCTCCATCCCAATCTCCATCCTGTCATTGAGTAAGCTTTGCTCCATCCCTCTAGTACAATTAATCTCTCTCTTAATTCAGGGTAATTAAAAAATGAAGGCATTTCTTTATTGTCAAAAATTTGCCTACTATAAATTTCATCACTTAAAATGGTTACATGTGGATATTTTTTTAAACCCTCTGCTAAAACATCTATATCACTTTTTTCTACAAAACTTCCTGTTGGATTATTAGGATTGATTAAAATTAAAAGTCTAGTTTTATCTGTAATTAAAGATAAAATTTTTTCAGGATTAAATTTTAAATCTTTATCTTCTGTTAAATCATAAGGGACTGATGTTGATCCAGTATAGTTTATCATGGACTCATAAATTGGAAAAGCTGGTGTTGGATGAATTATTTCTGCACCAGGCTCACCAAAACATTGAATCGCATAACTCATTGTTGGTTTACCACCAGGCATGATCAAAATTCTCTCAAAATCAATATCAGTGTTATAACGTTTTTTTATCCACCTTGTTACTGCTTGTCTACATTCAGGGATACCATTAGACATAACATATCCATGATGTCCATCATCCAATGCTTTCTTTGCAGCTTCAACAACATGTTTTGGTGTTTTAAAATCTGGTTGTCCTAATCCTAGGTGTATCATTGGATTTCCTTTAGCTTCTAATGCCTTAGCTTCAGCTAATACACTGAATGCTGTTTCTGTTCCTAAATTTTCTAAATTTTTTGCTAATTTCATTTAAATTTATCCCTTTTGTTTTCTATAAATTAATTTTGAATTGTTTAATTCTTTTAAACTTTTACATCCCATCAATACCATATTTCTATTAATTTCATCATGCATATTTTGTAATAAATGTTCAACTCCTTGCTGTCCACCTGCGGCCAAAGAGAACAGAAACATTTTTCCAAAGCTACATGCTTTTGCTCCTGCTGCAATTGCTTTTAGCACATGAGTTCCTCGCCTGACACCTCCATCTAAAATAATTTCTAATTTATCTCCAACAGCATCGGAAATTGCTTTTACTTGATCAAATGGTGAACGAGATCCATCTAATTGTCGACCTCCATGATTTGAGATCATTATAGCAGTACATCCAATATCGATAGCTCTTTTAGCATCATCAACCGACATGACTCCTTTTAATGCAAAAGGTCCATTCCATTTTTTTGCACAGTATTCTGCATCTTTCCATCCCATAGCCGGATCATATTGTTCATTAATATATTCAATTACTGACTTTGCAATATTTGTTCCTTTATCAGTTTTTTTTTTAACGTTTGATAGTTCAAACCTTTTTCCTGTTAAATAATTAAAAACCCACCTCGGCCTCATTGCAAAACTAATTAAACTCTGAAGAGTTAGTTTTGGTGGAGTAGTAAATCCTGTTCTGTGATCTTTTTCTCTATTACCTGCAACTAAAGTATCTACTGTTAAACACATAGCATCAAAACCAGATCTTTTAGATCTATCAATCAAATCATCCGAGATTGATCTATCTTTATGAACGTAAAGTTGAAATAATTTTGGTCCACTTGAAATATTTGATACTTCTTCAATAGTATTATTTCCCATAGAGGACATACTGTAAAAAGTATTAAATTTTTCTGCGGCTCTTGCTGATGCCCTATCTCCATCTGGGTGATAAAGTCTTTGCATAGCTGCAGGAGAAAGAAAAACAGGCATATCAATTTTTTTTCCAAATAAAGTAGTTGATAAATCAGGTTTACCAACACTTGCAAGAATGTTAGGAACTAAATCACAATCGTTAAAAGATTCTGTATTTCTCCTTAATGTTGACTCATCATCAGAACCTCCATCAATATAATGAAAAATTGGAGATGGTAATTTTTTTTTAGCAAGTTTTCTAAAATCTTCAAAATTGTGACAATTTTTTAAAGACATTATCTTCTAAATCTTAGATTATCTCTATTTAGGTCACTAATTTTTGTGCAACCCATTAATTTCATGTCTCTCACTAATTCTGTTTTATATTTTTCTATAGCTCTCTCAACGCCCTCTTGTCCTCCTGCTGCTAAAGCATAAAGATATAGTCTCCCACCTGAGCAAGCTTTGGCACCTAGAGACAAAGCTTTTAACATATGAGTTCCTCTATGAATTCCACCTTCACAAATTACGTCTAGCTTGTCACCAACAGCATCAACAATTTCTGCAAGTTGGTCAAATGGAGATCTTGATCCATCAAGTTGTCTTCCACCATGATTTGAAACCATTATTCCAGTGCATCCAATATCAACTGCTCTTTTAGCGTCTTCAACACTCATCACACCTTTTAGTGCAAAGTGACCGCCCCACTTAGAACAAAGTTTTTCTGCATCTTTCCAATTCATTGACTGATCCAACATAGTAGAAAAATAATTTCCAATTGAAGAGTTGGTGCTTGTGCCTTCTTTCACAAAATCTTGAAGATGAGGTAATTCAAACTTACCTTTAGTCAAATAATTAATTCCCCACATCGGTTTAATAGCAAAACTAAATAAACTTGATAATGTAAGTTTAGGAGGAGAAGTAAATCCTGTTCTCAAATCTCTTTCTCGATTTCCTCCAGTTATAGTATCAACTGTCAAAGCCATAACATCAAACTTAGCTGCTTTTGCTCTTTCCAAACATGAATCGTTCAAACCTCGGTCTTTATGAAAATAAAACTGAAACATTTTTGGAGTATCAATCATAGAAGATATCTCTTCTACACTTACAGTAGCCAAAGCTGAAACACCAAACATAGTATTAAATTTTTGTGCTGCTTTTCCAACAGCTCTCTCACCGTCATAATGAAAAAGTCTTTGAAGTGCAGTGGGCGCTAAATAAAAAGGTAGATCAAGTTTTTTTCCAAAAATTGTAGTTGATAAATCAACATCTTCAACTCCTCTCAAAACATTTGGTACCAAATCAACATCATCAAAAGCACTTGTGTTTCTTTGATAAGTAATTTCATCATCAGCAGCTCCATCAATATAGTGAAAAATTGGTGATGGTAATTTTTTTTTAGCTAATTTTCTAAAATCACTAAAATTGTGACAATCTTTTAAGTTCATTAAATAATATTAAAACTTTTTGAGAAAATTAAACATATAGCTATTTGCCCCAGGATTTTTATCTCCCAAACTGGCATTTGACAAATGATTATAAGATAAACCGAATTGACTGTCTTTAGGTAATTCTAACGAAAGTTGAACTTCACTCTTAAATTCTAGAGCGTGACCAAGATCTTTACCATCGCCCTCATTATAATATCCTGGAGCAAAACTGGGTGTAAAATTTAGTAAACCAATCTTATAGTGCGCTTGGATCCCAGTATAAAAATAAGAAGCGTTATCAGCAGTTATCATAGCCCCAGTAATAGGTGAAAGATTTCCCAGAAATGTGTTCCTATTTAATTCTTCATTCTGATGTTGAATACCTACTAAAGTAGATCTCTTACCATCATCACTAAAATCAAACATTCCAGTGTATACATTAAATTCTGTATTATTATTTTCTAACTTTTTTTCCTCAGCATTTAACGAAATACTAAAAAATAATAGCGTAATAATTAAACCTGTTGTCTTAAGTTTCATATTCACAATATACTTAGTTTTTTTTAATAATAAATATTTTAAATATTATTGCACCACCTAATAAAAACATCAATACTGGCATTATCCAAAGAAAATAAGTACTTTTATCAAATTCTGGTTGATACAATATCCATTGTCCATATTTCTCTTTAAGAAAGCTGTAAATTTCTTTTTCATTCTTCCCCTCTTTTAATTTTTTCTTAACTAAAATCTTTAAGCTATTAGCAAACTCAGAGTCCGAGTCATAAACAGATTGACCTTGACAGATTAAACAACGCAAATTTTTTGTTATTTTACTGTGCAAATCTTTACCAAAAGCATAAGACGAATTAAAACTACATAAAGTTAAAAGTAAAATTAAATATTTAATATATTTCATCTAATTAATTTTTTGATTTCTAACAATAAATTTTCGTTCAATGGTCCAGTAATTTTTTTTATAATTTTTTTATCATATATCAAAAATGTTTCGGGTACACCATAAGCTCCCCATTCAATAGCTAAAGTTCCATCTATATCTAAAAAAATTTCTTTGTAAGGATTGCCGAATTTATTCAAAAAAATTTTAGCTTTTTCAATATCATCTTTATAATTAAGGCCAATAATCTCTATATTCTCTTGATTACTTAAACTCATTAAAAAAGGGTGTTCGTCTCTACATGGGGCACACCAAGAGGCCCAAATATTCATTAAATAAAATTTGTTTTTTTTAAATATTTCTTCAGAATTAATTTTCTTACTAGAATTAAATATTTCAACTTTAAAATTTGGAATATCTTTTTTAAATTCTGATTTGGGTATATATATGTTTGAATTCTGAAGACCTTTATAAAAAATAAAAAAAATTATTGAAAAAACAATTACTATTAATATTGGGAAAATTTTAACTTTCATTTTTTTTTTGCATTAAACTTCTCAAACCACCAATACTTATTAAAAGCACAGAAAACCAAATCCAAATCATAAAAGGTTTAACTTGATATCTTATGTTAAAGTAATCCTCATTTTGAACTAAATTCATAGTCATAAAACGATCTTTCAATAAATTTGTTTTTATGTCTGCTTCACTTGTAACAATGTTTGGTTGATTATATATTCTTAACTCAGGTTTCAAAACTTCTGACTTACCATTTAAGTTTTCTATGTTAAACTTTCCAATAATTGCTTTAAAATTTTTCCCGTTTTTTTCTTCAACATTTTCAAAATTGATCTTAAATTTTTCAGTCTGAAAAGTTTCACCAATTTTTAGATTTGTAATAATCTCAGTCGAAAAAATATTATTAAATAAAATACTTAAAATTAAAAGACTAAAGCCAAAGTGAGCAATATTTTGAGATAAATTAACAAATTTTTTGATAAAAAAATCTCTTAAAGTAATAAAAAATAAATAAAAAGCTGAAGTTACTAAAATTGTATTTATTAGAAAATCTATATTTAAATTTCTAATAATTATTATTGATAATAAAAATGAGATAACAAAAAATGAAATAAGATATAGTTTATTTTGTAAGTCTGATTTTATCCATTTTAATTTAGGGCCTATGGCCATAGCAAATAAAAATGGAACCATAAAGGGAATTATTAATTTATTGTAGAAAGGTGGTCCTACTGAAATTTTTTCTGTGGATAGGACCTCAAGAAATATAGGATACACTGTCCCAATTAAAACGACTGACAAAAAATACATCATGAACCAATTGTTAATCAAGATTGATGTTTCTTTACTTAGCCAAAAAAAACTATTTGATTTTTCATTTTTCGTTTTGTGAAAAAAGAAAAAAATAAATAATGATAAAAATATTAGAATAAATAAAAAAATTAAAATAAATAGACCTCTTTCTGGATCATTAGCAAAAGTGTGTATGGAATTTAAAATTCCAGATCTTACTAAAAAAGTACCACACATACTAAGAGTGAATGTTGAAATTGACAAAACTATTACCCACGATGTTAAAGTTGTTCTCTTTTCTAAAACTAAAATACAATGAAGTAATGTAGTTAAAGCTAACCATGGCATTAAAGAAATATTTTCAACAGGATCCCAAAACCAAAAACCCCCCCAGCCCAATTCATAATATGCCCAAATAGAACCTAACAAAATTCCTAGTGTTAAAAAAATCCATGATATTAATACCCATTTTTTTATATGTTTTGCCCAATCTTTTGAAACATACCCAAGTGGTATTGCGGCCAAAGTAGATGAAAAGATTATTGATGATCCAACATATCCTAAATATAAAATTGGTGGATGAATTGCTAAAGCTGGATCTTGTAAAATTGGATTAAGTCCTAATCCTTCATTTGGAACTGGAAAAATATAATTAAAAGGATTTGAGGTTTTCATTACAAATACAAAAAAACCAATAATTATTATTTGCTGAAATAATGAAGTTAAAATTCTATATTGTTTAGGTTGTTCTTTTGATTTCAATAGAAATAGGAATATAAATAATGTTAATACAAGTAACCAAAGCAACAAACTACCTTCATGATTACCCCAAGTACCTGATATTTTATAAAATAGAGGTTTAGTTGTATGTGAATGATTGAAAACTGTTTCATTACTAAAATCTGAATTCACAAATGAAAAAATCAAAGCTAAAAAACTTACTACAACAAAGAAAAATTGTAAAAATGTAAAAAAAATTATTTTATTATCAAAAAAAATTGTATCTCTAAAATTTTTAATTGAAAATAAAATAATCAAAAAAGAAGAGCAGAGTCCAAAAGCCAAAGAATAATATCCTATTAAATTGATCAAAATTTATTTCCCCTCTAATGCTGCCTTTACCTCAGGAGGCATATAATTTTCATCATGTTTTGCTAAAATTTTAGTAGCTAAAAAAAAATTTTTGTCTTTCAAAAATCCTTCTGCAACAACACCCTTTCCCTCACTAAATAGATTGGGGACAGCACCTGAATAGATAACATTAATTTCATTTTTAAAGTCAGTAATGATAAATTTAATTTTTTTTGCTTCAATAGATATCGAGTCCTTTTTCACCATTCCGCCAACTCTAATTTTTTTTCTGTCTATCTCTGGTAAAACCTTAATTTCAGTTGGTGATTGAAAATAAACTACGTTTTCTTCTAAAGATTTTAAAACTAGAAAAACACTTAAGATTAAAGTTATTAAAATAAGTAATACAAAAAAAAATCTTAGTTTAACTTTTCGCCCATACATGGTTAAAAGTTAAATTTTTGAAGTGTTAGATAGAATTTCTTTATTAATACTATGAGATTTAGCAAATGCCGCTCTTTCAGAGTTTAGAGTTCCAAATTTAGCAATAAATTTATTTTTTTCTTTCACATATTGAATTTTTATAATTGTATAAAGTATTACAAAACTAAAAAGGGTAAATGCAAAAGCAGACCAAACATAAATACCATACCCATTCATTAAAAATATTTCGTTAATCATAATCTATCTAAACCTTTATTTTTTATTTTTATCAGTTCTGTATTATATTTCATTAAAAAAATTAATAGAGAAAATAGAGCAAATGCCGCAGTCATAATCAATAATGGAAATAACATCGAGGTATGAATTGATGATTTTGATAAAATATTAATTGATGCAGGTTGATGTAAAGTATTCCACCAGTCTACTGAATATTTTATTATTGGTACATTAATTATTCCTAAAATTGTTATAATTAATGTTGCTTTAAATACTTTGTCATTGTTTTCATAGATTCTCCAGGCAACTAAGTACATAGCATAAAATAAAACTAAAATTAACATTGAGGTAATTCTTGCATCCCAAGCCCACCAAGTACCCCAGGTTGGCTTTCCCCAAATTGAACCAGTAACTAAAGCGACAACATTAAATACTAATCCTGATGGTGCCAAACTTTTTGATATAAGAAAGAAATTTCTAATTTTAAAAATATAACCAATG
>Ga0315315_10005977_pt1 | contig 11226 bp, 4 predicted proteins | sample M140m3416metaG_FD_203699 | JGI IMG/M metagenome (GOLD analysis project Ga0315315, IMG submission 203699) | Ammonia-oxidizing marine archaeal communities from Monterey Bay, California, United States - M1 40m 3416 | ecosystem: Environmental > Aquatic > Marine > Intertidal zone | place: USA... | reverse complement strand
TCGTGCAAGCACACGACCACTGGCATCAAGCAACTCGACCATGGTGTCGAGCGACGATGATGTCTTATCAATATCAATCCAGATTTCAGAACCTGCTGTACCATCAAATGTGTAGATATCGACATCCGCTGGGTTGTCATAGGCAATTGACCCATGAACTTCAAAGCCTAGGCGGCGATTCTCATCACCGGTTTTTTCTTGAGCAGACTCCCAGGTATTTCCATCAACAGCAAAGTTGGGTGCAAGAATTCCAAGCAACTCAGCTGAAATGATGACATTGTTATCATCGGTGGTCTCAATAAATGATGCCTCTGTCTCATTGACGATCATCACATTACGATCATTCGCAAGCGGCAGGAATTCCAAACTTCTCCAGTCACCTGCAGTAGGCTGTGATTCTGAGCCATCGATGTTGGTATCTGTGACTGGGAAACCAAGTGCATTCACGCTAGCGCCCACTGTGTCATCTGCCAACGAGGTCAGAATGACAGGGAACCCTGGCTGTCCAACAACCTGGACCGTTCCACCAATTCGATCATCAATATCTGCACCATCACCGGAAGCTGTGAAGCCGGCGCTGCTACCTGCAAGCTTAACAACTAAACTCGCATCAGAATCACTTTCGAGTCGCAAGCCAGTAGCTGTGTGAAAGTTATTTACTATGATCTCATCGGTAACCACGTGGACTATGTCCGTATCATCCCAGACACTTTCGATCACTAATTCTTCAGCACGAATTTTAACGCCTGCGATCAGCCTGTTCGGAGGCGTTGGTTCTGGTGGTGTTAATGTTGTGCCATTTGAATGGGTATATGAATCGAAAGCCGAGTACTCGACTTCATATCCAATATCATCAAGCAATCCTGCCGACACCAAACTGAGCGAGTAGTCATTACCAATACTTGGCGTCATGACTTCATAGCCGAATTCGTCTTTTTCCCAATGGGCGCCGGTGCCGTCTTGCATCGGAATGACTTGTGCACCCGGTACAATTTTCTGATATTCTCTCAGCGCATTTTCGCCATTGATGTAATCCAAGTTTGCATCGTGATAACCAAAATCACCGAGCACAGTCCCAACGAAACCTAAGATATGACCAATTTCGTGAATCGCTAAGCCTGTCGCAAACAGTGGGTTATACCCTTCAGGGTTGTCTTGCATGTCGATCCCGACTTCACCTGTGTAGGCAAGATATGGATTGGCGTCACTTCCATCTCTTCTTAGCCGAGGGCCGGCATTCGCTGCAGCGCCACCGGGGCCATCACCTCCACCCAACAAACCCGTCTGAACATTAATAGACAGATCATCGACAGGTATTCCATCGCCATCGACTTGATCACTGAGGTCACCAATAATGACTTCTTCCCAGCGAGCAATCGCTGCGTCGAAAGCAGTAATCATATTGGCAGGAACATCATTCTCATACGTCACATCAATGCTGAACTGACCAGCGATTGGTGCCGTTGGAGTATCTCCAGCAGCCGTACCAACCGTATCTGAAATCCGATTCTCACGAATCAGTGGCCCGTGATTATCATCAAATTGGTCAAACCGATCGATCGCTCCAGTCTGGCGACCACTGTCAGGAATTTCTGCTTCAACAAGCGAGTTAACATTGATCGAAATCAGACCTCCCGCGTTATTACGGAAATCATTGCCAACAACAATTGGCTGAGCACCTCGAACAAAGATTGCTGCTGCTTCGTTGTTTCCACGACTTGTCCGATCTGTCTCAGCCTGCCCCGCAGCATTCAATTCGAGACGTGAATTCACGAGTCGCAAATCAGCCTGATGAACTTCAATCACATTAAAGTCATCAAGACCGCCTTCAATTGGAACTTCACCACCGCCGAGGGTTATATATGCATGGTCGATGCTTGCTGAAGAACCAGCATTTAAAATAAATCCGCCCCAGTCACCTGGAGCGATGACATCTGGTGAATCACCATTTGTATTAAAACTACCACTCGCACCGTAACGACTATCACCGAGACTCGTGAAAACAATACGCTCATGAGCCTCACCCTCCGCAAGAAGTTGCGACCCACCGCGTTCGAGTTCTATGCGACTATTTTTGAGTTTCACCGTGACACCCGGGTCAATCTGCAAGCGACCGGTTGGTCGTGCACGCACAATGCCATTAGCGTCAGTGAAATACGAACCAGCTCCTCCCGAAAGCACCAGGTTCTCTTGAATCACATACGTTACTTCTGTGCTCGCAAATCGTGCAGATACATCGAGCTTATCCAGTGGCGAGCCAAACTCTGTTTCAATCGCCAAGAACAAACCGTTTGTTGAGTTTGCCAGCAGTGTATTTCCACGAAACTCTGGGCCTGCTCGGCCATTGCTTTCTTCGAAGCTATTCGGAGTGGCGGAAATAGCTGAGTCAGCACTATAAGTAACCGTACTAAACGCAATTGTTGGACGCGTATCTTCAATTTGAATCGCCGAAAACGTTTCTGTTTCTGCATTCACAACGACATCACCACCGCCATAACTAATTACAGCGTGAGCCACATTGTTAAGCACTGGACGAAGCGTTGTTGTATCGATGTCGCCTGCCGGCTGCCAATCGGAATCAGCACGAAGGACAATGCCTCCCCAGTCACCTCCTACAGGTGTGGTGAGTTGTGGTCCTTGGACGGCGTCTGGATCTGCGGTTGGGTCATTCGACAACGATGTAAAGGCGACAGCCGCATCTGGCGTACCAAGAATCTGAACCGAAGCGCCTGCCCTCGACACTAACTCAGAGGAACTACCTACCTCAAGATTGGACGACGACATCCGTAAGGTGGCACCACCATCGACCATAAGCGTCACGCCGGCCGGCACGATGAGGTTATTACCATCATCAAGAGGCTGACCCTGCTCATCAAAACCTACGTAATAGTGATATGGATTTTTTGAATTCACCAGAGCATTCGGCTGAAGACCACCTGGCCTGCCACTGAGATTCGTTGAGCCTGTAAGTTCAGTGCCTTCGTTGCCAACAATGCGGATGACAGAGGTATTCGCTACTACTGCATTCATAGCGTCCGCAATGGACAAGAATGGGTTCACAAGTGAACCAGCTCCTGGAGAAACAAAACGGAGCTTCACTCCCGAATCAATCTCAACCGCATTGGAAAGCGTCACCTTATGGTTATCCCAAAACTTAAGAGCTGTAGCTGGCCCAAGTGTTACGGCTGCAGAAAGCGTGATTTCAGTACTCGAATCATTACTGAGAACAGTGGTGCCAGATGGAACACCAGTTCCTGTTACAACCATGCCGGCGGTAATACCAGCGGTGTCAACGAGAACGATCGGCGACCAGAACTCAAGCGCTGCATCCTGAGCCAATGTTACTGACGACGAGAGAGTTATTTGAGTTCCAGAGTCATTACTGACTACCGTAGCATCTGTCGGAATACCCGTTCCAGATACCCGCATACCGGTTGTAATGCCAGTTGTGTCAGCGAGCACAACGACCGTGCTGGTCGTGACCGCATTCGCAACTCCCGTCACAAAGGCAGCTGCATTAGCGGTTGCATTAATCGTGACGGCGTCATTACTCAATACTGTGGTTCCGTCAGGAACCCCATCACCAAGAACAATCATGTCGTCTACTATTCCAGAAACGTCTCCGAGTTCGATTTGAATTGTCCTGAATTGCAGACTATTGTTTTGCAAAAAGGTCGCAGGTGCAGAAAGCGTGACCTGCTGGTTCAAAGCATCAACACTGACAACTTTTGTATTCGGCGAAATTCCGGTACCACTAACCATCATTCCGGTCACAAGACCAGTGGTATCGTTCACACCAATCACCGTTTGGTTAGCAGCCTCATCGGCGAGGGCGTTCTCTGTGACAGCTGCCTGCTGCAGAGTTTCAAGGGAATTCGTCGCGATCTTATCAACATAAATCGTATTGGCTTCTGCGGCTGTTCTGAAATGGAAGTTAAAGACACCACCTGCTTGCCCGTCACGATCTCCGTCCAGAACAGTTCCTGTTGCATCCGTAATCGAAGTCAACACTGTTGCTTCTGGTACATGAGCAAGCCTCAGGTCATACGCCCCCTGAGTAAAACCACCGTAACCACTGTTGGTTCCGTCAAGGTTGTAAGAAGTATTACCGGTACTCGAGACAACGACAGAGTAATTGCCAGCGTCGAGTTCAAGTGAGACATGAGAATCTCGACCAAAAGAATCGTCATTCCGACTTACAAGATCACCATTGGCGTCATACACGGAAATAACTGAATCTAGGGTGCTAGCACCTGTGGCCAACCGCTCTGCAATAGTCTCTGCTTGAAAATGACCGCTTGTTGCTAACGTAAAACTGTAGACATCTATTTCTGTTCCAGCACGTGGGTAAAGTTGCTGCAAATGAAGAATGTCATAATCACTAGGAAAGACATTCTCCCCAGGCGACGACTCTCCCATTACGCTTGGAAGATCGTAGGTCTGCCACAGTCCAAGAACCTGGCCAATTTGCCGGATCGCTTCTTGGAAAAAACTGCCCCCGTATTCACTCGCCCCCCAATCGTTCAGAGAATTTACTACGGCAAGTGCATTAGCAGAAACTGCACCGTTATCTCTATTCACGAAACCTCGGGCCAGACCGTTCACAGATGTCCTGGGGGTGTTATCCGAAATTACAGCAGTGTCACCAGTTGCTACAGTAATGCCACTAGTCGCCGTTTCTATAAAACGAATGCCGGCATAACGACTAAAAAGATCGAAGATTTCTCGAACTCGTAGCCTTTGTTCACCAGTAATTGCATTGAATAACTGGTTTCCCTGTGTATCGCTTCCGTAATCAGATCGAAAATTGTATTCGACGTTGTGGATGATGCCACTTTGGGCACCGGGAGCAGTGCTTGTGATTCCTGGCAAGCCGTGAGAGGCATCATCAATCGGGACATTGCGATGGCCAGGTTCGTTAATCGAGCCTTCTTGTGAGGGATAGAAAAGTGAAGGCAATGTGCCAGGTGCTTCAATTTCAAGACGCGGATTGATACTTCCTGTAACAACCAAACCGCTCTGGTCAATTGCCCCAAGATCTTGTGCTCCAGCAAAACTGTCATGCCCAGTGACTTGTTCAACAACAGGATCAGCAGGTGCAATGATACCTGCACCACCAACCTCGAGCCGGTAGAGCACACCATCAGCAATATCACCAGGAAGAAACGTCAGTGTTGCTTTATGAGACTCTGAGTCGTAGACAACGGAATCTGGCACCGTTTCATCACCGGGAGTACCGATATCAGCACCAGTTGCCTCATCAATAGAAATAAGTTTGTAGTGATTCGCTGTCTGAGCAGAGTCAGCATCAAGTGCTTCATTGTCATCGAAATAAACTTCAATGACATCGCGTGACTGGGTCAAGCCAACCGTCACATCAGAGGCGCGCACAATAGGCTGAGGAACAACAGATGTGATCTGTTGACCCAAAGAAAGCCGAAAATCGAAACTAAAACTTTCACCACCTCGAAAGGCCTCGCCGTTGGTAGTTTGTAAATCCGGTGATATTGAAATCCTGTAGGTGTCATCCACGAGTTTGTCAGCAAAACGAATAACAACCTGATTTTCATTCGGAAAATCATCAACAATAATCTCACCGGGCAATATTTGCTGGTCGCTTAAACTACCGAAGGGCGCAAAGCCATCGTCGGCAGCACCACTTCGAAAAACTGAAATACCATCGAGAGAGGTTTGCGATGAATCGATCTCAACGCCAGGTGTAAATCGAAGCGTGACCTGCTGTGGAGACTCAACTAACTCAGCTTCATTTGTAACGTTCGTGACATAGAATGGGGTACTGTCTTCAACGTACGCTGAGACAAAGTCGAGGGTAAGCACCCTTCTCTGCTCAAGAGTCTCAACCTGACGAAATGTCGCCTGCTCTCTATTGGGCTCTTTCCGCCTACGACAAAATCTGCTTTGGAGCCGATTTTCGAAAAGAGAACGTACTGATCCAAGCCAGCCAGAAAACCTCATAATTATTCAACTTTCCAAACGGTCAAAAGATGGATTGACTCTTTTTACAAAAGACCCCTATTCAAAAAATCCACGCCCCATTGAAGATTTTTTAAAAACGTTGACAACGACGACATTTGCATCTGTTACGGTTGTTATTCGTCCTTGAGTCAACTATTTCCGTACCTTGCCGTCCATTGACGGTATCACTTGCCTACGAAGCCAGCAATCATTTGGTTTGGTTCTATTTTTGAATAAACAATTTATCCACACCGCAAACTTCGCCTTACCGTTGAATTTCCTGCACGAGTATATAACTGCCGTACTTATGATTGATTTCTTTCACTAGCCTGAAATATTTCTACCTCCTTGTCCTCAGGCGATGATTTAAGCACCTTCCCAGCTCCAGAAAACACGTTCTCAATATGGTTCGACGCATTGTCTCACTTTTGCCAGCAGCCTCTGAAATTGTGTCTGCACTCGACGCCACAGATTTGCTCGTCGGTCGTTCACACGAGTGTGATTGGCCAAAAATTGAAACAGATATACCAGCTTTGACTGCTGCAAGAATCGACTCGACGGCTTCCAGCTCTGAGATTGACCAAGCGGTGAAAAATAGTGAATCAGGACATCTCTTCTTCCTTGATGAGCAACTTCTGCAGCAACTGCGTCCTGACCTTATCCTCACCCAGTCTGCCTGCAATGTCTGTGCGGTTGACGTCGATGCAGTCTCAAATGTTGCTGCATCTATTTCTCTATCAGACGGAAACCACCCTGAGGTTGTTGCACTTGCACCACATTCTCTCAAGGAACTCATCGATGACATTCGCCTTATAGCCACCAAAATTGGGAAACAAAATAACGCTAAAAAACTGATCGCATCGCTTCATCACCGAATCGATACCGTTGGAAAAGTCGTCCGGAACCTCAATTCTGACCGAAAAAAACAGCCTCGAATTGCCCTCATCGAGTGGCTCGATCCACCAATGGCTGCCGGCAACTGGGTTCCCGAGATGATTCAAATGGCAGGGGCAACTGATGCCTTGGAAGCTGATGCGGGAAAGTCCCACTGGATTCGTTGGGAAGACGTGGCCGCCGCTGATCCTGATTTCGTCATTCTCATTCCGTGTGGCTTCGACCTGCAGCGGGTACTCACGGAGGCCAAAACGCCAGCTGTCTGGACACACCTCAAAGATCTTCGGGCAACACGCGAGGGCAACCTCTTTGGGGTTGATGGCCACCATCTCTTTAATCGACCAGGTCCACGGCTCATCGATTCACTTGAGGTGTTGGCAGAGATTCTCTATCCAGAGTCTTTCCAGTTCAAAGCCACCACTCAATTCGCAAAGCGGATTGAGCCTTAACTCATGATGCACGATCTTATTTTGTCACGATCTTATTTTGTACAGAGCAGCCACCGAGAGCCCCGCTGAGCTTCTGCCGCTGAGCTTCTGCCCTTGTACGCTGGTCAGGACGCTGGTCAGGACGCTGGTCAGGACGCTGGTCAGGAGTTACGAAACCAGTGATTTGTGGTGGATTTATGTCGTTTGTATGGGTCTCCCGGCAGACTTCACATCCATCTTCCAAAAACGCCTGGGTTTTGGGTGACTCTGCGGAACAGGGAACCTAGACTACTTACAGAGAGTATGATGGCTTTTGCTGGCCGCTGATGGCAGTGATGCATTTTTGATTCCCGCACTATCGAAATACCATATTTATGACCCAAGAATTTCGGATCGAAATCCCTCAGATCGACCCTCGCTGGAGTCGATCACTCGTGCCACTTGCGGCCATTGTTATTGCAGGCCTCGCCCTTCTTTCGAGCAGCGTCTACTCGGTAGGTGCAGAAAGCGTTGGTGTGATTCAGCGGTTTGGAAAGTACACCGGTACAGTCGACCCGGGGCTTCGCTTCAAACTACCGTTTGGAATTGACCGAGTCACTATCCTGCCGGTGAAGCGTCAACTCAAAATGGAATTTGGTTTTGGCACTGGTGGAGCAAACGACCTGTATCAGATTTCACGCGAGCAGGATCGTGAGGCTGACATGGTGACTGGTGACCTCAATGCAGCCCACGTCGAGTGGGTGGTGCAATATGAGATCAGCGACCCCGAACAGTTTTTGTTTAATTTGCGAGAGCCTGCCGCAACACTCCGTGACCTCGCTGAAAGTGTCATGCGAGAAGTCATTGGTGACCGCACGGTTGACGAAGTACTAACCATTGGTCGACAAGGCATCGAGAGTGCTGCGATCACGAAACTGACCGATCTTGTGCAGAGCCTTGAAATGGGACTCCGCGTGCAGCAAGTACAGCTCAAAAACGTGCATCCGCCGTCTGCTGTGCAGGCCTCATTTGATGAGGTGAACCGTGCTCAACAGGAACGTGAAGAAATGATTAACCAGGCAAACGGTGAATACAATAAGGTTGTGCCTCGAGCCCGTGGTGAAGCCGATCGAACGATTCAGGGTGCAGAGGGCTACGCCATCAAACGAGTGAATGAGGCCAAAGGCGATATCGCCCGGTTTTCAGCGTTGCTTGAACAGTATGAAAAAGCACCCGATGTCACCCGCCAGCGGCTCTACCTTGAGACCATTAGTGAGATTCTCCCACAGCTTGGCAGCAAGGTTATTCTCGATGCAGACGTCCAACAGTTTCTCCCACTGATGAACCTCCAACAACTTTCACCGGAGGCAAAACGATGAGCCCCATGCCAATTAATCATCCCGTCCTTGTCTTCGCCCGTCGCATTGGTGACTTTCTGTTTTCACCGGCAGGCCTTGCAGGCATCATCTTGCTTGCCATTGTTCTATTTGGCTGTGCATACACAGTGGATCAGACTGAACAGGTCGTCATCACCCAGTTTGGTCGGCCTGTTGGCAGCCCGATAAATGCAGTTGATTCCGCCTCGGGTGCCGGACTGCATTTCAAGATTCCATTTGTGCAAACAGCTAATAGTTTTGACAAACGAATTCTCGAGTGGGATGGCCAACCGAGTGAAATGACCACACGTGACAAACTGTATGTTGTGGTCGATACCTTTGGACGATGGCGAATTGCTGACCCATTGCGGTATTTTCAGAGCCTACGTGATGAACGAAGCGCACTGTCACGGCTCGATGACATCATTGGCAGTGAAACTCGTAATGTGATTGCACGACATGATCTGATTGAAGTCGTGCGTTCAGATAAAGACCGTACCCCTGAACAGGATGCGATCCTCGCAGAATCTGGTGGAACGATTGGGGTCCTGCCTCCCATTCGCATTGGCCGACATCGTCTGGAAGATCAGATTCTTGCAGCAGCATCACCAAAAGTTGGCATCTGGGGCATTGAACTCTTGGATGTGAAAATTAAACGACTCAACTATAAGCAGGGTGTTATTGAGAAAATCTATGACCGAATGAAGTCCGAGAGGCTTCAGATTGCCGAGCGGTTCCGCTCTGAGGGTGCCGGCGAAGCTGCCAAAATCAGTGGTAAAAAAGAGCGTGATCTATTCCAGATTGAATCTGACGCCTACCGCGAGGTTGAACAAATCCGTGGCCAAGCCGACGCAGAAGCCTCTGAAATCTATGCCAATGCGTACACGGCAAGCCCCATGGCAGCTGATTTCTATACCTTTGTAAAGACGCTTGACACCTATAAAACTACCCTTGGCCGAGATAGTACGCTGGTGCTCTCGACGGATAGCGATCTGTTCGGTCTGTTAAAAAGTATTGGGGGGAAAAACAGCCCCTCCCCGGCAGCCAAGAAGAAGTAACACATTTTTGTGTAACACGAGGTGGACCTCGTCGTCATCCGGGAAGAACTACTTTTGTTTCACCGGAGGACGACACCATGTCCACAGCCAGTGATCCTTCACCCCCTGATCACGTGTCTAGCGATCCTATGTCTAGTGATCCTTTATATTGGGTGTTGGAGGCTGTTGAGGCGTATGAGTTACCACTGCTGAGATATGCTCGGCGGCTACTTAACGACCTCGACTTAGCAAACGACGCTGTACAGCATACGTTTGTCAAACTCTGCGAGCAGTCACAGGATCATCTTCGAGGACGGGTTGCGCCCTGGCTCTTTCGGGTCTGTCGCAATAAAGCGATCGACCATCTCAGACGAGCCGGTCGTGAACAGACATTTCTTCAAGATGATGGTGAAACTGCTGCTATCCCAACACCGCTGGATACTCGAGAAGAGAATCCGGCAACCCTCGCCGAGCGACATGATCTGACGGAGCTTGTCAGTCAGTTACTTGGCCATCTTCCTCCTGCACAGCGGGAAACACTCGACCTTTGGTGCAGTGGCCTGTCGGCACGACAGACTGCTGAAGTGACCGGGCGAAGTGAAGCAAACGTCCGGGTGCTGACGCATCGCGGACTGACCACGCTCCGAACGCATCCGCGGATTCGTGAGCTTTTGCACGATGCTTCTACTGAACACACAACGAGGCTGTCATCATGAATAATCACAACCAACACAACGAAAATATTCCGAACAAGCCAAACACACCACACGCTGACACCGCACAGCTCAGCGAAGAACAACGGGCTTTGCTCACGGCTGATGCCATTGGGCAGCTCGAAGCTGGCTCAGCGGAAGCTGCTGAATCTGCAGGAATACGCACAGGTCAACACCGCGCCGAGGCCGACGAGCTGGTAGCAGACACAATAAAAGTAGCAGACGCCATTCAATCAATTGCTGCACAAGAAACCGCTTTGCTTGCTAAGGACCCAGCACGAAAAGAAGTTCGGCAGGCAGTGCTTGCGGCAATCGCCAAACATGGCTCAGTTGTGCCTGCTGCAAGTACAGATACAGGAACTCATCGCAAGAAGAGCAGCCGTCGCCTTGTTGGATGGCTTTCGGGGCTGGCAAGTCTTGCTGCGGTGATTGCAGTCATTGTTGTCATGCAACCAGAAATGCTGCAGCAACCAGAAATGGACCAATCTTTGGTGAATCAAGCAAATGAACTGTCTAGTGAAATAGCCATGCTTCCAGCCGAAGGCAGAAACAGGTCTCGCAGTGGGGCACAGGCACAACGTGGTTTTGCTGATGAACAGCAGGAGTCGTCGATGCCAACTGCATCACAGCGTGCCGATGGATTTCAGGTGGGACGTTCTGCTGGGATTGCTGGCGACATGGTTGCCAGCGACACTATGGCGAGACAAAGCGGTGCTAAAGAAGTTCGCGGTGCTTTGGCTGAAATGGACAAACAAGCTGCACCGAGTGATGCAATAGCTGCGGCCCCAGCGATCAATCCAGCTGCGGCACCGTTTTCTGGACA
>Ga0315315_10005976_pt1 | contig 11226 bp, 9 predicted proteins | sample M140m3416metaG_FD_203699 | JGI IMG/M metagenome (GOLD analysis project Ga0315315, IMG submission 203699) | Ammonia-oxidizing marine archaeal communities from Monterey Bay, California, United States - M1 40m 3416 | ecosystem: Environmental > Aquatic > Marine > Intertidal zone | place: USA... | reverse complement strand
TTTATTCAAACGCTTCATAATGCCAAACTCCGAAAAGAGAAAAGAAAAGGACTATAGTACCGTTTTACGCCTGGGACTTGAAAATGAGCTCTGGAGTTCCAAACGAAAATCTTCGATATGCCAGTTAGTTTACCAAAGAATTAGCAGACTACAAACATATTGGTAAATATTGATGTGATTAGCTGTGCTTTGCAAGATACTAAAGCGAGGTATTTACCCCCCCCCGGCAAGTTGCCAGAAAATTCCATGCGCACATAAAAAACAGAAGGCATGATAAGTTGCCTTATCATGCCTTCTGTTGGTTCTTAAGCTTTGAGGCTAATCAAATCGATCAGCTCAGAGCACTAATTGACACAAACGTGTCGACTAGTTGTTCTTCCACTGTTCACCGAGTGGGCCACCGTCACGACGGTCACCAAGTCGGTTGTAAGTGATGTAGTCAATGTTTTCGCTCAGGAACTGAACGCTACCATCAACCAATACGAACTGTGCTCCACCCTTATGCTGTGACTTGAAGCCCTGGCTAGTAGCCCAGTTCTTGAAGTGTGAGCAATTCTTAGGGTTCAGAGGAGGATTCGCGTTGCCCCAGGAAAACCCGGGATCACCGATACCTACAACGGGATAGTTAACTGGGCCAACCGTAGCGAACCAGTCAGTGTTGTAGTGCATCCAACCGTTACAAGCGTGGTCAGATTTATTAGGCAGGATTTCACCAACCATAATTACCTGACTTTCACCGTCAGATACGTCACGGAAACGTGCAGCCCAGTTACCACGGGCAAATACACCCGATACGCGGAAACCGCGAGCTTCGTTACCGTGTCCGGCAGGACCAGTTTGGAAGATATTACCAGGGTATTGATTACAAGTATTTTGCCATGACCCCATACGCTGAGCACCCATACTCCAACCGTAAGTTGACGTAGCTGGGTCAATATCATAGTTAGCGCGATGGATGTATGGATCGACATTAGCTGAAGGGCAGATGAGTACCGGAATGATTTCCGAACGAAGAGCCCGACTTCTGTCGATAGTCACTGCAAACTCTGTTTCAAAACGTGGCCAGTTACCCCACGCTCCACCAAAGGGAGCGCCGGTATTACCACTCTTACGACCTGAAACCGCAAAATTCAATGAGCTGTAAAGTGGATCTTGTTCTAGGAAGGGAAGCAATTTCACCCAAACCGAGCCATGTGAACTCCCTGCCCAGTCCTGTCCATTGTTGGACTGACGTTTCCAATGGTAAAGACCATTGGGAGGAAGACTGTTAAACGTATTGTGATACGTACGCATTGCGAGACCAATCTGCTTGAGATTGTTACTGCACGACATCTTACGAGCCGCCTCGCGAGCAGCTGACACTGCAGGAAGCAACAACGCTACCAAGATACCAATGATTGCTATCACAACCAAAAGTTCTACGAGCGTGAAGCCTGCACGTTTATTCAAACGCTTCATAATGCCAAACTCCGAAAAGAGAAAAGAAAAGGACTATAGTACCGTTTTACGCCTGGGACTTGAAAATGAGCTCTGGAGTTCCAAACGAAAATCTTCGATATGCCAATTAGTTTACCAAAGAATTAGCAGACTAGAAACATATCGGTAAATATTTATCTATTAGTCTATCGACCACAGGGGGCATAAACTAAGTTAACACTGTAAAAATAGTACATTAAGCACAAAAAACACGTGAAAAGTGAGGGGTATTACGGAAATTCTGTCTACTGATGGCCGGAAAGACACACCTAATCCTTAAAAACCGTACTGGATACTGAGAAAAAGCGTTTCAGCGAAGCCCTACCTCCCCTGATGAGGCCGCGCCGATTTCAGTTTTTCTAAAGCTTGAGCAGCATTGCCAGAAAGTTCTCCCTTCAACACTGTCTCTTTTCCCAAAGCGACTTGACCCACTTCAACAAACCGTCCGTTACTGTAGAGTTTGTACTTTTGATCTCGAATCCAATACACGCCACGGCCTTCGGAATATGCCCAGTTACGACTAACAGGCCTTCCCGACATTGCGGGAACAAAGCTAAGAGAATCTAGGCCGTCGGGTATTTCTTGCCCGGCCAACTCGACACATGTTGCATAAAAATCTGACATATCAACTAAGGCCTCGGTTCTTGTCCCAGGTTTGACGACCCCCGGCCAACTCAATATCAGGGGAACGCGAGTTCCCGAATCATCTAATTTCCCCTTGCCACCCTGAATGCGTTTACCATGGAACATTGAAAACACCGGTGGCTTGATGTACTTGCCATTTTCGAAATGGGAACAACTTCTCGCCGCAGTTCCATTATCTGTAGTGAAGACCAGTAAGGTATCATTTCTCAGTTCATGCTCCTCCAAAAATTTGACCAGCAAACCAACCTGCCGATCCATCTCGACCGTCATTTCTTTATAAGTCAAGTATTCGCCACTCGGGGAATAGGGCACGGGCTCTTGAAGATCATCTGTCACGTCATGACAAAGCGCCATTGAATAAAACGCAAAGAACGGCTTCTCCCGATCTGCCAATATGAAGTCCTGAAGAAACTCTCGATACACGTCCGGCCCAAATTGTTTTCGGGCCCCGTCATTCACTTCGCCATTCTCATAAACCATCGGAGAATGATAGCGAGGCCCCTCGTGCCAACCAAATACACAGTATTGGTCAAAGCCCATACGATGTGGTTGCCGCAGATCATCCTTCAACAAAGCCAACTGCCATTTCCCTGTGACCACGGTGCGATAGCCTGCACTTTGCATCAGTGCCGCAATCGTTTGCTTTTCCAACGCCTGAGGAAACGAACCCCACTTCGGATTGTTTACGTTGGTTGGATATCTGCCGGTCATAAAAGTAATACGAGTAGGGTGGCAAACCGGCATGCTGTAGCAATGCATCCCCATCATGCCGGATTTTGCCAACTCATCCAGATGCGGAGTAGGGTAGGATTCGCCGCCATAGGCCCCAACAGCGTCAAAACCAACATCATCCGCCATCACGATAATAATATTTGGTCGTTCCTCAGCGACTGCATTTATGGATACCAGAGAACAGGCAAATAGTAACACAGCTCGAAATAAAAATATTGGCATAAAGCTGACTTCCTTCAAATCCTGATGCAATTGTCGGTTAAAGAACATGAACACGTATCGGGGAGACCGCTTCCGGACAGGCGTCCTGAACATAATTGATTAACGAGCGGCTAAACCCATTTGCCAAAACTTCGATCACATCACCTGCCTGAAACTTCCAGTCACGTTGACCATAGCTAAGCTTGCTCGTTCCGAAATAATGCAGATGCACATCACCAGGTTGGCGGTGTGCCGGATATTTGAAGTGATGGTCTTCGCAGTTCATCAGCGAATGACACATAAACATCTGGCCACTTTTCAAGTCTCCGCTATCGTAGATCATCGCGTCGTTACGCCTTACCACAACTCGGACGTCCCGATCCTCAAAACTCTCCCCCACAATTAGTTCCGGTCCAACAGAACAAGTACGTAATTTCGATGGGGCTAAGTAGAGGTAGTTGATCTTCTCGGTCGCATGATCCGACCATTCGTTACCCAGTGCAAACCCAATACGATACGGTGTTCCACAGGGGCCAATAACATAACAACCTACAAATTCAGGTTCCTCGCCCCCATCGAGTGCAAAACCGGGGATATCGAGATATCCCCGATGCCCACGCAGACAAACACCATTACCTTTATAGAACCACTCGGGAGCAGTCCCTCGCAAATCACCTTCTGGTTTTCCACCTTCCACCCCCATCTGAAACATCTTAGCTGAATCTGTCTCGGGTTGACTTGCAACTACCTTCTCAGCCCCGGCATGCATTTGATCACGACTCTGCATACTGCCCGTATGCGTCAAACCTGTCCCTGTGATATGCGTCCGAGAATAATCTAGATGGTCAAGCGGAGGCAACAAATACAGCTCTCCATCAGAGTCGCCATTCCACAACTCGTCATACGACAGTTTGTTATCACATTGAGGCAGTTTGCGATCCAACATCTCTACCAATGTCACCTCGTTGTGAATGGCATCCAACGCTAATGCATGCGTTGTTTCGTATTCGGGGAACGTCGCTGTCAGATCAATCACCTCACTACCGTCCACCACTCCAACGGCACGCTTTCCCTCTCGCTGCATAAACTGAACAATACGCATTACGACACCCTTCTACTGTCAGTTCACTGACGTTATATCTAAAACGACTTGAATAAAGATTATGAATTGAACGCCGCCAACGAGGCTAGTGTGGCGACTCTGGAGCGACGACATGCAAACCCAGAGATCGATCAGGCTCTCGAGACATCATTTCTTCATACTTTTGCTTTGCCACGCCACCTAGATAATTTGCCATGGCACCCCATGCTTGCCGGCGATAATCCCACCAGTGCAGCCGTTCAATCTGCTCGAGCCAATCACACAGGTGCAGGAAAATCAAGTCCCTCCAGTTTTGCTTAGTCAGTTGATACTTTTCCCCCGTCTCGCGGTTGTAGACTATATAGTCGTCGTCGCCATCGATTATCGCCTGATCAAAAGGTTCACGATGGACAAAACAATTCAAAAATGCGATCCACTCTGCGTCTTTACCAATCAGCCCTATCAACTCCTTACGACGTTCAATTGGAATCGTGAATCCCTGGAACAACTGAGTTCCATAGATTGAGTGAAACATCCCGGACCGAGCTAAATACTGAGATCCGCCCCAGTTCCGCACATCATTAAAGACCGAGAGCAAATGTGCAAGGTACTTCTTATCACCAGAGTGGCCTATCTTTTCCGTACCAAGACCTGTTAGGAATTCAACCATTTCCCTGTACTTGGGATCCGGTGAAACCTGCGTTTTCGTTTCGCTAGTCATCGTTACACCTTTGAGTTACTTCTTAACCGCAACCAGCTTTTCATAAGCTCGCAAGAAAATTTTGTCGCCGGCCAATGCTGGAGTCGAATAAAACTGACCTTCCAGCTTATTCGTAGCAACCACCGTACCTGTTTCGTCTGCTTCAAACACAACCGCGGTACCGTTAATCCCGAGTGCATAGATATTACCGCCACCGGCGACTAATGATGCATAGCTGGTTCCTGTCGCTAGTCGTTTCACCCATTTCACGTCACCTGTCACAATATCAAGGCAGGTAGCAACTCCGTTATCGGCCAGCGTGAAAAGCATCCCATTAAGAGCCACTGGAGTAGAAGAATCCGGCGTACTTTTTGCATGCCGCCACAGAACCCCGGAGTCCCGTATATTTCCTTTACCGCCCAGTCTCCAAGCCATAACATGGCCCAACCCGCCGCCACCGGGATTCGCTGAAGTTCCCACAACAACTCCTGAATCGGCAACCGGCGAAGCAATCACCCGGCCGTAAGGGCTGGCAATCTGGAGACCACTCGAATACCACAACTGATCACCTGTGTCAGGCGCGTAGGCATTAATGTGATCGCATCCGGTCACAATCAATTGCTGCTGACCATCCACATCGACGATCGCTGGAGTTGAGTAGGCGTCGGGGCCGTCGTCTTTCGCTGGAAACCGTCGGTCATGCTTCCACACCAACTCACCATTCTTGACGTGAAGTGCCACCACATAAGAGGCCCCTTTGGTCATACAGGAAACGATCAGTTTATCGCCTATTAGCCGAGGAGTTGAGCCCATGCCAAATGTGATATCGTAGGCACCGTACTCCTGAACCATATCGACTTCCCATTTCAACTCACCGCTCTTGGCATCGAGGCAGACAAGTAGACCAGTACCGAAGAATGCCCAAACGTTGCTATCATCCACGATCGGCGATGGAGTGGCTGCGTTATGGCGATGAGCGTATAGGTTGGCCGGGCCTTTAGCTGCTAACTGGCCATTCCCAACTTTCTTGCTCCACAAAGGTTCTCCGTTAATCTTAGAGAAGGCTAAAACGTGCAAACCCATATCCCTGGTTTGACTCGTTATATAAACACCGGTGGAATTTACTGCCGGAGAAGAGTTTCCTTGCCCCGGAAGATCCGCACTCCAAGCAACTGAATCATCACTCCATTTGACAGGCAAGGCTTGGCTTTCCGAAATACCTAAGCCTGAATCACCTCGAAATTGGCCCCAGGTCTGAGCACCTACCTGACTGATATAAGACAGCATTACCAACAGGACGATGCTAGTTGAAGTAAAACGGAAATATATTTTCATGAGTTCCTCTTCAAAAATTAAATTCTATTCTTCTAACAAGCAGTCCTTCCATTTTAACGAATTACTCTACGATCTTCGAACCTGTAATTCATTAAGGAAGATTAACCCTACCACCGGAGAGCACCATCGTCTGGCCAACCGTGAAGTCCGAGTCATCGGAAAGAAGAAAACTTACCATATGCGCCACTTCTTCGGCCTGTCCAATACGTTTAGACGGTGTAATATCAATCAAATGTTCTTTTTGGATCGGATCAAATCCCTCGAGAATCTCTGTATCAATTAATCCCGGCGCTACGGCATTAACCCGAACATTCTCCGCTGCAAGTGCCTGCCCCAAACTTCGGGTAAATCCCACGACAGCAGCTTTACTTGTCGCATACGCAATGGCATAGGGCTTTGCTTCGAGGCCGGCAATAGAGGCGATGTTAACGATGCGACCATACTTCCTGGCTACCATGCCATCTTTAACGGCCCAGGTGCAGTAAAACACTCCATCCACATTAATCTTCATCATGTGGTGCCACATCTGCTCACCAAATGCATCATGAGCTGCCACATCAAAAACACCGGCGTTATTGACCAGAAAGTCGACTGGTCCAAGTTGATCTTCAGCTTGCTTTATGAGTCGCTTTGCCTGCTCCGGATCGGAAACATCTGCCTGCACAGCAATCGCATCACCACCGGCCTGAATTATCTCTTCGACGGCCTTTTCTGCCCGCTCTTTGCTGGAATTGTAATTAATACAGACCCTGGCACCGTAAGAAGACAACTGCATCGCCACAGCCAGTCCAATACCTCGCGAGCCGCCAGTGATGACGGCGATTTTACTCGTAAAATCATATGGCATTAAGCAACTCCTCTTAATCCTTATTTGGCCGGGGCACGCACGCTGTGTGCCCAACGGAGCTTTCCGTTCAAACCGTTGTAATACTGAAAAACAACCTGAGGCCGTGGGAAGGCCACCCAACGTTCCCCGCCGACTTCAAGCGGATTGTTATATACATTGTTAATTTGAACCACACAGTAAGTAGGACCTCGCAATTGATCACGAGGCACATCGTTTTCCCATCGAGTTGACCATAGAATATCAACTTCGCGTGGTCCATACTTAAACAGACCATTCGCTGGGCGATCGCCCTCATCAGTGTAGTAATGATTATTGGAGTTGTGGGGTCCCGAAGCAAATTCATAGACATTGTCTGTGATCTGACAAGCAAAACTATTATGCAGATCGCCAGTCAAAACAAATACGGGTTTATCAATTTCATCCCATGCATCAATCAGCATTTCCCGTTCATGATAAAAAACGGTCCAGGCATCATCCTTGTTATTAGCCCGCACCACTCCACCGCCAACGTGTGGCACCATAAAGTTAACGCTCGAAACGACAAAAATGAACTCCGCTTTACTCTCCCTCACGCCTTTAAGCAGCCACTCACGTTGTTTCAACCCGAGCATTGAAATTTTCTTATGAGGATCTGAGCGATCATGCATTTGGCGTTGCCCGCGTGTATCACATACGAAAAATTCACAATTGGCAACACTCATCTTGAAATAGGAACGGCGGCCAATCGAATAGGGAACCGCGCCATCTTCCTTAAATGCCGGAGCTACCCGAATACGATTTTCATCCAGCACTTCAATAATTTCGTAAACCCCGGCGTTTTTCAATCCCCCCACGTCGTCCAGTGCGTTTTCGTTTACACCTTCGGTTCTCGTTCCCCAGTGCACGTGTAAATTATTCACCTGTTCCAGATCCAACTCCTTAAAATTCGCTGTCGGATCGGTCACGACATCGTCATCAGCTTTCACGCTACCTGTACTTAAGTGCACTCGTTGGGGGAAGGAAGTCGGATTCGCCCACCCCAAATAGTCATACCATGCTCGTACTCCAACATCACGAAAGACTGCCCGTCGATCGCGTAAACCAGGACTCCCGGCTCCCCAGATGTCATTAAGGATCTCGTGATCATCGTAAGTAAAGAAAGAAGGAACCTGACTATGCCACTGCTCCAGTGCCGGGGCCCGATCCATGAAGTGCTTATAGTTTTGCCAGACGCCGACGATGGCCGGAGCATCCTGGATTAGCTTGGGAGCGATTCCCGAGTCCTGACCGACCTGCTGTAACCACTGCGCGGGACTATATTCCCGCTGTGTTTCATACAGCCAGTCACCATTAAGAATCGCAAAGTTGATATCATCCTTGATTTCACGCAGCATGGTATTGAAAGCGGGGAGAGCAGGGCCGTTGCTATGCCCTGGATTTTGATTGTTCCCACATGCGTATTCAAACTTAAAGTTAAACAACCCTTTAGGATTCAACTTTTCATTGACATACTGCTTGGAGTTAGGCAATGTACGAAAAGATCCGCTGCGCGCAGTCAAATCAGTAATGCCGGGCAAAACCAATTTATAATAGTACTTTGTATTTGGCTTTAGATTACGAATTTCCAACCAAGCCGTACAATCGCTTGCCAACGCTGTATTGACCGCATTACTTTCCTGATCCAACGCCTCCGGAGCCAGGCCATAACGCACGGCAAACTTACCGGGATGACCAGTACGCGCCCAAACACCAACACTGGTATCCGTTAAACGTCCAAGAATTGGACCGTGGGTAATATGCTGCTCTGTCTCGACTCCCAAAGCTACGGAGCAAACACACACGAGAATTAAAAACACCAGTCTTTTCATGGTGAACACCAATCTTTCCTTCAAACGATTAAAAACTCTCAGAAACACGGATTCCCTGATAACTATCTCTTCTTGCAAATTCCTGGTCGATCATTGTCCGCACCCCTGGCTTATCTAAACACCAGTCCGGAGCGACAAAATAATCGGGAGGAGCATCTCCACTTACGCGTTCCACCACAACATGGGGGGGAGTTAATTCAAGGAAATCAACAACAGCCTGAACGTAGTCTTCTCGATTGATCAACGTGACTTCGCCACTGTTAACCTGATCTGCCAACAATGTTCTTTTAACGGCATAAAGGTTGTGAAGCTTGACAGCATCGACGCCGGAGCGGGCCAACTCTTTAGCGGTAGCCATCATGTCATCATGGGACTCACCAGGCAAACCAAGAATAACATGGGCACAGATCTCAAAACCTCGCCCTCGGCTACGATTCATTGCATCCACAAAGGCATCATGGTGATGACCACGATTCATCCAATCCAGCGACTTATCATGTATTGTTTGCATGCCATACTCTACCGACAGATAGGTCTTACCCGCAAATTCTTCGAGTAAATCGAGGACGTCATCGGGGACACAGTCCGGCCGAGTCCCAATCGCCATCCCTACGACATCCGGATGATCGAGCGGCAAATCATACAAAGGCCTCAGTTTATCTACGGGTGCATACGTATTTGTCGCAGGCTGATAATAAGCAATGAACCGGCGCACATCATAGCGACCTTTGACTCGGGAAATACCGTCATGAAGCTGGTCAAGAATATCCTGCCGTCGCACGCGCCGACTGGGACTAAAACTACGGTTGTCACAGAACGTGCAACCACCCGTTGTTACTGACCCATCCACGTTGGGACACGTGAATCCCGCATCCAGACTAACTTTCTGAACACGTTCACCAAACTTATTCTTCAGATGGAAACCCAGGGAATAATATCGCAATCCGGCCTGCCGCCAGTCATATTCCGGGACTAAGTTTACATCGTTTTGAGTTTTTATACTCATCTGACGTTTGAATAACCAACACTCTAATCTAGAATACTCGTAACAAATCCGTTCAGGCCCCAGCGGACCCTCGCGGAAAGGCTTCCAGCAAGCCTACCTTATGGTACCAGTTTCCAAGAAACACAGTACCTAGGCAGTAATAATTGAAGCAATTTACTGTTCGATATGATCAGGTTTAAGATCTCCAACAATGATCGCCCAAAAAACATCCAAACAACAAGTTTATTACACCCTATGAATAAGTACGGTAAGCTCGAACCTGTCGGTGGTGGAGATACGATCCCACTATTGAACGAAAAACTCCTGGTAGGTCGCCGGGAGAGTTGTGACATTGTATTGCGTTTTAAAAACGTATCCGCTCATCACTGCCAACTTTACGTCAACGAAGGTTACTGGTTCGCTCGGGACCTAAATAGTCGTAACGGAACTCGGGTTCACAATGAACGGATCGACATTAAGCGTCTGGATCCCGGGTGCGTCATTCAGTTTGCTAAACATCAATTCATTGTTGAATATGACCCCGCTGACCTTGGGGCTACGGGGCCCCCTCCATCGGATGATGATGGGCTGAAAACAATCCTCGGGCAAAGCCTGCTTGATCGTGCTGGCCTAGATCTTCGCCGCAAACCAGATCCATCCCGTCGCTACGACCCCAGTAATAACGCGGCAGGACAAATCAACGATCCCAACAAGCCTCTCTAAACAAGCTTGCTGTATCTAACGCAAAACACGAAGAGGGTTCTCCAACTCTGGATCCCAGGGAAATGCTGGTCGAACCGCCTCCGTATAGGACAGATGTTTACAAGTGGCCGGCGTTGGTCCACGAGTATCAAGCACCATGAATAGTTCACTACAATACTCAAACGCCATGCGATAATTCATTGGATTCTTAGCAACGATAAACTTCATTTGCGATACATCTACCCCAAGAGACGGATATTGTTCGCCACACCATTCATAAGTAGGGTAGGAGGCAATACAAACATACACTCCAGCCACTTTCACCACCGCCGCCGGCCCCATATTTCCTTCACATCCATCCCAAATACCACCTTCATAGATGAAGCAACCGTCGGTCAAACGGATCACTTCCGCATCGACCAACACGGGCTCTCCCCACTTAGGGTCATGCTGATGCCCAAGCTGAAGCCCCAGTTTTGCTCCGAGGCCAGCTACGTGACATTGGGCTGCTGCTTTGCAATCTACCACCGGGAGCACCGACAGCGTGCCAGCCCCCAACTCCATCAAAGCAGGCAACAACTGAACACTATCTCCTGCAGCTCCACCCCCACAACAATCTGCGGTTTCAACTAATACAACCGGCCCTTCGTTAGCCAATCCGAATTGAATAGCATC
>Ga0315315_10005974_pt1 | contig 11227 bp, 14 predicted proteins | sample M140m3416metaG_FD_203699 | JGI IMG/M metagenome (GOLD analysis project Ga0315315, IMG submission 203699) | Ammonia-oxidizing marine archaeal communities from Monterey Bay, California, United States - M1 40m 3416 | ecosystem: Environmental > Aquatic > Marine > Intertidal zone | place: USA... | reverse complement strand
ATAAACTGACCTGCATTTTTATCTGTAATGTCAATTCCATATAATGACTTCACAAGTGAATATTCATTAAGTATTTTTCCAATACTTTGACCTATATCACCCCCACATCCTGTAACTAAAATGCTGTATTTATTTTTCATTACTATTTCGTTTTAATACTTTGATGAGATATTCATTTTTTGGGTCTAATTTTTTAATATCACTAATAAGAGTTGAGGTGTCATATTTTGTTTCTTTAATTTCAAATGACTTATCATTTGAATCTAGCATCACCCAATTTGCGATTCCACCTTTTTTTCTTGACTGTCCAACTGAACCAACATTTATCAATGTATTAGTTTTGTTTTTATGAACAAATGTATGATGAGAATGACCAACAAAGACAAAATCAGTTTTAGCTTCGCCTGTTCTATCTAGTATCTCTTTTTCTGTATCAGGATATAAATAATAATTAGGGTCCCAGTTAGACCCGTGACATATTAATACTTTTACTTCATCAAATATTAGCTCTTTTTTATCAGGAGAGTTTATAAGATAATCTAATTGATTATTAGTCAAATTATTTAAAGCAAATTCATGACCACTTCCATATTTTTTGGTTAAGGTTGAGATTTTCATATCCCCATTTAATACTCTTTTTAATAAAACCTCGTGATTACCTCTAACAAAATCATAGTTCCAACAATCTAACAAAGATAATACTCTATCAGGATAATAGTAATATCCTACAATGTCTCCTAATATCAAAAGCTTTTCAATTTTGTGTTTTTTTGCATCTAACAAAACTTGCTCGAGCGCATAATGATTACCATGTATATCGGAAAGAATTGCTATTTTCATTGAAAATTTATTTTAGATAACTCTCTTAATAAATTATTTTTAAATTTAATTTCTTCAGTAAACATTAAATTGTATTTTGAAGAGTCAATCTTAAAATTATATTTAACAAAAAATGGAGATCTTGATTGTTTTAAATTATTGTCTAAAAAATCATAAATATTCATTTTAAAAAATTTACAATAAGTTAAAATTAAATCATATTCTGAAGTTTCTTCAGAAGCAATATTATATGTCCCTGTTTTATTTTCCTTAATAAAATTATAAATTGACAAACTTGCCTCAGTTGGAAAAATATAGTTTGAAATATTTTTAATTTTCTCCGGATTGAATTTTAAATTATTCTTTATTTTATTAAAATAAAAATGAGTTCTTTTTGTGTAATCGTTAAAGCCTAATATTATTGGAAATCTTAATACCACAGTTTTATCTTTATCATAATTTTTACTTATGTATGATTCCATCTCTTTTTTTCCTTCTATATAACTTATTTTAGGCGTATCAGTCAAAGAATAAGCATAATTTTTTGCCTTGAAGTTGGTCTCATTAAATATTGAATCACATTTAATTTTTAAAGGATCTGAGTATACATATACTGATGAAATAAAAATTATTTTAGGATTTCTTTTATTGATTTTTAACGCATCCAGTAATTTTTTTGAATCTAAACTTGAATAGCAAATAAAATCAATTATTAAATCAAAGTCATAACTATTAAATAATTCATTTAGATTACTACTGTTTTTTCTGTCAATAGAAATATAATTCTTATGGTCAATTTTTTTTCTAGAAGCAATATAAAATTCAACTTTCTTTTTATCTAAAAGACTAATAAGCTCAAGACCAACATATTTTGTACCTCCAAGTATTAATATTTTTTTCAATTTATACTCTAGTAATTTGACTTATTAAATTTGGAGTGAATTATTATATCTTTAAATTTATCTTCAATCTTAATCTGATCTTTTAAAGTTTCCTCCTTTATAAATTTTAACTTATCTAAAACTTCAAATAATTTTGGTCTAATATCATACGCATATGTATAAATTTTATGAAATTTTAATTCCTCAAATGCAATCAATTCTATTAGATTTAAAAAAATGGACCAGTTACTTTTAAATCTATATTTTTCAATCTCAGTATTCAACAAGAATGAAATTTCAGCTGTTTTATCAGTCCAATTAATATGAACTAATCCACCGTAACCTATACATGTGTTATTTTTTAAATATGAAAACAAAATCTGATTTGGTGTTTTTTGATTAAATAATTTTGAAATAATATTTGAAAAATATTTTTCTTGGTCTTGAACTGAAATTGGAGCATCTTGCCTTAAATGATACATTTGTTCATTTCTCCATTTCATAATTTTGAATCTATCTTCATGTCGAATTGGGACTAAACTATGTTTTCCACTTTTGAATATTTGCTTATTAAGAGTTTTATAAGTATCCATTTCTTAATTTAACCTGTAAAACCCATCATGACAAACTGGTCCTTCAAGAAAGTCATTAACATTTTTTTCTCCTCTTTCAAATTGTGAAATTGATTTGTATACATCGTTTAATGCCTCAGTGTATAAATCAATTAAATTGTCTTTATGAGATATACATGAATAAAAATTTGTGCTTGCAAGGAATCCCTTTTTCATCATTTCCTGAGTGATGTATGTTTTATATTTTAAATTATTATTTGAGAAACTATAAAAACTAATAGCAGGGAGTCCAAAAATATTGATATCTAAATTGTTTTCATTTGCTAGTTTAGTCCAGTTATTTCTCATTTTCTTTCCAATACTTGTAATTATCTCCCATGATTTAATTTTCTCCATCACCTCCAAACTTTTCAACGCAGCTGCTGATCCAATTCTTTCAGTCCAAAAAGTACTACTTATAAAAGTTTTTTGAGCTGCTTCCATAATATCTTTTTTACCAACTACAGCTGTAATTGCATAACCATTCCCCATCGTTTTACCAAACATAGCTATATCAGGCTCTATATTAAATTTTTTGAAGATTCCACCATAACTTTCTCTAAAGCCAGAAGTACACTCATCAAAAACTAATACAATATTTTTCTTTGTTGCCAAATCTCTAACTTTTTTTAAAAAATTATCTTTAGGATTAAAATTTCTTACAACTTCCATTTTAATAACACCAATATCATTGTTTTTAATTAACTCTTCAAGTTCGTCATAATTATTATAGTGAAAGGGGAAGACAGTGTTAGATAAATTTTTTGGAACTCCAATTGGGTTTAATCCTGGTAAAAGATGATCTGCAAGTTCATTTTCTCTGTTATGATTAGCTGATAAATACCAATCATGCCAACCATGATATCCACATACTGCCACTCCATCTTTACCACTAGCTGCCCTTGCAATTCTTATTGCAATTGCATTTGCTTCTCCTCCTGATCGAGCAAATCTTACCATATCAGCCCAAGGATTAATCTCTATAAGTTTTTCAGCTAATTGTACTTCCTCTGGACAATTTAGAGTACTCATATTCCCATTTGATATAACTTTCTGTACTGCTTTATCAACTTCATCATTGCCGTATCCAAGTATATTTGTTCCTATACCCATTATTGTCATATCAATAAATTTATTATTATCTAAATCCCAGACTTCACATCCTTTAGCCTTAGAAAAATAAGATGGCCAATTTTCTGGAAGAAACATTTCAGGTCTTTTTGAAAGTAGCATTGTTCCTCCAGGTATCAATTTCTTTGCTTTTTTATATAGTTCTTGTCCTTTTCCCATATTAATCGTTTTTTAAAGACTCTAAATATCCCGAATTTCGAATAATTTTTTGATTTGAAAAATTTTTAGGATTATTTAAAATATAATTAGTGTAAACTTCCCAGGACTTGTCAATCCCTAGTTTATTTATTAGAATTTTAATTGCCTTAAAGTCTGCTAATGTATCAACTGTCATTCTCACAGCAGAATAGTCATTATCAGCTTCATAAGCATTTGCATTATACAAACTGCCTCCTTTTATATCGGTATTTTTAATTATAAAAGGTGTTACATGTTCTCTTTCAGATAATAATAATGATTTTTCCCATGCATTAAATAAAACACTTTTTCTAAAAACTTCAATGTCTTGACCATCAGGAAAGCTTTCGTTAAACGTATTACTACAATAGTCAGATTTTGAATTAATTGCAAAATCTATCACCTTATCTAATAAATTTGGATCGATTAATGGACAATCACCGGTGATTCTTACAATATAATCACATAAGTATTTTTGAGCAGCACTATAATATCTATCTAAAACATCATCTTCATCTCCTCTAAAGTATTTTATTGATTTTGATTTTAAAAAATCTACTAAAACGTTATCGGTTTGACTAGTAGACGTCAAAACAATTATATCGTTAAATCTTTTTGATTTTTTTAATCTATCGATTAATATTTCTATTAAAGCTTTTTCCTGAATTATTTTTAAAACTTTTCCAGGCAATCTTTTTGATCCCATTCTAGCCTGAATAAAAATATTTATTTTTTGTTTATACATAGTTTATAATCATTACCAATTAGATGGGTTAAGAAAAAATTTATTTTCAGTATTTATGGCATCTATTTCATTAATAATTTGTTGATGTAAAGACTTATCTAATGCCTCTATATTTTTTTTTAGATGAAGTAAATTATCTACTCCTAAAACTATATAATCAATACAATCATTTTGTAGCACGTAATTTAATGCCATTTCATTTAACGGGATTTTATTTTGTTTAGAGATTCTTTTTATTTCTAAAAGTTCATTTTGTAATTTTTGTATAACAATCTCATTTTCTTCAAGATTTTTAAAGAAAAGTCCTTGTAAAAAAATAGATCTAGCTTGAATAATCTTTCCTTTTTGTTTAGCCTCTTTGATTAAATCTAATTTTTCTATTGAATTATCTAACATGTTAAATGGTATTTGAATTAAATCAATATTATCATCGTCTATTATTTTTTTTAATTCTTGATTAGTATAAACTGAAACACCTATATTATTAATTAAACCACTTTCTTTCATTAAGGCATAATCACTAAATTGAGTTATACCCTCTTGGTACAAAGAATAAGAGTGAAACATTAAGCTATATATCTGTTTTATTTTTAAATCTGATAAAAATTCATTCAGCTTAATAAATGGTTTATTTTTTGGGCTAATTGATGATAATTTACTGTGAATATTAAAATCTTTATTTGGGTTTAAAGTTTTAAACATCCCAAGTTTTTTATGAATATCTCCATATGATTCTGCACAGTCAAGATGTTTAATCCCTTTTAAAAATGCGAATTCTAAAATTTTAAAAGATTCACTAGTATCAATCTTTCCATTTTTATTATTTATTCCATAATCTAACCCCATTTGTGCTGTACCTAAGATTACTTTGTTAATGTTTTTTTGAATATTCATCTGATTTAATATGAAAATAAAGCCATTCGAACCATATCAGTATATTTATCATTAAATAATATGTGATTCTTAAATCTACCCTCCTCAATAAACCCCAAAGAATCATAAAGCTTTATAGCTTTATGATTATTAGCAATAACACCTAAATTTATTTTTCTTAACAAAAGAGTAGTAAAACAAAACTTTATTATTTCTTCGGAAGCCTCTTTAGCATACCCTTTCCCCCATTGAGATTTATCTCCTATCATTATTCCATATTCTCCATATAAGTTTTTTTTATTAATAGGGTCTATTTTAATATTTCCTATATGAGATTTATTTTCATTTACTATTGCCCATGAAAATATTTTTTCTCTTTCAATATTTTCAAGATATTTTTTTAGCATTTCAAATGTATAATTTTTGCCTCCTGATTCCATAAATTTAACAGTGTGTTCATCTCTCATCCAACTTAGGTAATTCTCTGAGAGGAATTCTAACCCTAAAGGAATTAATGATAATCTTTGAGTACTTAATGAAGGAATAACCATATTAATTAATTATTAAAAGAGATTTTGAAATCCTGGTGGGTCCTGAATTATTTTAATAATTTTTTCTTGTTGCATTTTTGTTAATCCTGGAAAAATTGGGATACTTATTGCTTCTCTATAATAAGCTTCTGCTTCAGGAAAATCATTGTAATTATAATTATATTTTTTATAGAATGGCTGTCGATATATTGGAATATAATGAATGTTCACTCCAATACCATTATTCCTGAGGTGTTCAAAAATAAGATTTCTTTCTTTTGGAACTCTTATGATGTATAAGTGTCTTGATGAATTTGTATCTAATGATTGTTCAGGAATTACTACAGAGGTTTCACTTAATAATGAATTATAAATTTTTGCTATTTTTTCTCTTTCCTTTATGAATTTATCAAGTTTTTCTAATTGACTTAGTCCTAGAGCACTCATTAAATCATTCAGCCTAAAATTATATCCTAAGTCAAGCTGTTCATAATACCAAGATCCATCAGGTTTGTTAATCATCTCCTTAGGCTGTCTAGTAATTCCATGACTTCTAAATCTACATAATTGACTATAAAGCTTAGGGTCATTAGTTGTACATATTCCACCCTCACATGTGGTTATAATTTTTACAGGATGAAAACTAAAAACAGAAATATCGCTGAACTTACAATTTCCAATAGGTTCACCTAAGTATTTTCCTCCAATTGCATGAGATGCATCTTCAATTATTTTAAAATTATATTTTTTGGAAAGTTTATTAATTTCCTTCATATCGCAACTTTGTCCTGATAAATGAACTGCAATAACTGCTTTAGGAAGCTTTCCAATCCTATCCGCTTTAATTAACTTTTTCTCCAACTTATGTACACATATATTATATGATGTTTTATCTATATCTACAAAGTCAACAGTTGCACCACAATAAATAGCACAATTAGATGATGCTACAAAAGAAACTGGAGATGTCCAAACTATATCATCTTTTCCTATTCCAAGTGCTAGGCATGATATATGTAATGCACTAGTTGCTGAATTAACCGCACAGGAGTATTTTGCATTAACTTTTTTTGAAATTTGTTTTTCAAATTCAGGAGTAGTTGGCCCTTGGGTTATAAAATCCGATTTTAAAACCTTTACAACTGCCTCTATATCTGATTTGTCAATATTTTGTTTTCCGTATGGTATCATAATAATTTTATTTGATCCTCTAATGGTTCTATATCTCTATTAATTACTTTTTTTAGTTTTTTATTTGATAGACTCATATCTTTTGGTCTTATGGTTAGATCGGTCTTTGTCTCTATTTTGATTGGAACAATTAGGTTTTTGTCTTTATTCATTCTTTCAGCAATCATTATTCCAAAGTCAAACTTGCTTATTCTATTATTAGAACAAACATTAAAAATTCCTTTAGAATTAATATTGACTAATTCGAGAATATAATTTGCCAATGTGTGTACATGTATAGGAGTGTAAAACACATCGCTAAACAAGTATATTTTTTGATTATTTTTTAGCGAAGAAATTATTTTATCTGAAAATGATGGCTTATAAATTGGCCCTAATCCAAAAAAATTAGTTCTAATTATCAAAGCTGAATCATCATATTTTTGTACTTCTTGATCTCCTATTGACTTTGATTTTGCATATATATTTAAAGGTTTTATAGGAGAAGCTTCCTCTTCCTTTTCTTTACCTCCACTAAAAAGATGATCGGTTGAAATATGAATTAATTTGACTTTTAATTTAGATGTAATTCTAGCAATTTCTCCTGGTAGATAACCATTTAGGAAATAAGCTTTTTCTGATTTTTTTTCACATTCTTCCACATTTGTTAAGCCAGCACAATTTATAATTATATCGATTTTATTGTTTTTTATAACATTCTCTAAATCTTCTAGATTGTCACTAATTTGTATTGAGGTAGTTCCATCAATTTCAATCCACTTTTTATGTAGACCTAAATAGACAATATGGTCTTCTTTCCAATATCTTGACCAAATATTAGACAATAGACTTGCACCTCCATAAAACAATACTCGTTTCATAAGTTATAATATCTAGGATAACTATTTAGCTTGTCAATTAAAATATTTCTTCCATCATAGATTTTGATTGTATCTTTTTGATTACTGATATATTTAATCCAATCAAAATGCTTAAACTCATTCCAATCTGTTAAAATAACTACACTGTCTACATTATTTAATAATTCTTTAATTGATGAATGGATAGTTGTAGTTTTTACTTCAAATTTTTTATCACATACATTATCTAAATCTGATAAAATTCTTTCTTCTGTTACCATCGGATCATATATATGTAGTTCCAAGCCAGAATCAATTAAGTTTTTTGCTACATATATAGACGATGACTCTCTACTATCATTTGTATTTGCTTTAAATGCCCAGCCAAGAATTCCTACTTTATTTTTTTCTCCTACTTCTAATTCTTCAATAATTTTATCTGAAAGTCTCTTCCGCTGATAATTATTTATTTTTATAACCTGATGCCAAAACTCTGCAACCTCATCTAATCCATAATGCTTACAAAGATAAACTAAGTTTAATATATCTTTTTGAAAACAACTTCCTCCAAACCCAGGTGAAACCTTCAGAAAATATGATCCAATTCTATGATCCATTCCAATTGCTTTTGATATTTCTTCTGTATTTGCACCTGTTTTTTCACAAATTGCAGAAAGACTATTAATAGAAGATATTCGTTGAGCTAACATGGCATTTGATGCTAACTTTGAAAGTTCTGATGACCATACATTTGTAGTTAGTATCTTATGCCTTGGAATCCATTTTGAGTAAATATCAACTAATGCATTCACAGCTTCTTGTCCTTTTTTAGTGGAATCTCCACCGATTAAAACTCTGTCTGATTTAAATAAATCTTCAATGGCAGTTCCTTCAGCCAAAAATTCTGGGTTTGAGAGAATTTCAAAATCTACGTTTTTATTTTCAGATTTAAGAATTTCTTTGATTTTCTCAGCGGTTCTTACAGGTAAAGTTGATTTTTCAACAACTATTTTATTAGTTAATGATACTTTTGCAATATTGCGGGCAGATGATTCTATGTATTTTAAATCTGCTGCCATCCCTTTCCCTTCACCTTCTGTTTTAGTTGGAGTGTTAACAGCCATAAATATCATCTCTGATTCAATTATTGCACTATCTACATCATCAGAGAAAAACAGATTTTTTCCTCTTACTTTTTTAATAATCTCAGATAAACCAGGTTCATAGACTGGTAATTTATCTAAAGGTCCATTCCAACTATCAATTTTTTTTGAATCAATATCAACAACAGTGATTTTAATTTCTGGGCAATGTAGCGCAATCACAGCCATTGTTGGCCCCCCAACATAACCAGCTCCAATACAACATATATTATTTATTTTCATTTATTATTTTTTAATAACCAAGAAGATGACTGTATTTTGTCTCCAAGACCATCTATAAGATTAATTCCAAGTTCATCACAAATTTTCTTTTCAGGAATTATATCAACACTTTGATCTCCGCCATTTGCAAAACTTAACTGAAATCTGTCAGCATATTCATTATGGATTTTTTTTAATGTCTTACACACTGTTCTATCATCATCAATGGAAACTAAAACTGTATCTGTTATTTGTAGACTTTTTACAATTAATAATCTTTCATCTTCTAACATAAATTCTTTAGATTTTTTTAGACTCCTTTGAAAATCATTATTAACAATTACAAATAAATAATCTCCAAGGTTCTTTGCTTGATTGAAAAGCTCAATATGTCCTTTATGAATCGGATTAAAGTACCCCGAAACAATTATCCCTTTTGATCTCATTTTATTGTCTATTATAGTCATCCTCAATTCTTACAATATCATCCTCACCAAAATATTCCCCTGTCTGAATCTCAATGAATATTAGCTTATCATTTCCTATATTTTCAATTCTATGTTTTGAAGTCACAGGTATAATGATTGTATCACCTTTACTTATGTTTTTATCTTTTCCTTCAATAGTCACAATACCCTCTCCTTGAATAATTACCCACGTTTCGGATCTCTTTTTATGATATTGATAAGATAATCTAGATTTTGGGTTAACCTCAATTCTTTTAATTTTATACCCTGAGTTATCATCTAACACAAAGTATTTACCCCAAGGACGTTCAGAATTATTATTGTCTTTATTTTTCATCTTTATTAAAAATTATAATATGTGGTTTATCAGATAAAAATTTTGATGCTAAATAAAAGCTTACTTTTCTTCCAATTAGCTTTTCAATTTTTTGTTCTAATTGACTTATGTATTCAAAGTTTAAATATTGACCAACCAATACAACCTCAATATTTTTACTATCAATTCCCTTGGCATAATCTTCTATTAATATTATTTTTTTTACATTACCCATCCTCTCAATCACTGTAGCTACTAAATCTTCTAGACCAAGATGTTTATATACAACTTTTTTTAATGTGTCATATAATGGATGTTTAGTATTTACTCTGTATTCAACCTTATTATCTTGTTTTACTCTATCTAAATATCCTGCTTCCTGAAGATGATTCAACTCTGTTCTTATTTTATTAGTTGAGCCATCCATTTCCTTAGCTAATCCATTTAAATATCCACTATTAGCCTGAGAGATAAAAAATTTTATCAATAGTTTTAATCGAGTTTTTGAGGTAATTAGATCTTCTAACATTTGTTTTTTTTCAAGGCTCCGCCGTATCTGTCACATTTTTAACAGATATCCGGTTAATTATGGCTATTCATTATACTAAGAAATATTAACTGTTAAAAACAGCCCTATACTTTTTAGCTCAAGTCTCATTTTGTTATTAGAGAAATTAAGAATCTTTCCATTTATTCCTTTAAAGGGTCCGTAGGGAATAGCAAAATCATTGCCTACATTTAAACTTGACTTTTTTGAAATACTCTGATAACCTTCTAACTCATTTTTAAGTATTTCAATTTCTTCATGTCTAACTATAGCTGGTTTTCCAAGCCAAAAAAGGTATCTTATTACATTAGGTATTGCAAAAACATTAGTTCTATCCTTTTCAAGCATTTTAACTAAAACATATCTTGGCATTAAAGGCTTTTCAGTTTTTTTCTTTCTATCAGAATATTTTTTTATAAAACTATAAGATGGACAAAAAGCGTTAATACCCAATGAATTCAATTGACTAGCAACTTTTAACTCAGTGTTCGGCTTTGTACAAATTACATACCAGTTCATAAATTAAACATAAATTAAGTAACAAAATTACTTAAAAATATGTTTTTTTTCAAATAATTAGAATTTATTTTCAAAATCAGCAACCAGAGAATCATAAAATATGGCATCATCATTGTCTGATATATTCTTTTTTATTGCAGCAATATAAAATGACCATATTTTGTAATTATCAATATCAGCTAGCATATTTCTGTATTCAATAAGCTTTGATATATTT
>Ga0315315_10005967_pt1 | contig 11232 bp, 13 predicted proteins | sample M140m3416metaG_FD_203699 | JGI IMG/M metagenome (GOLD analysis project Ga0315315, IMG submission 203699) | Ammonia-oxidizing marine archaeal communities from Monterey Bay, California, United States - M1 40m 3416 | ecosystem: Environmental > Aquatic > Marine > Intertidal zone | place: USA... | reverse complement strand
ATATTTAATTATTTAATGTTAGTTGCGGGAGAAGGAATCGAACCTCCGACCTTTGGGTTATGAGCCCAACGAGCTACCTCTGCTCTATCCCGCAATATGAGAGACACCAGTTGTGGACAGGTAGTTAACTAGTATTATCATTTATCCACAATTTCTGTTTTGTACTGGTACAGTAATTAAATTACCATTACTATTAATTATAAATTAATGTGTAATTGTACCGATCTACCTAACGTGACCTGTATGCCGCCACCTCTCTGCCAGCTATTCACTTATGTATTCATAGTTTTATTCTATAGGAGATTTCGTAAAACGTCTATCCCAAACCTTCAATGAACCTAATTAAGCTACTCGTCTGACTCTGTTACTTTCTACGCCAAGCTTTGTGTACTTGATCACTTAGTTCTTGACTTACTATTTGTATTTCTAGAACTTGTTTGTTAGCAATAATAGGTACATAACTATATTGCTTTGTTGAACTACAGTTTACACAGGTTGAATAACCTAGCGCTAGTCTGCCTGCCGGTATTTTATTGTTACATTTACATTTCATATTATTATTATCCATTGATAATCGTATTTAGTTTGTAATTGTAACGTCTAAACCACTCAATTTCCATACGTTCAGCTTCTTGCCTAGTAATTTTAAGTAGTTTAATGTGCTTATGTCTTCTTTTAGTCTTCATATTCATCTAAACCTGTATGTAATTTTTCTATTGTAGCACACATTATCATATGCATTAACTGGTTGTATTCATCACCATTTAGCTTATCGTGATCTAGTTCTGAACCATCAATAGCCCACTGAACAGAGTCATATAACGTTTCTTTGATGTAAGAGACTTGTGTGTCTGCTATTTCATCTATAATTTTCATTTTACTCATGCTTTATTTATTATTTTTAATTGTTTTAAGTCGTATTTCTGTGTATTATCACGCCACATTTTGTGCATTGTGTACTTACTTACTTGACTGTAAAATGATTTACCTCGTAGTTTTACTTGTTTGTACTCGCGATCAGTAAATGGTTGGCATTCACCGTGCACTTTGTTAAGCTCATAGTGTTGAAATGCTCGCTGTTTACGCTTATTTGCAACATATTGCTTCAGTTCTTGCATGTTACTACACATAGATTCTATCATTTATAGTATACCAGTTTAAGTAATCTGTGTATTCTGTGTTTTGATGTAGTCTAGTTAGTGCTTTGTAGCCATTATCTGTTTCGATAATAGCATTACCTGTTTCTTGATTGAATTTGATTTTTTTCATATATAATTATTATCCGTTAGTTTTCGTATTTTGTTTGTAATTTCTTAAATAGAACTCTAACATATAATTTAATCTAGCTATTCCTGAATATACTTTAGCTCTTGAGATAGTTGTATATGTTTTAGTTATTGTACCATCTTTGCTCATAAATACCCACTTTTTCTTTCTTTTATATGTAGGATTTATTTGATAGTTAGACGAGCAAGAGTTTACATTTCTTACATAACCTGTTTTGTAGCAAGCGAGTCTTAGTTTTTGACCATTTGGCCAAGTTTTTCTTGATGGTACAGGAAATTGAAACTCTCTTGTGCCATTTTTTGCTTGTCTTTGTGTGGTTACTTCTCGAATATTATACTCAACTAGTAATGCTCTTGCAAATGAATCTTCTAACATTTGCTGTTCTTGTCTCCAAGTGTATTTATTTGTACTCATTGTAATAAGGTTTAGTGTAATCTGTGTTATAATTAATTGATTTTGCTACATTTTGTCGCCATTGCCACTCGTTTTTACGATACTCATAGCTTTGACACCATTTTTTGACAGCACTGACTGTAGCATTTGTGCCATATTTTGCTTCATAGTCAAGACATTGTTGTAACTTTGCTTTGATTTGTGAAGCTGGATAGTCTTTAAATTGTGTATTCATATTAGTATTATCCATTAGTTATCGTATTTAGTCTGTGAGTTTCTATAATACCAATTATATCCCACCTTGTTAACTCGCCATCCATTTGGCGTAGTATTGCCCAAGTCATATCATTACCTAGTTTATCTTGATAAATCATACGCCTACAAATATTACTTGGTGAAACATAAATAGTATTCCTGATACTGACATTGGTAGTAATACTCCGAAAGCATAAACTTCTAGTATTACCAAGTGTAAGGGTTTTGACTTTACGTATTTTCTTATTTTTTTCATATTATTATTTTTTGTTATTAGATTAGTGAAATTCATTATATATTGCGAGAACTTTTCTTTGTTCTTCTTTAGTTAGTTGAAAGACATTTTTGTCTGGGAATAATTGCTTAGATATTCTGATTAAAGCGGATTGATTATACATATTTTTATGTTTAAAAGTTATTGATAACACTTTGTTATCTTAGTAGACATGGTGAGAATCGAACTCACATAAACCATTATGTCTGTACTTGTTCGCAATTTACTGTTAGAAACAAGTGGAACTCGCAGTAGTGACTACACTAATTCTACATTTCTTAGTGCAACTGGTATATTATTTGTTGCAGTGTAAGACTTGTACTTTTGAAAGCAATTCATACTTTGTAACTTGTCTTTCATGATATTGAATGCTATGTCATGATTGTAAGTGTATGTGATACCTTTCTTGTTAGTGAATTCAATTGTTACATTTTTACCGATTAGTGACTGTCTGATGACAAATCTTTTTGAAGTTATTTTACTCATAATTTTATATTTTATTTATTTATTTAGTTTATTAGTTACATTAGTATTATCCAAGTTGTGTCGTATTTAGTTTGTATTAAATTTCTTACTTTGATTAATATGAAATTGTAGAAGTTGTTTACTATTTAATTTATTTAGTGATTTATCTACTGTTACAAAATGTATTTTATTATTTTTCATTGGTGTATATTTATTTGGTAGTTAATATTAGTCGAATGGTATACCACACTCATTCTAATGAAGTAATTATTATTACTTAATTACTTACATATATATTATCCAAGTATACTCGTATTTACTATGTAATATAGTAATACATAAAAGTATTTAGTAAAAACATAAATATAAAATTATATTAGTATAAAATATTAGTTAGTGTGATTAGTAGTATTAAACATGTATAAACATGGGAACAAAAAGGCAAAACTTATTTTACAAATGTGAAAAAAGTAGGGCCGGGCCCGCTAAAAATAATCGTTTTTGCGTAACAGCCTGATAACCAGAGGGATAGGGGTAACACCATACTTCTATATAACTAACAACTTTTAAAATTAAACAGTGACATAAGCCTATTATAGCTATAGAGTAACAGGCTAGTGTCACACTTTGCTTTTATCTAGTTCTATATACAAGTAAACCTAACAAAAAACCTGTAATATTATTAACCATAGCGCGCTTCAACATAAGTCCGCTTTAGAATAATGCATTAAAAAAATAAACAATGGCAATAATCTCAACATATCCTCAACTTACTCCACAACTAGGCGACAAGATATTAGGATCCAATCTATATGATAGCTCAGGCAATGCAGTTATCGGTAATCCAACTTGTCAATTCAGTTTTACAGCCGTAAAAGAACTGATCGATCAAAACTACATAGAACAATTTACATCGTCTTCAGCGGTAGCATCTCAAAAATCTAACTTAAACTCAGCATATAGTATACAGTTTGGAACTCCAACTGGTACAAGTGCTAATAATGTACAGTTATTGCAAGGTGGAGGTAGTGCAACAGCAGGTGATAAAATAGTATTCAACGCGCTAGGTACGTATCAAATAATATTAACGTATTCAGTTGGTGTTAATCAATCAGCTAATAACATACCTTACTTAATATTTAGGACTCTTCAAGATGGGACAACACAAGTTGGTCCAACTGTAGTATATAATCAAAAATTTGAAAACGTAAATAATCCTGTGCCACTCATTATACCTATAACAGTTAATATAACAACAGCTGGAACGTATTATAACTTTCAAATGGCAAGAAACGGAGTAGATGATGGAGGTCTAGTAAAAAATAGCAACCCTATCAATGCTAGTATTACACCTGTAGTAACGGCAGCTTCAATAGCAACAATAAAAATATCTAAACTAATATAACATGGCAATAATATATTCATACCCTATAGTAACGCCTACGTCAGATGACCTTATATTAGGTACAGATGTAAATGCAGACGGTAAGCCTACAAAAAACTTTACAATACAAAGCATTGTAGATATTGTATCAGGTGGTGCTGCAGGTCTTGGCGCTGTAATAAAAATAAATTCTAGTGCAAAAGATCCAGCTACAAACGCTAATCAATCTGCAACTGATTTTTTAAACATACAAGGTACAGGAACATCAACATTTAATGTATTCACAGACGGTTCAATGACTATAACTGGTGGTGTGGGTACAGGATTTTCAAGTATTACATCTACAGATTTTGCAGGTAACTTAACTGGTATTGTAAAAGCCGGGTCTAGTATACAAAGTACTGTAACGGGTGTTACTCAAAATCAAGGCGACAATAGTACTAAACTAGCTACAACAGCTTATGTGGATAATAAAGTAGATCCTTCTGTATTAACTTTTGTTGGTACATCGGGTGGTAATCAAACTGTAAACTTAGCTTCTCAAACATTTAGCATACTTGGAACTGCTAATCAAATAGAATCTGTAGGTACAGCACAAAAAATAACTTTTAGATTTCCTACAGCGGGTGTAACTTTACCTAATGGTTCAGTTGCCACAACACAAGCTACAACAGATAATTCTACTAAAGTAGCAACAACAGCGTTTGTGCATAGTCACAGTGCAGCTCAAGATTTAGATTTTAGTGGAGATAACGGAGGAACAGGTTCAGTTCTTTTAGATTCTCAAGTTTTTGCAATAAATGGAACAGCAAACCAAATAACAACCACACAAAGTGGTCAATCATTAACAATAGCTATGCCTACTAATATTACTGTTAGTGGTATAGTTAATGCTACAACATTTGCTGGTGATTTACTAGGTACTATAAATACAGCAACTACAGGTGTAACTCAATCTGCTGGTAACAATTCAACTAAAATAGCTACAACTGCTTATGTTGATAATGCGGCTGGTTCAAAAACATTGGAATATGCTGGTGATGCGACAGGACCTTTTTCTTTAAATCTAACAAATGACGACTTAGAATTTAATGGTGATTCAAATATAACAATTACTGCAGCTGCTGTTACTGGAAACAAAGGTATTGTAACTGTTGGTTTAAACAACAATGTTACTATAACGGGTACTAGTAAAGCCGGTACGTTTACAACTACAGCTGGAACCGCAACATGGGTAACAACAGTATTAGACGGATTTACAGCTATTACATCAGATTTATTTACAGGACCTTTAGTAGGTAACGCAAGTACAGCAACAGCATTAGCTGCTGCAGGTACTATGAGTGTTGCAGGTGATGTAACTACAGTGCCTAATGCTCCTACTTATACTAGTGGTGGTAATAAAGTTATAAACACAACAATAGCTGATACTATTGTAACAGGTAAAATTTTAACAAATCTACCAACTCCAACATCCGCTGCAATTGCTGCATCTGATACTATACTTGCTGCAATGGCAAAACTACAAGGTCAGATTACAGGTATACCACAAGGTCTTGTATATAAAGGAACATGGAATGCAACAACCAATACACCAACACTTGCTAGTAGCACGGGTGTAACTGGTGAATTTTATATTGTAAGCGTTGCGGGTACTACAAACTTAAATGGTATTACGGATTGGCAGGTTGGTGACTGGGCTATATTTGTAGAAGTTGGTGCAACTGATACTTGGCAAAAAATAGACAATACCTCTGCTATACTTGGAAGCGGTACAGCTAATAAAATAGCTAAATGGACTGGATCTAATACTTTAGCAACTGGTCTTATAGCAGATGATGGTTCTACTGTTACTATAGGCAACTCTGGTAATTTAGTAGTTGAAGGCAATACAACGCTTGGTGATGCCGTAACTGATACAACAACTGTAAAAGGACCTGGTGTGTTTGAAGAAGCGTTAAGAATAAATAAAGGTATTAGTCTAGGTGCTAATACTTATGGCTCAGCCGGTCAAGTATTAACATCGGGTGGTGGAGCTGCTTCAGTCAACACATGGACAACACCTACTACAGGTACGGTTACAAGTGTAGGTTTAACAGAAACAGGTAATGCACTTACTATAACTGGATCTCCAGTGACTAGCAGTGGTACAATTAATATAGCTGGTGCAGGTTCTGCATCTCAATATATAAATGGAGCTTTAGATTTAGTTACATTCCCAACTTTAGATAACTACGTTAGCTGGACGTTAGCTGGTGACTCAGGGCCTAGTCAAACTATAAGTTCTACAAATACAGCTACTTTTGCTGGAGGGTTTGGTATTACTACACTTGCTAGCGCAACTGACACTTTAACAACATCTATTGATGTAACGGGTGCGGACAATGCAATTGCAGGATTAACTGCAGCAACTCCTATAGCCACAGATACTTTATGGTTTAATGACATAAGTGATTCTAATACTATTAGAAAAGCTACTATAGCATCTATTGTAGATCTAGGAAATGAAACTTTAGCTCAAGTATTAGCTAATGGTAACACAACAGGTGGTACAGACATAGCGGTAGGTGCAGGAGATGATATAACGTTTACTGATACTAGTAAAGCGTATTTTGGTACTGGAAATGATCTTCAAATATATAATGACGGTAGTGATGGTTTTATATTAAACGGTACAGGATCACTTGTTATTGGGCAAACGTCTGGAGCAATAGCATTACGACCGGTAACAGGAGAAAATGGAATACTTATTGTTGAAAATGGTGCAGTAAAATTATATTACGATAATGTACAAAAATTCCAAACAACAAGCACAGGTATTGAGGTAAGTGGTACTGCTTCAACTTTTTCAGGAGCAATTTCAGCAGGTGGAACAATTACTTGTAATAATGTTGGAAGTGATAAAAAAATAGCTTTTAGAAGAACAGGTGCAAATAATTTTTCTATTGAACACGATTCTGCTTTTTTATATTTTTATAATGAAACTACTTCAAACGTCATCTTTAAAATGGCGAATAACAATGACGCAACTTTTACAGGTAACGTAGAAATCGACGGTAACTTAACTGTTGATGGTAGTATAATTCACGGTGGTGGAAAGTCTGGTATATTTAACGGTAGCGTAAACTATACTGGAACAACAGCTGCTCAATTATTTTTAATTAAAAGAACTACAACTGGACAAATGATATTCGATGTATTTTTAACATCTGGCACAGCTGGTGGTAGTACTAAAAAATATACCGTGGCACATAAATCTAATACCGCAACAGTTTATAATAAAATAATAGAAACAACAGGAACACCTGATTTTACAGTTACTTTTGCTAACACAACGGCTACAAACACAGGTGATGCGGTTGCATGTACAATCACACCAACAGCTACACAAACGGTAAGTTATACTATTCAAGTAGGTTTTGACAATGCTAACACTGTGGTTGTATCATAATAATAATATATGGCTAATTTATCTAATATAAATAATAAGTTCCTAGTAACAACTGGAGGTAATGTTGGAATTGGAACAACTTCACCTAATTCAAAACTTGATGTTACTGGTGGGGATATTACAGTAAACACTACTGGTACTGGGTTTATGAATTTTAAATATAGTGGTAATTCAATAGGTAGTATACAAACAGATGGGCTTGATATTAAAATAAATGCAACTTCAGACTTAGTGTTGTTACCAGGAAGTAACGTAGGAATCGGCACTACTTCGCCTAGTTCAAAGCTAGAAGTAAAAATGAATGACGCCGCTAACAACCGACTTGGTTTTACTGGTGATGGTTCAACAACTGGAGCTGCTATGTGGACTAATTGGCAAACTGGTAATTCTTATTTAGATTTTAGATTAGGAGGTACTACTGATACATATACAAAAATGCGTATTACAAACGCAGGAAACGTAGGAATTGGAACGACTTCGCCTAATGCAAAATTAGATGTTGTTGGTTCTAGTGGTGATACTAATATAAGAGTATATGATAGTTCTGCTAATTCAGAAGTAGGAATTAAATTACAAGGAGACGCAAAAACATGGACTTTGCAAAACTGGGGAAGTGGCGGTGATAATTTAAGATTATTAAATAACGCTGGAAATATCGTTCAACTTTGGGACGATAATGGAAATGTAATGATAGGTAATGCAAATGATCCTGCTACTAAATTACAAGTTGCTAACGCTGGCGAGGTAATAGTTAGGTCTTCAATGACAGCTGCTGATGGTTATAGAGGTGGTTTTGAAGCTGACAACCAACACACTGGAGGTACTATTTGGTCAATGTTTTCAACTAATAATAGTGATGGTTATTTTGGTGGTGGAAAATTTGTTATAGCAAATGAATCTATGGGTGGTGTTGATGCTAACACTACTTCTAAATTTGTTATTGATGGTTCAGGTAAAGTAGGAATCGGGACGGCTTCGCCGGATGCACTATTAGAATTAGAAAAATCAGCATCTGGTGCTGTTGGACCAACATTACTTCTTAATAATAATGCTGGGGGAGGGGGAGATAAAGGTAATATAATATTTGCTTCATATGGTACTACTTATCAGCGAGCTAAAATTGAATTTAAGGTATCAAGTGAAACAGATAGTCCTGGTAATATAGATTTTTATACAGGTAGATCAGATTTAGGTACTCTTACTCAAAAAATGACAATACTAGGTAGCGGAAACGTAGGAATTGGAACGACTTCGCCTTCAAGAGAATTAGATATACAAGCGGGTAGCGGCTGGGCTGAACTAGCATTAAGAGGTGCTAGTGGCGCAGGTGGTAGTTTAGAGTTTTGGACTACTACAACTAAAAGAGCTGAAATATTTGCTGATACTGAAGATATAGTATTTAGAAACACAGCAACAAATCAAGAAAGAATGCGTATTAATAGCGCAGGAAACGTAGGAATTGGATCAACAAATCCAACATCTATAACAGCTAATACAAGTTCACTAAGTGTTGGCTCTTCTAGAACTGATATAACTGGGGGTGTTATATATCAAGCTAATGGTACTGTAAAATCACAGATGTATTGGGATAGCGCTGGTCTTCAAACTGTTGTTAATTCTGGAGACGCAAGGTGGTATACAGGAGGTGTTAATGACAGATTACGTATAACATCTGCAGGAGATGTATTAATTGGAGGGACAGCAATACAAGCTGTAGGAGCAGTAACATTTGATAAAGGAGGTAATGGTTTTACGGTTACAAACAACACTACAAGTAGCGCAGGAAATGGTCACGAATTTCAAACGTTTAGAAGAAACTCAACACAGATAGGTTCTATTGTTATGAATGGCACTACAGGTGTAACTTATAGTACAAGTTCAGATTATAGATTAAAAGAAGATTTAAAAGATTTTGATGGTTTAAGTATGGTGTCTAAGATACCTGTTTATGACTTTAAATGGAAAGCAGATGGTGACAGAGGTTATGGCGTAATGGCTCACGAATTGCAAGAAGTTTTACCTCAAGCAGTAACAAGCGAAAAAGATGCAGAAAAAATGCAAGAGGTGGATTATTCAAAAATAGTTCCTTTATTAGTTAAATCAATACAAGAATTAAAAGCTGAAATAGAATTACTTAAAAGCAAATAATTAATGGCAATATTATCTAATATTAACGATAAATTTGCGGTCGACTCTACTGGAGCCATAAAATTTAATGGTCAAGCGGGTACATCAGGTTATATATTAAAATCAAATGGTAATGCTGCCCCAACGTGGGTTGATCCAGATACTGTTATTGGTGGTCCTTACTTACCACTCACTGGTGGTACACTTACTGGTAATTTAGCTATTAACGGTTCTAACAGTTTAACAGTTGGTGGGGTAATTTCAGCAGGAGGTGATATAACCACTTCAGGTAAGGTTAATGCTGGCGATAGAATAAAGACTGAAGCTACCACATCTAATGCTTTATTACAAGTTAAGTATAATTCTAGTAATTATCTAGAAGGGTATTATGATAAATTAAATGTGGTAGGTGGAGATTTTCTTCTACAAAGAGGTGGTGATACTAAAATAAAACTAACAGCCGTAGGCACTACATTTACAAATTTATCTAACACCTCTGCTGCAAGTAGTTCGGTTGATGAAATTAAAATAGGAACTTTTGGGGCAGGAAGACCTGCAATATATTTTGGAAGTTCTAATACTACATACACAAACAGTACTTGGTTTATAGAAAATATAGGTGCAGCAGGAAAATTAAGAATTGGTAGAAATGGATTAGATATTGTTGAAATTTTTAATAATGGAAGCACAACTTTTGCAGGAACTGTACAAACAACTCAGATTACAGCTACGAATGGATTAAATTATTTAAAAAGGAATACAGATGCTTCCTTGCAATTAAGATCAGAAAATACAAGGTCAGGTTTATTTATTACAAAACCAGCAACTGATACTGTAATGGGTTCAGCTTTGGTTTTAGCTGATGAATCATACAGGTTAGGTACTGCCAGTTATTATCATATGATAATGCTACAAAATGGCAATACTTATTTTAATCAAAGCGTAGGAATCGGAACAGCTTCGCCTAATGGCAAATTAAACATTTCTAACGGAGGCGCAAATGGTTTAGAAATTGACCCAACCCAAAGTTCAGGTGCAGTAACATTATTGCAGTCATATAATAGAAGTGGCTCTGCATATACATTGATGAAAATGAATGCAGGTTCCTATGAATTTCAAATTGCGGATTCAACAAAAATGCGTATAGATGCTAATGGTAATGTAGCTATACAACCAGGCGGAGCAACTTTAACAAACACTAGATTAAATGTCGTAGCTCTTGATAATTATGATCCTTCATTATACGATGGTATGGGAGGTATAAGAATAGGTACAGCTGCTTCAGGCGTTGATGGTAGCTACACGGGTGGTATAGGATTTGCTATTGCAAGTGGTACATCAGGAATTGCTGGTGTTCAAAAAGGAGCTGATAGTGACAAACAAGGTTTAGCGTTTTTTACACATCCTTCAACTACAGGTGGTGATGCAGCTGAAGAAAAAATGAGATTAGATGCAGATGGAAATGTAGGAATTGGAACGGCTTCGCCTGGAGCTCAATTACATAATTATTCAACAGCAACACAAAATGTTTGGCTTAGTGGTTATGGAACTTTAGCTCAAAATAATTGGGGAGCAGGTCATGGGATATTTGCAGCA
>Ga0315315_10005964_pt1 | contig 11234 bp, 14 predicted proteins | sample M140m3416metaG_FD_203699 | JGI IMG/M metagenome (GOLD analysis project Ga0315315, IMG submission 203699) | Ammonia-oxidizing marine archaeal communities from Monterey Bay, California, United States - M1 40m 3416 | ecosystem: Environmental > Aquatic > Marine > Intertidal zone | place: USA... | reverse complement strand
TATTGAAAAAGTGCTCATTTTGCGGGAATACTATTTACACATATACTGAATAGACTTAGCAGCTACACTTGAATGCTCCGATACCCCCACCCCCCTAGGTTTGTCGTTAATCCAAGAAAGGCATTACTGTTATAAGGCAATCGGATTGAAGCATATGCTGAGGTTAATTTTTAGTCCTATACGAATTAATGATACCTTTATTCTTATCAAGAAAGGTAATTATCTTCTATTGCATATGTCGAAATACAATCGAGGTGTTATCCATTGTTGCTCTAATATCCATAATATTAATCTATACTTAGTAGGATTATTACTTGTATTCATTAATAAACAACATAGTTCTTCTACTATTTTGATTAATTCTATTGTTTCTTGTTTTCTCATCATTACTCCTTTCATCATAACATATCAATAATAAAAGTATGGACAATGATGTTTTTCCATACCCACTATACTTTTTTGTGTATTTTGATTTCTATCTCTATACTTATCTATATGGAAACACGAGATATAATCATTGACAAAGTTGCACAATACCTTCATTGGTTAACCATTCCGAAACAAGAATTCGGTAATATGCCTATATGTCCTTATTTAGATACTGAGATGCGTAATGATATGTTATACTTGGATATATGGTATCCACACGAATGTTCTTTTATGGATATTATGGAGTCTTTTCTTTTAAGTGGTAAGAACTCTTCTCTCGTTATATGTCCCAACACTCATACCATTGATTACTCTGAGGTTTCCCGAAAAACTATACAATCTCAAATCACCGACTTACTTCGTAAGAATCCACAAACCGAATATTTAAAATCTATGATATTCTCACCATACGAAGATTTTGAAGTAGCAGGAGTAAAGACTCGTTCTAATGCTCCATACTTTCTAATTAATGTTGCCCCAACTAAACAACTGGGTAAATCACATAAAGACCTACAAAAAACTAAATACTTTCAGAACTTTACCGAGGACGATTTAAAGAAAATGAACGTTCCGAAAAAATAAATTACATTTTCAGACTTTTACCATATACTTATTATCAAAGGTTTTAAACAATACGGGAGTGGTTATGCCAAGATACAAGAAACATTCACATCAAATACCAGAGAATTTTAGACGAAAGTGTCAAGATACTCAATCGGTAAAACAAGTTCAACACAGATATATTACGATTCCAAAAGACTGGACATCAAAAGGTAAAAAAGGTATTCACGATTTTACCGATATTCCAGGTGCAGTAGTTACAAACTATTCATCAACTGAGGGAGTTCCAGAGGATTTAAGAGAAGAGTTTATAAACTCTTATACTGAGGACGATTTCCTTAAGATATAATGAGAACACCGATTAGATATGCCGGTGGTAAGTCCAGAGCTTATGATTTCATATCAAGTTATATTCCTTTCTGGCCTCGTCCTAAAACAATAGTATCACCTTTTATGGGTGGTGGTTCGTTAGAGGTTCGTTGGGCACACGAGATGGGAATCAATGTCGTTGGTTATGATGTGTTTGATATACTGGTTAATTATTGGAAACACCAGATAGAAACACCAGAAAGATTATACGATATATTAAAAGGACTGGAACCCAGTAAAGAACAATACGATGAGATTAAAGACATCTTATTACATTGGGATAAAGTTCAGGATATGTTTAAAGGTTGGAAGACTGACCACTATGATAGGAAGTCCAAACCTTTAGATGACGACTTGGGTGCAGCATACTACTGGTTTAATCACAATTTAAGTTATGGACCAATGTTCTTAGGTTGGTTCAGTTCTATATTTTTAAAGAAAGAATCTTTATATCAGAATAGTATAGAACGAGTAAGGGATTTTAATGTTCCGAATTTAGAAGTAAACTGCGGGTCGTTTGATGAAACGATTGTAGCCCACACAAATGACTTTCTCTACTGCGACCCGCCTTATTATATGGAAAAGAAAGATGGAGATGACGATAATAGGATGTTTAAAGCAATATATCCGAACTCTAACTTCCCAGTTCATCACACACACTTCAATCACGAAAAACTAAGAGACTTACTTCACTCACACAAAGGAAAGTTTATTCTTAGTTATAATGATTGTGAGTGGGTTCGTGAGAACTACAAAGACTTTAAGATTAAATTACCTAAATGGAATTATAGTTTCCAAGCAGGTGAAACAAGAATAGGAAAGAATAGACCGGACGGGGATACTGGTAAAGAATCACACGAGATATTGATTATTAAAGAATGAAAATATTAGGAATAAACGCACTTAACCACGATGCTGGAATTTGTTTGATTGACTCAGACAACGGAAAGATATTGTTCTCTGCTCACTCAGAAAGATATAGTGGTATTAAGAACGATAGTAATCTGAATAAAGAAATGTTTGAGGATATGGAACAATATGGTGAACCAGACTATGTTGTGTATTTTGAAAGACCTTGGATTAAAAAATTAAGACAATTAAAAGCTGGACAATACAGAGAAGTATTCAGTTTAAAGAATTTACCACAACATCATTTAGATGAAGTTATGGGTGGTAAGTATTCAATAGATGAATATGTAGACCACCACTTGTCTCACGCAAGTTCAACCTACTATACCAGTCCATATACAGAAAGTGCAGTTGTATGTATTGATGCTATTGGTGAGTTTGATACTATTAGTATTTGGTATGCCAACGGAAACAAATTAGAAAAGAGATGGTCACAGACTTATCCACATTCATTAGGATTATGGTATAGTGCGATGACACAAAGGTTGGGATTAAAACCACAAGAGGATGAGTACATACTAATGGGTATGGCAGCTTGGGGAATACCTAACAAGTCATTACAACGACAGGTAACGAAACTGCTGAATTTAAATCTACATCGTGGTTGTATGGATTGGGATTCTAAATCATTACCAGATGATGGAACTGAACAATGGAAGTTTGATATAGCACATAATGTTCAAGTCGTATGTGAACAAGAGATACTGAAAGTATTTAGTAAAGTAAAGGAAGTAGTTCCTGAAACTAATAACATTTGTTATAGTGGTGGTGTAGCATTGAATTGTGTTGCTAACTCATTGGTAGTGGAAGAATATCCAAACTTATGGATACTTCCTAATCCAGGTGATTGTGGTTCATCATTAGGTTGTGCCGCTTATGTAGGTGGTAAACATTTAGACTTTATGGAGAACGGAGCATTCCTTGGTTATGATATCAAAGGAGATTATCCGGTTGATGAAGTTTTAAATGAACTACTCAAAGGTAATCTTGTAGGTGTTGCTAACGGAAGAGCTGAGTATGGTCCGAGAGCATTAGGTAATCGTAGTTTATTAGCAGACCCACGAGGTAAAGACATCAAACAAAAGATGAACAAGATTAAGAATAGACAAGAGTTCAGACCATTTGCCCCAAGTGTATTGGAAGAACACGCTCACAAGATATTTGATATGCCCACAAGGAAATCTCAGTTTATGCAATATGTAGCACCTTGTAAGTATCCAGAACTATATCCTGCGATATGTCATATTGACGGAACATCACGAGTTCAAACCGTGAGTAAAGAAGATAATCCTGGCTACTACAAGTTAATAAAAGAGTTCTACAAAGAAACAAATTGTCCAATGGTATTGAACACAAGTCTTAACATTAAAGGACAACCAATCGTCAATGACGAAAAACAAGTAAAAGAATTTACAAACAAATATGGAGTTAGAGTATTTTGATGAAAATAGGAATTATAGGACAGGGTTATGTTGGAACAGCAATAAAACTTGGCTTCCAAGACCATTATGATATATTGACTTATGATAAGTTTGATTTAGCAAAGTCAACACATAGTAAGATATCTGATTTGGTTAAAGAAGTAAAAGTTTTATTTGTATGTGTCCCTACACCAATGAGAAAAGACGGAACTTGTTATACTGGAATAGTAGAAGAAGTTATCCGTGAGATTAATGAAACTGCTGATGACCACATTATTGTGATTAAGTCAACAATACCACCAGGAACTACTGATAGGATTAACGAGGAGTATACACACTCCACCGTAATATTTAACCCAGAGTTTTTAACTGAAGAAAACTTCTTAGAAGATTTTAAGAATCAGAAAAGAATTATCTTGGGTGGTGATAGAAAGGGAACCAATAAACTTAGACAAATATATTCTAAGGTATTCCCAAATGCTACAATAGTTAAAACAGGAAGTAATACAGCAGAAATGGTAAAGTATTTTACTAATTGTTTCTTAGCAACCAAGGTATCTTTCGCTAATGAAATGCATTCTGTATGTGAGCAGATTGGTATTGACTATGATAAGGTAGTGGAGTATGCAACTTATGATGAACGATTAGGTAAATCACATTGGGCAGTTCCAGGTCCAGACGGAGACTTTGGATTTGGTGGACATTGTTTACCAAAAGACTTATCAGCTATCATTAATACTTTTAAAACATTTGGTTTGTTGGAGGCAGTGGAACAAGTAAACGACCAAGTTCGTAATGATAGAGATTGGGAACATATGGTTGGTAGAGCAGTATTGGAGGACGATAATGATTAATAGATTAGGTTCAATTATATCTAAGAACGATGTTAGTTTTACAAACTTCAGAACTGACAACATAAATGGACCAAGTGTAATTAAAGTTCCAGACTGGATTGAAAATCCACTTGGAAAATATTACTTATACTTTGCTCATCATAAGGGTAAACAGATAAGATTAGCATATTCAGACAATATTGAAGGTCCGTTTACCATACACAATGACGGAGTTTTAAATGTTAATCAAACTCTTGGACACGACCATATAGCAAGTCCAGATGTTCATATAGATAATGACAATAAAAAAATCATTATGTATTATCATACACCATTTGAGGACTGGCAATATACTTTTGAATCCTATTCTGATACTGGATTGACATTTGTATCTGACAATAAATCATTAGGTATGTTTTATTTTCGTGTGTTTGAATTTGACAACAGAACATTTGCTATTGCTAAAAACAGAAACACATCAGGAATTACATATGAACTAATTGACAATGAGTGGATTGTTCAAGATGAAAACTTCATACCTAATATGAGACATTGTGCAGTATTGATACATAACAATAAGGTGTTTGTTTTTTATAGTGTCATTGGAGACGAACAAGAATCTATATATTGTAGTGAAGTAAATGTTAACAATTGGGAAATTATACAAACAAAGTTAGTATTGAAACCGGAATACGATTATGAGGGTGTAAATTTACCAAAGTTTAAATCAACACCAGGTTCAGTAAACTATGATGTTAATCAATTAAGAGACCCGTGTATTTATCAAGAAGATAACAAAGTTTATTTATTGTATTCTTATGCAGGAGAGAGTGGTATAGCAATCGGAGAGATGGATGAGCTGGAAAGATTATAATAACAATCCAGAAGCAACTCTATTTAAAGTCTGGGGTATGAGAAGAGTTGGTAATCACGCTATAATTGAGTGGATATCAAAACATTTTAATAAAACAATTCATAACAACGACATAATAAGTGGACGACCTTGGGTAATAAAAGAATATGGGACTGGTAATGTAGTTGATTTACAGATTGATTCCTATGAGGACTTTGAACCAAGACTCGATAGTGAACCAGATAGTAATACAATTTTTCTTTTAAGGGATTGGTATAATGTTTGTGCTTCTAGGCACGTGAGTGGTCGTGGTTGGACTTATAGTGCTAGACACTTCAATGGAGTTAACTATAATAGAAGTTGTTCAGAAGTTTATTTGAAGTATTGTGAGTTATATGAGAAGTATCCAGATAATTTTATATTATATAATCAGTGGGTTGAAGATGAATCATATCTTAAATCAGTTGAACAACGATATGATTGGAAACATATACCGAGAGATAATAAAATGCCTAAATCAGGTATTGGTGGTGGAAGTTCATTTAGTAATGAAGTTGTAGACCCTAAAAGATTTAATCAAAGATATAAAGATGTTATGGAAAATGATAAAGATAATTGGGAACTAATGATTAGTGATAGTAAGATAAATGACTATTGTGAAAAAATTTTTAATATGAAAGTAAAAGACTTGTAATGAGAGTAGCATATACATTTAATGGATTGACCGGTGGACTAGTGGGTAAAAATTATCAACACACTGGACAAGATGACCAACCTTATATAATTAAATTAGTTCATCATTATATTAATGAGAACATATTAAAACATAATGATAATGTTGACTTCTTTATATTCAGTTGGCAGACTGAACAAGAAGAACTATTTAAAGAACTATACAAACCTAAGAAAAGTAAATTTCAAGAACAAATAAAATTCGAACTTCCACAACATCTATTAAATGATACTACTAATTACAATAGACAACAAGCACATTATAGTAGGTGGTATGGATTTAAAGAAGTAATGAAACTTAAAACTGAATATGAAAAGGAAAATAATTTTACATACGATTTAGTAATAAATGTACGAATGGATATCTTATGGAATAAAGTTATCAAATTTGATATGTTAGATACAAAAAAAATTCATTTAGCTAAATGTATCAACCGCCCGTATGGTTGGGGAAGTGGTGTGAATCAAAATGAAGTGTTAGACCATATATTTGCTATGTCTAGTTATAAAATAGACAAGTTATCAGAAATGTATGATTGGTTAGATGTTTATACAAAACCAGGTCAATGTCCACAATGGAATTCTATTTCACACCACTTCTTAACTATTTGGCATTTAAACTTGTTGGGTTTTCTTAAAAGGGATATTATAGATTTCCCGTTTGGTGTAATACACGATAAGGAACACACAAAAGAAAATGCTGGAAAATATAGTATATTAAGATTTAGAAATTTAACAATAGATAAAATAAAGGAGATTACAAATGAATCCTAAAACGATATTTTGTGATTTGGACGGGACACTCGTCAAACACCCAAGTGGAGAAGGTATACTTAAAGTAACCAATCCTGAACACGAACTTGAATTATTACCTGGAACTGAGGAGTTTTTAAAATGGATAGACCTAAATAGACATTACTTAGTAATAACAACAGGTAGAAAAGAAAGTTGTAGAGAAGCAACTATTAAACAATTACAAAACGCTAATATCTGGTACGACCAACTCATTATGGGATTTGGTAGTGGAGATAGAGTTTTGATTAATGATAGAAAAACGGACGGAAGACAAACCGCATTCGCAATTAATTTAGAAAGAAACGGAGGAATAAAAAATGTCAAAATATGATTTTTCACACATAGAAGATAGTATGGTAAGGGATTCTCTAACCGACTATAAAGAAAAAATAGATAATGCTAAATCACACAGATTGGACATAAGTGGATATAGAGTTGAAAAGCCTTGGGGTTATGAGATTTGGTTGGAACTTAATGAGTTCTACGCTTATAAAATCATTCATATGAATAAAGGTTATCAAAGTAGTTTACAATGGCATGATAAAAAAGTTGAAACCAACTATGTTATTGAAGGTGAAGCAGAAGTTGTCTTACAAAATGAGAACGGAGAACTAGAATCCAAAACATATAAAGTTGGTGAAGGTTGGTGTGTTCCATTAAAGACTAAACATAGAGTTATAGCAACAACTGACTATACTGCGTTAGAGTGCTCAACAGCACACTTAAACGATGTCGTAAGATTTGAAGATGACTCAAATAGAACAAGTGGTAAAATTGAATCAGAACACGAAAAGAATAATGAAACTAAGTCATTGTAACGATTGTGAATCACCAGTAAAGTTATATAGTGACTTTGGTAGGTCAGGTGAAATGGTATATTATTGTGCCGAGTGTGATAAGGAACTAACATACAATTTTAGATTTTGTATATTAGCAGCAGGTAAAGGAACTCGTAATAATAATGTTAAGGGATTACATAAAGCACTATTACCATTAGAAAACAAACCAGTCATATCTCACATCATAGATAGACTAGATAAAAAGGTTGAGATTGTTATTGCCGTTGGATATAAATCCGAACAAATAAAAAGTTATCTTAACGAAGCTCATAGTGATAGAAATATTACTTATGTTGATGTAGATAATTATGATGGTAAAGGTTCAGGGCCTGGTTATAGTTTGTTATCTTGTAAAGATGAATTACAAGTTCCTTTTATATTCACATCAGTGGATACATTAGTAGATGAAGATATTGCATTTAGATATGTTGGAAACAATTGGTTAGGTGTATCAGAAGTTGACATTGAAAATTCAATGAATTATTGTTTGGTTCGTGGGACTAAATATTTAGACTCATTGTATTATGGAACAGGTAATAGAGCATATGTTGGTATCGCAGGTATTTCCGATTATGAAGACTTCTGGAACTCTCTTGAAAATCAAAAGATTGTTAATGACGAATATCAAGTGATTCACGGATTTGATGGTTTGGATAAGATAAGATTAATTGACTATACTTGGTATGATACTGGTAATAATAAATCATATGAAGACACAAGAAAAGTTTTCAATAAAGAAGTTGTTGCCAATAAAAGTGATGAAGTATTGTTTATTGACAACAATAAGGTAATTAAATATTTTGATGATTCAGAAAAAATAAGTAAACGAATAAAAAGAGTTAATTACTTAAACAATACATGCCCGGATATAACAAAAGTAAATGAAAATATGTATAGTTATGATTTTATAAGGGGAGATATGTTATCTAATATAACTGATGAGAAACTACTAAAAGAGTTTTTATCGTGGTGTCAGAAAAATCTGTTTATTCATCAAGAAACTAATACAACATTTAAAGGTGATTGTTTTGAGATGTATAATGTTAAGACATACCAACGAGTTAAAAAGTTAATGAATACTGAATTGGACAAAGTAAAGTATATTAATGGTATAAAGGTTAGACCAATAAAAGAAATGTTAGATGACATTGATTGGACGGAACTTCGTGATAACGCAATACCTTCATACTTTCACGGAGATTTACAACCAGAAAATATCTTATATGATATATCTAATAAAGAATTTACATTAATAGATTGGAGACAAAGTTTTGGTTCAAACCTTCAGATAGGAGATGTTTATTATGACTTAGGAAAGTTGTATCACGCTATATTAATAAACGGACAATCAATACTAAAAGATTTATTTGATTATAAAAGAATAGGACATAACGCTGAGTTAAACTTTTATGCAAAGAATAATCTAATAAACTTTATGGAAATCTTAAAAGAGTTTTGTAATGAACAAGGTTATGAGTGGGATAGAGTTGAGTTAATAGGGATATTACAATACTTTAATATCTGCACTTTATATGATAATTTTAAAAATGGTCGTTATGGAGACTTTCTATTTTTATATGGAAAGTATCTATTAGCGAAATATCAAGGAGATGATAATGAATAAGGGTAAGTTGATAGAGTTGTATAAACAAGAATCAGAAAATGTATTTAAGAACATACCAACTAAAAAAATAGTTGAGTTTGTTGATATGGTTTTTGAAGCATACGAAAACGAACAAACCATATACGCATGTGGTAATGGTGGTAATGTAGCATCAGTTCAAAATTTAGTGGTGGATTTAAATATGCATCCATTTGTTTCTGAGGATAAGGGTGCTCAAACAATACCAAGAAATAAATTTAAATGTGTAAGTTTATGTAGTGACCAAGCAACTATTACTGGTGTTGGTAATGATTTAGGTTATAGATTTATATTCAGTGAACAATTAAAGTATCAAGGTAGTAAAGGAGATATTGTTTTTGGTATGTCAGGTTCCGGTAATTCTAAAAATGTATTAGAGGCATTCAGAGTAGCAAAGGAAAAGGGTATGAAGACAATATTAGTTACAAGGAACTCAGTTAATAATTGTAATGACTTTTCTGATTTAGTTATATCACTTGAAGGAACATCAGACTTTCCAGGACAGACTGGTGGTAATAATAATAACTTCCACTTTGAAGATGTGTTATCCAAGATAACTCATATTTCGGTTGGACTACTAAAGGAGAAAGTTAGTAATGAAAATTAATCCTAATGTATTAAGAAAGAAAGTTATCGATATGGTTTATGATAAGAAGTCAGGACATATCGGAGGAGCCTTTTCAATGGCAGAATTAACAAGTGTATTGTATGAAGATTATGATATGGGTAATAAAGATAAATTGATTTTATCCAAAGGACACGCAGTTCCAATACTATATGCAGTTCTACACGAAACTGGACAGATTACTGATGACCAACTTAATCTATTTAGAGAGATTGATTCACCTTTACAAGGACATCCAGATAGATTAAGATTACCACTAATGGATGCTACGACTGGTTCACTTGGACAGGGGTTGAGTATTGCTATTGGACACTCACACGGAAAACAATTAAGTAATGAGGAAGGATTAGTTTTTTGTGTGTTAGGAGACGGTGAACTTCAAGAAGGTCAGGTATGGGAAGCACTTATGTATTATCCAAAAACTAAATTAAAAAATTTAGTTTGTATTGTTGATTGGAATAAAGGACAGAACGACGGATACTCTAAAGACTTTAGTGTGATGTATGATAACCTACAAGAAAGAATAGAATCATTTGGTTGGGATTGTAGAACGATTGATGGACACGATATGGAAGAAATAAGAGAGACACTTAACTCTATTGATGATAAACCATTGTGTATCATAATGGATACTATAAAAGGTAAAGGTGTTTCATTTATGGAGGACCCAAGTTGGCATTGTAAAGTTCCAACAGATGATGAATATAAACAAGCTATGAAAGAGTTAGGAGTTTAAGATGAGAGCAGTTAGAGAAGCATTCCAAGATAGATTACCGGTAGTTGGTAAGAAGAATAATAAAATTATTGCACTTGACGCTGACTTAGGTAAAGCAACCAAGATAGCAAGTTTCAAAGAATCCATACCAGAAAGATTTTTTCAAATAGGTATTGCTGAGGCTAATATGATAGGTATAGCGTCAGGTATGTCTGAATATGGTTATAAAGTATTTATGGCATCATTTGGTTCTTTCTTAACTGGTCGTTATGATATTATCAGATGTAGTATAGCATATCCAAATAGACCAGTTGTTTTAGTTGGGACTCACGTTGGAATGGCTATCGGTAAAGATGGAGTTACACAAATGGGATTAGAAGATGTTAGTTTGATGAGAGCATTACCTAATATGAAAGTATTAAATCCCGCAACATATTCTGAAGCAGTTAGAATGATAGATTATTTATCTGAAACAGAATTAGACTCACCATACTATTTAAGATTAGGTAGA
>Ga0315315_10005963_pt1 | contig 11235 bp, 10 predicted proteins | sample M140m3416metaG_FD_203699 | JGI IMG/M metagenome (GOLD analysis project Ga0315315, IMG submission 203699) | Ammonia-oxidizing marine archaeal communities from Monterey Bay, California, United States - M1 40m 3416 | ecosystem: Environmental > Aquatic > Marine > Intertidal zone | place: USA... | reverse complement strand
TAAGTATTCTTCGGGCCACCTTCTTATTCCTGCAATTCGAGAGCCCTCCTTAGGTTGCAAGCCCAATATTCTGATTTTAGAGTTTTGTTCTTTCAAATAGCGAGAAACCCCCATAATGGTCCCCGTGGTTCCCATAGAGCTTACGAAATGTGTAACCTCCCCTTTAGTGTCTCTCCAAATTTCGGGCCCCGTTCGCATATAATGTGCGTTAGGGTTGTCTTCGTTTGCAAACTGATCTAGAACTTTACCTCGCCCCTCGCCTTCTAACTTCTTCGCCAGATCTCGTGCTCCTTCCATTCCCTGCTGCTCAGAGACTAAAACAAGCTCAGCACCATAAGCAAGCATAGAAGCCTTACGTTCCTCGCTGAGATTGTCCGGCATAATCAGCGTCATTTTATAACCTTTGATGGCCGCGACCATAGCCAAAGCAATGCCAGTATTACCACTTGTAGCCTCTATAAGTTTATCTCCAGGATTAATATCTCCTCTCAATTCAGCTTGCTGAATCATACTCAGCGCAGGGCGGTCTTTAACTGATCCGGCGGGGTTATTGCCCTCCAATTTAGCCAAAATTCTGTTACTGGAATTCCTTAATAAACGGCGCAACTGCACCAGAGGGGTATTACCGATAAGGCTTTCAATCGTAAAATAGGACATTGACAAGACTTTCATAAAAGTAGAAATACACGCGAGTTTACACGTAATATCGCTCTCTAAAAAGAGCTCAATTTTTTCTATACCCTCAACTAACTAGGGTTCAAGAATAAATCTCGGCTACGCAATGGCTTATCCCCAAGGTGAACGCTAAGCGCTAGGCGCAAAAGACGCTTAGCCGATCTCGCCACTTTCTTTTTAGCAAATGAAAATTCCCTAAGCGCTATTATGTCGCAACCGTCAAAAAGATAATCTGCCTGATTTGGGCTCTCCGAAAAATTTTCTAGCTCGAATCCAGCATCCGGAGCGAATCGATAACACTTGTCTTTCTGTATTGGCTCGCGCGAAACACAATCCCAGTTTAGGTCGATCGCGTAACCTAACTCCGATAATAAATTGAGTTCAAATTTCCGAAGAATAATTTCTACATTTCCTGAGCCTTGAAGGACCACTAACGTATCCCGATAAACTTGATACAAAGATTGATGTTCCCCTTGATTTTGCAGAAGACGGCACAATATTTCATTAAGGTATAACCCACTAAAAAGTCTCTCTCCCTCTAAGCGAAAGGCACCAAGACCTGATTCAACATTACTCACAGTCCTGACCTCACCTCGCCCGATAAAGCTAAGGAGTAACGGATGAAACGGTTGTAGAAGTGAGCGAAACTTTGACTTTTCACGTCTTGCCCCTTTCGCGATAGCTCGAATACGCCCATATTCTAGAGTAAAAAAGTCGACCATTAAGCTCGTGTTTTGGAAGGGTTGACTAAATAGCACATAGGCTGGCTGCAGATTAACGCGGTTCTTCATGGTTTCGGTACTAACCCGTATAACCCAAACTTTGCAGCGCTCGCTCGTCATCCGCCCATCCTGACTTAACCTTAACCCATAGCCTTAACATCACCTTACAAGCAAATGCCTTCTCCATATCTTGTCTAGCCGCGATCCCGATAGTCTTTAACCGCGCTCCGTTTTTCCCAATGATAATTTTCTTTTGCCCTGATCTATCTATCAAGATGAGGCCATGAATATCTATTAAGCCATTTTCCTCAGTAAATTTCTCAATTTCCACTGTTATGTCATAAGGTAATTCATCGCCCAATTGTCGAGTAATTTTCTCTCGTATTAATTCGGACGCCAAAAACCGCATACTTCTGTCGGTAAATTGATCTTCCGGAAACAAAAACTCACCCTGTGGGAGGCAGCTTTTTACTGCTTTTTCAATGCGATCTAAATTATGTCCACCAAGTGCTGATGCAGGAATGATTTCAGAAAAATCAAATAAAGTTGAGAGTTTATCCATATGAGGAAGCAGCAAATCTTTCTGACTAAGTCTATCAGTTTTATTAATCACCAAGAGAACAGGCTTGTATATTTCTTTCAGCACCTCTAAGACCTTATAATCCTCTTGATTAAAACTAAGACTTTCAACCACGAAAATTATTGCATCAACATCATTGATAACACTTATTACCGTCTCATTCATTAATCTATTAAGCGCGCTTTTCCGGGCATCGTGCAATCCAGGAGTATCTACAAAAATGCACTGGTGATGGTAATCGCTAGTAACGCCAATAATACGGTGACGGGTAGTTTGGGGTTTCCTTGAGGTAATACTTACTTTTTGACGAAGAAGGTGGTTAAGTAAAGTAGACTTACCGACGTTAGGCCTTCCGACGATGGCCACATAGCCACAACGGGTTTCTTCTTTTTCTTCGTTCTTGCTCAATGACGGCTCTTAAGTTGTTGTAACATGTCGAGAGCTGCACCCTGTTCCGCGCTGCGTTTACTAGTTCCAGAGCTTGTCATAGCTTCTGCAACTCCGTCGACTTTGCACTCAACATGGAAAAGCTGCTGGTGAGCTTCGCCCTCGATTTTTACAACATTATATTGAGGGAGGCCGAAGCCAGAAGCCTGCATCAGCTCTTGCAATTGAGTTTTAGCATCCCTTAATCGGCCGGTAGTTGCGCTTTTTCCAAGTCGATGATCTAACCATCTACTGACTACTTTACGGCAATCGTGCATGCCCGCATCGAGGTAGATAGCGGCAATCAGAGCTTCAACAGCGTCTGCTAAAATCGAATCTCGATCACTACCACCGCTCTTGCTTTCTCCGCTACCCAGTTGGACAAATTGTCCTAACTTCAGTTCTCGCGCTATATTCGCTAAAGTTATTTTATTCACCAAGGTCGATCTCATGCGACTAAGCTCACCTTCATTTGCTTCCGGATAACTTTTGTACAGAATATCCGCGACGATAAAACCTAACAGTGAGTCGCCCAAAAACTCTAATCTCTCATTATTAAGGGCATTCGCACTGCGATGGGTAAGAGCGAGCTCCACTATAGCCCTATCTAAAAATTGGTATTTTAAAACTTTTTGAAGTTTTTCTATATCAATCATCATACGAAGAATGCTTTCATGTCTAAAAGACTTTTCACTAAAACCTTAGTTGATTAATCTATTTTCAAAAAAGGTAGGCAAATTCAACCCAGGCTCTTTATGCATCCATACGGCGATTGCTTTGCCAACGATGCTCTGTTCCGACACTGTGCCCCATTCTCGACTATCAGCACTGTTATCTCTATTATCCCCCATCATGAAATAATGTCCGTTAGGCACCACCCAAGTTGTTCTTAATCGGCCGCCTCTCGCGGCATCGATATGCTGCGTTGGGTGAGAAACATCGCCTAGAAGTTCCGTCGAAAGTGACCCCGAAAGATCACCTATACTTGTTTTCACTAGCACATCATCGAGGTAAGTTTTTCTCACCAAATCGCCATTTATATATAGATTTTTGTCCTCATACCTAATGGTGTCTCCTGGTAGTCCTATTACACGCTTGATGTAGTACTTGTTTTCGTGAGGCGGAACAAAAACCATCACCTCTCCTCTTTCAGGGTCATCAACATTCATTATCTTCGTCCCTATAACGGGCAGCCGCACACCGTATGCGAATTTATTTACAACAATAAAGTCTCCCACATTTAAGGTTGGAATCATTGAGCCAGTTGGAATTTGGAATGGCTCAATCAAAAAAGAGCGTAGGATTAGCACAAGGAATAAGACTGGAAAGAAAGACTTAGCATATTCAACAATCAGCGGCTCTTGCTCTAGCTCGGCAATAGCCGCTTCAAATTCATTTTTAGATTTACTCTTTTCATGAGCGTTCTTATATTTCTCAACAGCCGTTAATCTGATTTTCTTTGTTAACAAACTATCCAAGAGCCATACTCCTCCACAGAGCCCCACGAGAGACACTAGAACCAGCGAAAAATCGATATCCATTATTTATGACCCTACTTTTAAAACAGCCAAAAAGGCCTCTTGAGGAACTTCAACATTCCCTACTTTCTTCATGCGCTTTTTACCTGCTTTTTGCTTTTCCAACAACTTTTTCTTCCGTGTGATATCGCCGCCGTAGCATTTTGCAGTAACATTCTTTCGAAGAGCTTTGACGGTCTGTCTTGAAATAATTTGTCCACCAATAGCTGCCTGAATAGCTACATCATATAACTGACGAGGTATAAGTTCTTTCATTTTTTCTGTTAACAAGCGTCCTTTAGACGTCGCGTGGTCTTTATGGACAATAATGGCAAGAGCGTCCACCTTGTCACCATTAATTAATATATCCAAACGAACCAGCTTAGACTTATCGAATCGGATAAAATGATAATCTAAAGAGGCATATCCGCGGCTAACGGACTTTAATCGATCAAAAAAATCTAACACAACCTCGTTCATTGGTATTTCGTAATTTAATGAAACTTGATTGCCTATAAATTGCATATCCTTTTGAACGCCTCTTTTCTCAACACAAAGCTTAATAACATTCCCAAGGTGTTCTTGCGGAACAAGTATGTTAGCCAGCACGATAGGCTCACGCATCTCTGCAATATCATTTACAGCAGGTAGGAGTGAGGGACTATCTACTTTTATAATATCGCCGTCATTAAGCACCACCTCGTATATGACGGTTGGCGCAGTTGTGATTAGCGAAAGGTGATATTCTCTCTCCAATCGCTCTTGAATAATCTCCATATGCAGCATGCCCAAGAAGCCGCAGCGAAAACCAAACCCCAAAGCATCTGAACTCTCTGGCTCATAGTAAAGCGAAGCATCATTAAGCGTAAGCTTTGATAATGCCTCACGAAAACTTTCAAAGTCATCGGAAGAGACAGGAAATAAACCCGCATAAACTTGCGGCTGTATTTTTCGAAACCCAGCCAATGAGGACACGCCAGGCGTGTTTGAAAAGGTAATTGTGTCTCCGACCGGCGCCCCATGAATATCTTTAATGCCCGCCACTACAAAACCAACTTCGCCCGCGGCCAACGAATCAAGTTCTTGTCTCTTCGGCGTAAAAACACCAACGCTGTCGACTATATGGGATTTACCTATTGATTTAGCAACAATTTTATTGCCCTTTCTCAAACAACCCGCTACCACCCTAACCAGCGAAACAACCCCCAAATAATTGTCAAACCATGAGTCAATAATTAATGCACTAAGGTCTTCGTCAATGTCGCCCGCTGGTGGGGGCACCTTAGCAATAATCTCTTCGAGAATTTTTTCTACACCTACTCCTGTTTTGGCACTTGCGCAGACGGCATCGGAAGCATCAAGGCCTATAATTTCTTCAATTTCCGTACGCACCCTATCCGGTTCAGCCTGCGGTAAATCTATTTTATTCAACACTGGAATAACTTCTAAACCCTGCTCAATAGCGGTATAACAAGTAGCGACCGACTGAGCCTCTACTCCTTGCCCAGCGTCAACAACAAGCAGAGCTCCTTCACACGCTGCGAGGGAGCGAGATACTTCATACGTAAAGTCAACATGACCAGGCGTATCGATAAAATTTAATTGATACCGTTCACCGTCTGCAGCATCAAAGTACAAAGTAACGCTTTGTGCTTTGATCGTTATACCCCTTTCACGCTCGATATCTAGGCTATCTAGAATCTGCGCCTCCATTTCACGATCGCTCACTCCTCCGCATAGCTGTATGAAACGATCTGCCAAAGTTGATTTGCCGTGATCGATATGCGCGATGATCGAAAAATTGCGTATGTGACTTAATTCAGACACGAAGCAACTCTATTGCTAGAAAAAGAGAAATATGAGACCTTGAATATATTATGGAGAAATTTCCAAAGCCATAGTGGTGCCCTGGCCCTCGCGAATAATTCGAATTGGCACGAAACCTGAATTTGGCAAGTTTTGGGCAATTTGAGAGAAGGCTTCCGTCGAGGCAACCTCTTTCCGATTTAATGCCACTATTACATCACCTTCCATTAACCCCGCAGACCGACCTGGTCCTTCCTCTAGCTCGGTGATGCGAACTCCTGAGACTCCAGCCACCTGGCGCGTTTCTTCGCTTAGCTCCGTCACCTGAAACCCTAAAGGATTTCGATTAGTTCGCACGGGATCTCTTCTAACAGAGCTAATGGCATTTGTCGGCGAACTGCCTAGCTCAACCGTCTGAGTTAAAAGTTCCCCGTCTCGGAATATCACCACCTCCGCCCTCGTGCCGGGTCTGTATTGCCCCACGTAAAATGGTAGATCGGTGTAGTACTCAATCTCATGATCATTAAACTCGAGAATAATGTCTTCGTTGCGAATGTCGGAAAATGAGGCGGGAGAGTTAGGCTGAACCTCGTCAACAAAAGCCCCCATTGGCCTTTCTAGATCAAAAATTTCTGCCAAAGCATAATCGACTTCGCGCATTCTCACTCCTAACAACCCACGTTCTACTTGCCCGCTCTGTCGCAGTTGATCGACAACATTTTTTGCGACATTGCTTGGAATCGAGAATGAAATACCATTTGATCCCCCAGTACTGCTCAGAATTTGAGAGTTAATGCCAATGACCTCTCCCGCAAGATTAAAAAGCGGCCCACCAGAGTTACCCTGATTTATTGCAACATCTGTTTGAATGAATGACATGTAGTTGTAGGAAGACCTCCCTGGCATTGACCGCCCTTGAGCACTCACAATACCGGCTGCAGCCGAGAACTCCAGACCAAAGGGAGAACCAATCGCCAAGACCCAATCGCCTACACGAATCGAATCTGAGTCACCAAAGCGAACGAAAGGAAGCTCTAAAGCCGAAATTTTCAACAATGCCAAGTCCGAAGGTTCATCCAACCCGATAACTGTCGCCTCAAACACCCTTCGATCATTCAAGTGGACCTGAATTTTATCGGCCCCTTCGACGACGTGATTGTTTGTTATTACATATCCATCAGCTGAAATAATGAATCCCGAACCGACAGCTCCGCGCTGCCGCATCTCTGGAATCTCATCTAAGTCCAAGTCAGGCTCCTGACCCGGGTTTAACCTGCGCAATAGATCCTCAAGCTCCCGGTCATCAATCGATGGACGCGCTTCGACTTGCCGGGAAGTTGAAATTTCAACGATCGTCGGACTATTTTGCTCAACCAAATCTGCAAAGTTAGGTAGTTCTGCTCCTACTAGATGTCCCCAGTTCAGAAAAGTACAGCAGATTGCAAAGACTTTCCCCAGCTGGACGAACTCTGCTTTAAAAAGCAATTTCATAAGCCTATTCCGTTTACTAATGTTAAAATCAACAACGCCCCGTCGGATCATTTTGGATCTATGAAAATCCTTATTGGAATTTTAGCATAATGAGCACCCAAACACACCGTCGCCGACGGTTGTAATTACAAAAAGCTTCACCCCTTACACAGTAAGCAGTACGCGGAGAACTTTAAGATAGGCAGGCGGGAAAAGTGACTTTTACTGTTTATTTCGGGATTGCAGATCGTTAACGAACCGAAATAAAGGAGACTCTTGAATGTGATCGATCTGTGGTGGATCCTCTCTATCAATTTCGATACGACTAATATATTCCTTAAGTAATTCTTGGGCTTTTGCATCTAGACTCGTTTCGTAAGCTTGAACTAACGAAGTTGAATCATCCTGCGAACTAGCATCTTCAATTAAATTCTGACCCGCCAATATAAGCCCATCATATGTCGGCTTAAAGCTCGCCTGAACAACCAAGACACAAATAACAGCGACCGAAGCCGCAAGTCCAATTTTAAAGAGGCCTTCACGCCAGGGTGTATTGGCCGACACTCGTAACTGATTCTCCTTATCAAGTTGTTCTCGCACCCTCTCTCTAAGTGAAGATTTTACGATAGTAGTGTCACCATGCAACAACGATTGAGCTAAATTATAACGCCGCCAAGTTTCCGATATCTCTTCATTCTTATCATATGATTTAAGTAATCGGCGAATCGACATATCATCCGATTCATCATCCAGCAACGCCGATATTGACTCCAAGTCAAACTCTGTCTTGCGATCCATTTCTTACCTCTTCAACCCATTATAGCTTATATGAGAACGCCCAGACGCAGTAGACGCTAATAGCTTTCAGTTTTCTACAGTAATACCCGAATCTTTCCGTCGATCATCTCGCGGGCCCGAAATATTCTTGATCTCACGGTGCCCACAGGGCAACCCATGACCTCAGTAATATCTTCATAGCTCAGTCCAGAAAATTCACGAAGCGTGAAAGCCATTCGCAAATCATCTGGTAGTTCTTCGATTGCATCAAATATCGCTTTCTTTAATTTTTGTGTCACGAGATTACTCTCGGGGTTTGCAATATCCTTGAGAGCATTATTGCCCTCGCTAATTTCAGCATCTTCCAATTGCAAATCACTCGCTAAAGGACGACGTTTGCGAGAAAGCACATAATTTTTCGCAGTATTAATTGCGATTCTATATAACCAAGTATAGAAAGCACTATCTCCCCGAAAAGAGGACAACGATCGGTAAGCTTTAATAAAAGCTTCTTGACAAATATCCTCCGCCTCAGCCGAGTCAGAAACAAAACGCGAAACTAGACTATAAATTTTGTGTTGGTGACGCAGAACCAACATATCAAATGCGTTTTTATTGCCACTTAAGACCGTATCGACCAATTGGCGATCAGTATCCACTTCAATTTGCCCCATACTCCAACATTACTGACACCCGCTGCTTATCTTTGGAGCAAACGATTGCATGCTATATCTGAGACAACAATCATGCATGTAAGTTCTCTTAACCGCAAAAAAAATATGATTTCCCACGCAGTTATTTGTCGCAAGGCGTCCTTAAACTAAGTTTCATTTTGTAAACAATCGCAAATTTGAATACTGGATATGTATTTTTGACCTGATTTTAGCTATTTTGACGTAATTAAGGATACGAAAAGATTACTATAATTTGCTGAATAGCCTGGAGAAGCTCGCTTAAATCGGTTATGACTGATATTGATCAGACAGATATTTTGATCGTCGGTAGCGGCGCGGCAGGACTTACGCTGGCTCTAAGAGCGGCAGAATTTGCAAGAGTAACAGTTTTGAGCAAAGGAGACTTGCATGAAGGCGCAACTTTTTATGCTCAGGGGGGCATTGCTGCGGTCCTAGACGAAAAAGACAGCATCGAATCTCATGTCCAAGACACTCTTACCGCAGGCGTCGGCCTCTGTAACCCGAAAGTGGTAAAGCATATAGTTACCCACAGCGCTCAAGCGGTAGAATGGCTTGTTAGTCAGGGAGTGCCCTTCACCACTAGCGAGTTAGATAAACCCGCAAAAGAAGGGCGTATTACCAAAATTTCGGACCTAAGCTCGCTACATCTGACCCAAGAAGGCGGTCATAGTCACCGAAGAATAATCCATGCAACCGATGCCACCGGCAAAGCAGTTTTTAAAACGTTACAGCAGAGAGCGCTAGAGCACCCCAACATAACTCTGGTCGAAGGCTGTACTGCTGTGGACATAGTGACACAAAAGCGGCCGGAGGCATCTGAAAGAGTTTGTATCGGAATGTATGTTTTTAACCAAAAGACCTCACGGGTTGAGCTGATTCCGGCGAAATTCGTGGCTCTAGCGACTGGAGGCGCCAGTAAAACCTATTTATTTACTACCAACCCAGATGGAGCCAGCGGGGATGGTATTGCGATGGCATGGCGGGCTGGATGCAGGGTCGCGAACATGGAGTTCAATCAATTTCACCCTACATGCCTCTATCATCCGCATGCCAAATCGTTTTTGATTACCGAAGCATTGCGTGGAGAAGGAGCAAAACTTGAACTTCCAGACGGCAAACGGTTTATGAAGGCATTTGACGAACGGGAAGATTTAGCCCCCAGAGATATTGTCGCTAGAGCCATTGATCATGAAATGAAGCGGTTAGGATGCGACTGCCTTTACCTAAATATTACCCATCATTCTCCTGAATTCATAAAACATCACTTCCCAAATATTTATAATCGTTGCCTCACTTTTGGAATCGATATAACAAAAGATCGGATACCGGTAGTACCAAGTGCCCACTATACGTGCGGAGGAGTTGTCATCAACGAAGAAGGAGAAACAGATATAAAGAATCTCTATGCTCTGGGCGAAACCAGCTGCAGCGGTCTTCATGGAGCCAATCGAATGGCAAGTAACTCCTTACTAGAATGTTTCGTCGTTGCCTTTGGAACGGCACGCAACATCAGTGAAAAGATTTTAAATACGACAATATGCACAAATCTCCCTACTTGGGATGAGAGCAAAGTAACAGACTCGGACGATGAAATTTTGGTTGCTCATAATTGGGATGAAATTCGTCGCTTAATGTGGGACTTCGTTGGAATAGTAAGAAGCACCAAACGATTGAATATGGCTAAGCGCCGAATTACATTGCTAAAGGAGGAAATCCAAGACTATTACACCAGTCATAAGGTAACGAATGATAATCTTGAATTAAGAAATCTCGCCTTGGTTTCCGAATTGATAATCAAAAGCGCCTTACAGCGCAAGGAAAGCCGGGGTTTGCACTTCACTTTGGATTTTCCAGAGACACTTAGCGAGGCAAAAGATAATATCTTAGTGCCTCCCGACTAAAAAGGTCGCGAGCGCAGATATAAAGAGAAACTAATTTCTTCTATTTTCCAAAACCTTAGAAATTAGTAGGCCATATTCTGTGCGATCCGGTGTGCAGGTTCCCAGCAACCAGGAATAAAGGTCTTGATCTTCTTCTTCAAGTAATTCCTCGTATAATGCTTTTTCATTATCAGACAGAGCATCAAAACCCTCAGTGACAAATGGAACAAAGAGCAAATCTAGCTCTCGCATACCGCGACGGCTATGCCAAAATATTTTTCGTTTATCGAAGTGTTGCATACAACCCACGTAACAAGGACACAATACTAAACTATTTAAGCATAATTGCACCTACTCGAGCAGAATAATAAAAATTAAAAGGTTACTATGCTCTACCATCCAACAAAGCGATATCTAAATACCGAGTAAGTAATGAAAATTATCGAATTACAAAACTTCTCATTTATTCGCATTAAAGGACCCGACGCCCTCACGTTCCTGCAAGGGCAAGTAACGTGCGATATGGGAAAATTAGAAGCTGGAAAAGTTCTTAAGGGGGCGGCTTGTAATCTTCAGGGACGAGTTATTGCGAACTTCGATTTAGTCCTCGATGGAGAGGACTGCCTGATTAGAACTCAGCTTGGTATGGCAGAGATACTAATTAAAACTCTCAAAAAGTATGCAATT